>ERZ827108.1644-NODE-1644-length-28076-cov-37.961243_pt1 | contig 28076 bp, 23 predicted proteins | sample MGYA00519921_ERZ827108 | MGnify/ENA primary metagenome ERZ827108 (study PRJEB31778, sample SAMEA3449258) | human gut metagenome | biome: human gut; feature: human-associated habitat; material: faeces | place: United Kingdom | collected 2010/2012 ...
TCGTACCGGTATGTCCCTCCACCTTTTCCGGCTTCGGAGAATTGTTTTTGGCTATATTGCCGATAAAACCGCCCAAGGCCGAAGCGTCAGCCGAGGCGAAAGATGTCCATCCCTTGCCGGGTTCGTTGTCGGCATCCCAGTCTTCGAAACTCGGATCCGCGAACTGGTAAACACCTTGTGCCGCGGCAGTGAGGCCCAACAGGGCGCTGAATGCAAATGTAAATATCTTCTTCATTGCCGGATGTCTTATTTAACGAACTTCTTCTGTCCATCCACGATGTAGATGCCTTTGGGCAGCCCTTGGGTGCTGTTGCCGAGCCGCACGCCGGCCAGGCTATAAACACCGGATGCACGCTTGGCGGTTTCTATCGCGTTGATACCCGTCGGCGCGCCCTTGTATTCGCCGACAAAGCGCACGTAAATGGGTGCCGGTTCGCCGGGAGCGTTCGTCCACACCACATCAATGTCGGCCGTAAGCGTTTTTGCGGCCACCGCAGACGTAGCTGTGTTGATTTGTGCCGTAGCAAGGATTTCGCCACCGGCCAGTTCCAAGTTCGTAGGTGCGTTCTCGCCGAATACGACCGACTGTTCCGCGCCCTCACTCACGGGGACACTTTTCAGCACGATATCACCTACGGGCATTCCGGCGAAAGCAAAATTATAGAGGGCGAAGGTTACGGTGTTCTCTCCGTCGGCCACGATGTTCACGGAACAGGCATCGTCGCTCTTTTCCGTCTCATCGTTAATCGGAGAGAACAGATTGACGTAAAGGTCGCCTACATAGTTGCCCTCGATGACGTGGGGAGTATCCTGTGCCAAGGCGCAAGCGGCCGATGCCAGGAATGTAAAGAGTACGAGTAAAGTTTTTTTCATACGCTAAATGGTTTTGGAGTTGTTTTATATATGTATTTGTGTATTGTGCGGTATTCCGGCGCGCCCTGCCCGTCAGAACAGGTAGCTGAAGCCGATGTTGGCGTAAATGGGATACATGGCGAACGTCACGGCCGTATAGTCGGACGGAAATATGCCGTTCAATCCCCACTGCAGGCCTACATTGGCGGACAGGTGCTTGTAGGCTTTGAACTCGCAACCGGCCTGCAGTCCCCACTGGAAGCGGCGCAGGTCGCCCGAGAAGTCGTATGAGGCGTGCGACACCTCGGCTTTGTTTCCCGTAGGGTCTTGGTCGCGCAAGTATCCGTCGTAGGCTTCGCCCGAGAACTCGCCTTCGAACATGTAGGACAGGTACGGGCCTGCCGAAACGCTCCACCGGCTGTTGATGGCATAGGTGGCGAGCACGGGGATGGTCAGGTAGGTGTTGCGCACCTTGGTCTTGACGTGTCCGGTCCAGGCTCCCTCCATATAGCCCCCGTCGTCGGAGGTCATTTCCATGTGGTAGTTCTTCACGGTCGCGTCGGTCTTCATGCCTTTGTTCTCGAGACGGAGTCCCAGCAGCATACCCCAGCGCGAATTGTCGAAGCGTTTTTGCACCGCTCCCTCGACGTAGATGTTCAACAAGGGGTTGTAGCCGTCGATGCTTCGTATTTCGCACGGCAGGGGCAGGGGCGAAGTGCCGCCCACATTGAAGCCGGCCGAAAGTTTCACGTGCCAGCCTTTGAGTGCCGCGCGCAACAGGTTGTTGTCCGTGTCGGCCGCTTCCTTGCGCTGGGCGTTTGCGGCAAGGCAGCACAGGGAAAGGAGTAAGAAGAATATACGTTTCATTGGTCAGATGTGCGATATGGGGTTCTTTGTTCGGGAAATGTAAGAAAGAAAAGCCTTCGGCAAAAAACGATGCCGTGTCAAAAGAATCATTCGTCGTGTTCCCAGACGATTTTCAGTTCATCCACGAAGAGCGTGCTGCCGATGGCGCCTTCGAAGTAGGCACCCTGTCGGCTCGACGTGCACACCACGGCGATGGCATACCCGTCGTTGGCCAGCCGGGCATAGTCGAAAGTCTTCCCTTCCATGAGGCGGAAAGGTTCGCTGAAGGCGGTCCAGTCCTGCGGCTCGCCGGGCTCGTCGATGCGCGCCATGAGTACGATGCGGTCGCTCGACAGCACGTCGTCACCATTGAGGGGAACGAATTTTTCAGGGTCCACCTCGTAAAGCACGGCATAGATGTCGCACGTGTCATGCTTGTCGGGATGAATCACTTCATGGATGTCCTGGTAATGTTCGCCCGCGGTATATTTGTACCAGCCCTCGAGGCGAAGAGGTCTGTCCGTCACGAGCTGCCGTCCGAAGCGCGTGGCCTTGCGCGGAAAGAGCATGGCCTGCGACACGTTGAACGTACCGATGAAAAGGTTGCCGGCAGCAATCGGCATGTTCACGCCACGACCCCACGAGCCGGTGGAAAGCGTCGTCAGCCGCACGGCATTTCCGCGTTTGCCCGCGGCATAGGGCACGGTGGGGTATTCCTCGGGCGTCCGGGCCATACCTGTGAGCGAGAAGCCTATGTTTCCGCTGTCCCAATAGTAGAATTTCTCTTCGGGGGTGTCGCCTACCTCGAAGTACTCGTAGAACCTGCCGCGCGTATCGAGTGCAAAGTGCTCGAATCCCATATCGTTAATGGGCGTCGGGTACTGGAACGAGACTTCGTAGGCCTTGCGCCACTGTCCGTCCTCCGAGGTGGTGACGTAAGTCTGCGGCGTGGTGAAGTCGCGGACCGTACCGCCCGCAGGCTCGATGCCCGCGCCGGGAGTCAGTATGAAGTCGGGGGCCAACGCTGTCAGCGACGTACCGCGCTTCACCGTAAAGTTCACGCGGTCGTTCTTCACGATGGGCAGGCCGACCAGCACACCTTCCCGTTGCAATGCGTCGAGATACTCGGGCTTGACCTCGAGGATGTCGCACTCGGCATTGAGGGCCTCGTCCTTGATACACGATGCCAGCGTCAGCAGGCAGGCGGCGGTGATAATCAACAGCTTTTTCATATTACTTATTTGCAATTAAGTAAATTTTACCGCGTGCAAAGATATGAAAAATCAACGGGACACGAAAACTATTCCCTCTTTTTAAGTATTCCGGCAGAACGAAAAAATCCGGCCGTCTGCGGAGAAAAAGACGGAAGATGTCCGGCCGGACAGCGTATGTACCGCTCTGCCGGCAGCACCCGCACACAAAGGGAAACCGGCAGGCTCTCTGCGGACACGCACCCGCGGAACGGTCGCCCTCAACCGGCATAATGTTGCGGAAACGGGCGTGAACGGGCCGCCGGACATTAACATTTTTAACTTTCGCTCACTTTTCGTGACGCGCGGAAACCGGCTTATGAATTTTTCCCGGCGGTGTACGTGTCACTACATGGCATGTAGTTTCGCGCACAAGCCATGTAGTTTTTCGCACATGGCGGACAGAAATTCTTCGCGCGGGCCTTTTTCCCTCCGGAAAGGGCTGAAAAACAAGGAAGCAGGGAGGACGTCGCCGTACCTCCCTGCTTCCGTAGTGCAAATATACAACATTTTTTGCCGAAAAGCAAATAGTGTTAAAATCTCCGCGGGCCGTGCGTGGCAGATGCTTGCCGGCCGTGACCGTCAGGCATCTCCGCCGCGCTGCCCCGCCGGGCAATCAGTCTTTCAACTTAGCCGAGATGAACTCGCGGTTCAGTCGTGCGATGTTGGCGATGCTTTCGTTCTTGGGGCATACGGCCTCGCACGCGCGGGTGTTGGTGCAGTTGCCGAAACCGAGCTCGTCCATCTTCGCCACCATGGCCTTGGCGCGCTTGGCTGCCTCGGGACGGCCCTGGGGCAGCAGGGCGAACTGGCTTACCTTGGAGCTGACGAAAAGCATGGCCGAGCCGTTCTTGCATGCCGCTACACATGCGCCGCAGCCGATGCACGTGGCGCAGTCCATGGCCTCGTCGGCGTCCTGCTTGGGTATGAGGATGGCGTTGGCGTCCTGCGGCTGGCCGGTGCGTACCGTCACGTAACCGCCGGCTGCCTGTATCTTGTCGAACGCCGAGCGGTCTACCATGCAGTCCTTGATGACGGGGAATGCGGCCGAACGCCACGGTTCGACGGTGATGACGTCGCCGTCGTTGAACTTACGCATATACAGCTGGCACGTGGTGGCACCTGTCGCGGTCTTGCCGTGGGGCGTACCGTTGATGTAGAGGGAGCACATACCGCAGATGCCTTCGCGGCAGTCGTGGTCGAAGGTAAACGGTTCTTTCCCGGCATTGATGAGTTCCTCGTTGAGGATGTCGAGCATTTCAAGGAAGGACGTGTCGTCGGGAATGTTCTTCATTTCGTGCTGTTCAAAGTGTCCGGCATCCTTAGGCCCGTTCTGCTTCCAATATTTTATGGTGAAACTAATATTCTTAGCCATTGTCGTATTTGTTTTTGCAGGGCTGCGGCAGGCAATCCCCGCCTGCGGCCTGCTTTGTTTACTGATGATTAATTTTTATAGTTACGGGTCTGTACCTTGATGGCCTCGTAGACGAGCGGTTCCTTGTTGAGCACGGGCGTAGCGTCGTCGTTGCCCTGATATTCCCAGCATCCGACGTAGAAGAAATTCTCGTCGTCACGCTGAGCCTCGCCTTCGGGCGTCTGATGCTCCTCGCGGAAGTGACCGCCGCAGGACTCCTCGCGGTGAAGCGCGTCGTTGGCGATGAGTTCGCCCATGAGGATGAAGTCTTCAAGGCGGATGGCCTTTTCAAGCTCGACGTTCACGCCGTCGGTCGTACCGGGAACAAAGAGTTCCTTGTAGAACGTCTTGCGCAACTCCTTGAGCAGCTTGAGTCCCTCTTCGAGACCGGCCTTCGTGCGGCCCATACCGACGTGTTCCCACATGATGTGGCCGAGTTCCTTGTGGATGGAATCCACTGAACGGTGGCCCTTGATGTTGAACAGGCGCTGTATGCGTGCCTTGACAGCTTCCTCGGCTGCCTTGAACTCGGGCAGGTCGGTGGAGAAGCGGGGTACGGTAATCTGGTCGCTCAGGTAGTTCTGAATGGTATAGGGCAGGACGAAATAACCGTCGGCCAAACCCTGCATCAATGCAGATGCGCCGAGACGGTTCGCGCCGTGGTCGGAGAAGTTGCACTCGCCAATGGCGAAGAGTCCCTTGATGGAAGTCTGCAATTCATAGTCCACCCAGATGCCACCCATGGTGTAGTGCACAGCAGGGAATATCTGCATCGGCGTTTCGTAGGGGCTCTCGTCCGTAATCTCCTCGTACATGTCGAAGAGGTTGCCGTAACGTGCGGCTATCTCGTCGCGTCCGAAGTCCTTGATGGCTTGCGAGAAGTCGAGGAACACGGCCAGACCGGTGTTGTTCACGCCGTAGCCTTTGTCGCAACGCTCTTTGGCGGCACGGGATGCCACGTCACGCGGAACTAAGTTACCGAATGCGGGATAGCGGCGCTCCAGATAGTAGTCGCGGTCCTCCTCGGGGATGTCCTTACCTTGCAGACGGCCTTCCTGACATGCCTTGGCGTCCTCAAGTTTCTTGGGCACCCAGATGCGTCCGTCGTTACGCAGCGACTCGGACATGAGGGTCAGTTTGGACTGCTTGTCGCCGTGGACGGGAATACACGTCGGGTGAATCTGCACGTATGAGGGGTTGGCGAAATAAGCACCCTTGCGGTAGCAGGCCATTGCGGCGGAACAGTTGCAGCCCATGGCGTTGGTCGAAAGGAAGTAGGTGTTGCCGTAACCGCCCGTACCGATGACAACGGCGTGCGCGGCGAAACGCTCGATGTTGCCCGTGACGAGGTTGCGTGCGATGATTCCGCGTGCGCGTCCGTCTATGATAACGACGTCGAGCATCTCGTAACGGGTGTACAGCTCGACGGTTCCGGCGTGTACCTGACACATGAGTGCGGAGTAGGCGCCGAGCAGGAGCTGCTGTCCGGTCTGTCCCTTCGCGTAGAAGGTACGGCTCACCTGCGCACCGCCGAAGGAGCGGTTGGCAAGCATACCGCCGTATTCGCGGGCAAAGGGAACGCCTTGTGCGACGCACTGGTCGATGATGCTGGCGCTGACTTCGGCGAGACGGTATACGTTGGCCTCGCGTGCACGATAGTCACCGCCTTTCACGGTATCGTAGAAGAGACGATAAACGGAGTCTCCGTCGTTCTGATAATTCTTTGCGGCGTTGATACCTCCCTGCGCGGCGATGGAGTGTGCACGGCGCGGAGAGTCCTGGATGCAGAAGTTTTTCACCTTGAATCCCATTTCGCCGAGCGAGGCTGCGGCGCTGGCGCCGGCCAGACCTGTTCCGACAACGATGATGTCGAGCTTGCGCTTGTTTTTCGGGTTCACCAGTTTCTGATGCGCTTTATAATTGGTCCATTTCTCTGCAACGGGACCTTCGGGGATTCTTGAATCTATGTTAGCCATAAGGATTGTGTTTTTTAGAAGTTAGAAAGTTTTTGTCAGGCCACAGGATAGCAGCCGCCTGCGGCACAACAGCCGCCGCAGAAGCTGAAGTAGAGCGCGACAGCCACGAACAAGAGCATCAGAATGGTGACATAGACGGTTCCGATGGCCTTCCAGCGGCAGAACCATATCTTGTTGTTCAGACCGAGTGTCTGGAACGCGCTCCAGAAGCCGTGGGTCATGTGGAACCAGATGGCGATGAACCATACGATGTAGAGCACCGTGTAGACGGGCTGGGCGAAGGTGTAGGCGATGATGCCGGCACCGTCGGTCGGCTCGTAGGAAAGGCCGCCGAGCAGGACCTCAGCGCCGTGTCCCTGCACGATTTCGGCAAACATCATGTTGTACCAGAAGTTGTAGAGGTGCAACAGGAGACCGAGCACGACGATTACGCCGAGCACGAACATGTTCTGCGACGCCCATTCCACCTTCTCGGGCTTGGCCGTCACGGCATAGCGGCTGGCACCGCGGGCCTTGCGGTTCTGAAGCGTCAGGATGATGGCATAAACGAAGTGAAGCGCCACCAGGGCTGCCAGCCCGACGGTAGCGGCCACGGCGTACCAGTTAGAGCCAAGCATCCCGCAAATCGCGTTATAGGCATCTGCGGAGAAAAGGGCCACAACGTTCATGCAGGCATGGAACGTAAGGAACAGGATGAGTGCGATGCCCGTGACAGACATAATCACTTTCCGTCCGATGGATGAGTTAGTTAACCACATAAGTTGTTTAGAATTAAGTTGATGTTTGATAGAATTTGTTTCTTCGGCAGGTTGCAGAACGCACACGCGGACTGCATGTTCTGCAAAATTAAGACATTTATCGGTAACCGCAAAAAAAAGTTGAAAAAAGTAAGAGAAGCGATAAACGCACGGGCGGAAGGGCGCGCGTACATTAACATTTTTAACTTTTATGCACTTTTCCGGCGCGCGTACATGCCATGTAGGAAACGCTACATGCAGGGCCGGACGGAACTACAAGCCATGTAATTCCGACTACATGGCTTGTAGTTTTTCCTATCATAGGGACAGTTTCTCCCCGGAACGGGCCTGCGGGCACGAAAAAGGGGCGGTCTGAGACCGTCCCCGTGTTTTCGCTGTTGCAAAGATAATACATTTTCCGCCCGAAAGCAAGAAGTGTTAAAATCGTCGCCGGGAAATGTTAAGAATAACCGTCCGGCCGGTTTCTGCGTGCCGCGCACGGCATCGGACGTACCTTGCAGGCGGCCTCAGGAGGCATCGGCGCGGAAGGCGGCCTCTTCTGCCTGCCGGATGATGTCTTCCCGGTTTTCCGACGTGTCGTTCCCGGCATCGGCGGCCGGCGCGGGCTTCGGCTTGCGCCGGCGGGGCTTCCGTACCGGCGCGGTCTCGGCCGGTGCCGTGCCGGCAGATGTCTGCACAGGGTCGGTGTCAGCCTGTCCGGCCTGCCCTTCCGCGGGAGCCTTGCCGCCTTCCGGCAGCCGGTCTGCGGCGTTGTCGGCCCGCTTGGCCCCGCCTCTGCCGCGACGGCGCTTCGGGGCAGCCGTGGCCGTCGCCTCGTCAGTAATTGCCTTTCCGGCTTCCGGTTTCACGTTGCCGGCATCCGCGGCAGCCGCGGCGGCCTCCTGGCGGTCGTTACCGGCATTCCCGCCGTTCACTACCGACGGGGCGTGCTGCGCACGACGGCCCGAACGGCGTTTCTTAGGCTTGGCGACTTCTTCTTCCAGCTCTTCTATTTTGGGCAACGCGCAGATTTCCACGGCTTCCATGGCGGTACGCTTTTCCTTGGCGCGGAAGATGCTGTCGAGGAACTTGGGTTCGCGGCGCAACTTGACGAGGGCCTCTTTCGCGGCCTGCTGGTGGCTCTCCTTCTTGGAGTATCCCGTGCCTTTTCCCGCCACGATGCCTTCGATGGTCACTATGCTGGTGAATACGGGGCTGTTGCTTCCGGCATCCTCCGTCTCTTCCATTTTGTACTCGGACGTGATGCGGTTCTTCTGGGTCCATTCCAGCAGCTTGCTCTTGAAGTTCACTTCTTCGCGGGCCACGTCGTCGAGGTTGAACAGGCGGCCTACGATGCGCTTCTCTATGAACCATTTGCAGAAACTGTAGCCGCGGTCCAGGTAGACGGCGCCTATGAGCGCCTCGAAGGCGTTGCCGCCGATGTAACAGTTGTGGGATTTGTTCCCGGCTGTCGTCTTGATGAGACGCTCCAGGCCGATTTCGCGTGCCAGCCGGTTGAGCGACGCCCGCTGCACTATCTTGCTGCGCGTGCTCGTGAGGAAACCTTCGCGTTTCCGCTCGAACCGGTGGAAGACAATGTCGCTCACGACGGCCTCAAGTATGGCATCGCCGAGAAATTCCAGGCGCTCGTTGTTGAGCGGCCGCCCGCTCGTGTTGCGGTAGGCCTGCGATTTGTGCGCCAAGGCTATGCGGTAGATTTCGAGATTGTGGGGATAGAATCCCAAGATGTCATGCAGGGCCGAAAGAAGTTCCTTCTCTTTGCGAAAAGAATACTTCACCCTGTCGATGATATTAATGATCATAAGGAGTTAATGGGATAAAGCCGGGCGTACCCGTATGCCGCTCCGTGGCAGATGGCACTTGCCGTCCCGCCCGCGGCATACCGGTACGCCCGGCTGCAAGATTAGGCTTCGTACTTCTTCACAATGCAGCAGGCGTTGTGGCCTCCGAAACCGAACGTGTTGCTCAGTGCGGCACGGACGGTACGTTTTTGCGCTTTGTTGAAGGTGAAGTTCAGGTTATAATCGATTTCCTCGTCGCGGTCATCGTCCTCGTGGTTGATGGTCGGCGGGACAATGTCGTTCTGCACGGCAAGGCAGCACACCAGGGCCTCGACTGCGCCGGTCGCTCCGAGCAGGTGGCCGGTCATAGACTTGGTGGAGCTGATGTTAAGCTTATAGGCGTGTTCGCCGAAGAGCTTGGTAATGGCTTTTACCTCGGAGATATCGCCCACGGGCGTGGAGGTACCGTGCACGTTGATGTAGTCGATGTCCTCGGGCTGCATACCTGCGTCCTCGAGAGCGCTGCACATCACGAGGTGAGCGCCGAGTCCTTCGGGGTGGCTGGCGGTGATGTGGTGCGCGTCTGCCGACATACCGGCTCCTGCCACCTCGCAATAGATTTTCGCCCCGCGGGCCTTGGCGTGTTCCAGCTCTTCCAGAACGAGGCAGGCCGCACCTTCGCCCATCACAAAACCGTCACGGCTCTTGCTGAACGGACGGGAAGCGTGAAGCGGGTCGTCATTCCGTGTGGAGAGAGCGTGCATGGCGGTGAAACCACCTACGCCGGCAGGCCAGATGGCCGCCTCGGCACCGCCCGTCAGGATGGCATCCGCTTTTCCGAGTCTGATGAGGTTGAACGCGTCGGCAAAGGCGTGCGTCGAAGAGGCGCAGGCCGAAGTCGTCGTATAATTGGGGCCGTGGAATCCGTACATGATGGAAATCTGTCCGGACGCGATGTCGGCAATCATTTTCGGTATGAAGAACGGGTTGTACTTCGGGCCCATTTCCGCGCCGTTCACGGCATAGTTGCCGGCTTCCTCCTCGAAGGTGTGAATACCTCCGATTCCGACACCGAACACAACGCCGATACGGTCTTTATTGACGGTATCCAGGTCCATGGCACTGTCTTTTACGGCTTCCATGGCCGCCACAAGTGCATACTGTTCGTAGAGGTCCATCTTGCGGGCCTCCTTGCGGTCGATGAAGTCAGTGACCTTGAAATTCTTTACCTCGCAGGCAAATTGCGCTTTGAACTTGGAAGCGTCGAAATGCGTGATGGGACCTGCGCCGCTCACGCCGTTCTTGAGGTTTTCCCAAGTCTCGGCCACGGTGTTGCCTACGGGAGTCAGTGCTCCGAGGCCTGTGACAACAACTCTCTTTAATTCCATAATTGTTTAACTGGTTGCTGATAACCGGAATGTGCCAATGTACCAATGGTGTTCCGCCTTTTGGTGCGGCGACATTGGCGCATTGGCACATTCAGGATGTTTGGAAATCCGTTCTTTATTTAGCGTTGGCCTCGATGTAAGCAATGGCGTCGCCGACAGTAGAAATCTTCTCTGCCTGGTCATCGGGAATGGTAATCTTGAATTCCTTCTCGAATTCCATGATGAGCTCTACGGTGTCGAGAGAATCTGCACCAAGGTCGTTGGCGAAGCTGGCTTCGTTCTTTACTTCGGCTTCATCGACGCTCAATTTGTCTACAATGATTTCCTTAACTTTTGCTGCGATATCAGACATAGCTTTTTGTTTTTGATTAATAAATTGTTTTTCTTCGAGTTTAGGCTGCAAAAATAGGGTTTATTATTAGAATAAACAAGCGGAAAGGAAAAAAAGGCGCATTTTCTGCACATTTTTTTTGCTTTTGTGCTTTTTGAAAGTCGTTCTCCGCTGAAAACATCACGCACGCGGCGCACCGCCGGACATACCTATATATATAAGGTGTATCCGACGGCGGTGCACGGTGCCTCCCCTCACGGGAAACGGGCGACCGGCCCTGCATCCGTCGGTAACGGTTGCGGGGCCGGTTGTCCGTATATGCCTTGCACGAGGATGTTCCGGTTATTCGGCCGGTGTTTCCTCGAGGGCCAGTTTGCGATAGATGTAGCCCGACATGCCGAGGCTGACGCTCATGAAACACAGCACCAGGGCCAACATGACCAGTGCGGCGAGTGCTTCAGAGACGAGACCGACAACGTACGTCAGGATGAGGGCCACGACGTAGAAGGCCACAACCAGAACGAGATTGCTCAGGAACATCGTCCACTTGTATCCGTAGGTGGCGTTGTTGCTCTGCACCATGGCTTCGCTCGGACCTACGCCCTTGTCGAGCAGGATGTAGAGGGAGAGCGACCAGCCCAGCGAGATGATGATGCCGGGAACGACCATAAACAGCAGCGCCGGTATGATGGAGAGCGACTGCAGGCCGATGAGGGTGAAGAACTCGCCCATGTATTTGCGGTACTTGCCGTCGAAGATGAAGAAAGGTGAGATGACCTCGCCCTTGCTCAGCGCGCAAGGAATGCTTTGCATGGCGATGGTGGTGCCCACGTTGATGTAAGGAATCCAGATGGTCAGAATCCAAAGCAGTGTCGCTCCGATAAGCGAGGGCAGGTTCTTGAGTCCGATGGCCGTGCCTTCGGAAAGGACACTCGAAAGGGTGATTTTCTTGTTCATAACGATGTTTTTTATGACTAAACAAGTTTCCGCCGGCTCTTGCACCACGACAGTCGCACCGCCGACACCGACAAATATACCTTTTTTATCTTTAACAATCGTATAAAAGTTAAAAAAATCAAGCCATGCCGGACCAAATCACGGAAATCCGGAGGATGGTGACGCCGGCATTAACATTTTTAACTTTTCTGCACTTTTCCGGACCGCGTACATGGCATGTAGGAAAGGCTACATGCAGGGCCGGACGGAACTACAAGCCATGTAATTCCGACTACATGGCTTGTAGTTTTTCCTATCATAGGGACAGTTCCTCCCCGGAACGGGCCTACGGGCACGAAAAAGGGGCGGTTTCAGACCGCCCCCGTGCTTTCGCTGTTGCAAAGATAATACATTTTTCGCCCGAAAGCAAGAAGTGTTAAAATCGTCGCCGGGCAAATGTTAAATCGCCGCAAGGCATATATCAGGACCGCCGCGGCAGTTTCTCCGAAGCCTTATCCGCCTTCGTCGCAAGGGCACTCGGGCGCGTCGGGCGTGCCGTCGGTGATGCGCACCACCGTGAGCGGTATGCCGCCCAGCGCGGCCGCCATGTCGGTAAAGGATGAATAGAAACTGCCCAGCAGGCTGCGCGTGGCGGCCAGGCACCAAAGGTCGATGACCGCCTGCACGATGCCTTCGGACGTGTGGCGCGGCGCGACGGAGGGCTGCGTGATGATGCGTTCCGGCCATTCGGCCACAAGTCTCCGCTTGAGTTCGTCGTCGTCGGTGGCCAGGAAGAAACGGGTATGTCCGTCTGCCCTGACACAATCGTGCATGGCCTGACGGAATGCGTCGTCGGTGCTTTCCTCTATCGCCCACGTGTGGTCGGTGCGCCGTATGTGTACGCCCACGGTGTGCGCGTCAAACTGCCGCGTGACGGCATCTATGCGCTCCTGTATGTGCGGCAGGGGCCGCAGCAGTCCCATGCAGGCGGCGGGATAAGGCACCAGCGCCTCGCAGCCCGACACGTAGAGCCGCGGATAACGCCGCAGCCACGTCGCTATGTCGCCATGCCGCCGTGGGTCGAAGTTCTTCTGTTGCGCGTCGAACAGGGGAAGCCGCAACAGGGCGGGCAGATGGAGGTTGCGGCGCGTCACGGCGGCATAACGCCAAGGCCGGCGGGCAATGCTGAACGCCGGCGTGTCGATGCTGTGAAAGAGTTCGTCGAAGACGGCCGGGCACTCCGCATCGCGCACGCCCCATCTGACGCGCACGGCACGCCCTGCCGTTTCGCCGGCAAAGCGTGCCGAGAGCGTCACCCGCAGCCGGTTGCAGAGTCCGCCCTGGGGAACGACGTCGAAACGGGACTTTGTCATTTCTTGTCGGCTTTCACCTTCACCTTGTCAAAGCCGTCGCCGAAGACTCCGATGACTTTCGACTGCGAGACAAAGGCGTGGGGGTCGATATTCTGTATGATGCGGAAGATATTGGTGCTTTCGCGCTTCTTGGCCAGCACGACCAGCACTTTCCGCTCGGTCTTGGTGTACCATCCCTGCCCGTTAAGCACGGTCACGCCGCGGTGCATGGCGTTGATGGCGGTGGCTATCTCGTCGTAACGCTCGGAGAAGATGAAGAACTGCACGGACTGGCGGCCGCGGTCCACCACGTAGTCGAGCAGCAGATTGGTGATGATGAGCGTACAATAGCCGTAAAGCAGCTTGTCTATGCTTCCCGTCGGCGTCAGGACGCTCGAAGTGATGATAATCAGGTCGCAAAGCATCATCATCTGCCCCAGCGTCACGTCCTTGTACTTGTTGATGATGCTGGCGATGATGTCGGTTCCGCCGGTCGAGCCGTTGCTCAGGAAGACAAAGCCGATACCGATGCCCTCGATGGCGGCCCCGAGTATGCAGGACAGGAAAATGTTGTTGTTCACCACTTGCGGCAGGCCGCTGTGGGGATTGATGTGCGCGAAGGCCTCGGGATGGACCGTCCCCACGTAGCGCATCACTTCCTGACACGCACCCAGCAGGAACGTAAGCATGAATACGGCGTAGATGGTCTTGATGCAGAACTTCCAGCCCAGCACCTTGACGGCAATGCCCAGCAGGATGATGTTCACCAGAAAGAACGTGTACTGCACGGGAAAGCCGATGGCATAATAGATGACGGCGCCCGCACCGGCCAGCCCGCCGGTAGTGATTTCGTAGGGCAGCTGGAAACAGGTGAAGCCTATGGCATAGCACAACAGACCGAAGGTTATTATCAAGTAATCCTTCAGGTCTTGGAAAAACGTCAGTTGCAGGTTGTTCGACATGACTTTTGCTTTTAGCCCGGCGGCATTCCGGCGCGTCAAGACGGCACGCCGGGACACCGGAGCGGCGGCTTATGATTTTTTCAATACGATGTTCACGATTTTTCCGGGCACGACGATGACTTTCACCACCTGCATACCTTCCAGATACTTGGCGGACTGCTCGTCGGACAAGGCGGCGTGTTCTATCTCCTCCCGGCCTGCGTCGGCGGGGAAGTCGAGCGTGAAGCGCGTCTTGCCGTTGAACGAGACGCTGAGCGTGACACTGTCTTCCTTGAGATAGGCCTCGTCGAAAGCAGGCCACTGCGCGTCGCACACGGTCGTCGTGTGGCCCATCCTGTGCCACAGTTCCTCGGCAACGTGCGGGGCGAAAGGAGCGAGCAGCACGGCGAGCGGCTCGAGTATCGCGCGGCTCACGCACTTGCGGGCCTGCAGTTCGCCTACGGCAATCATGAAGGCGGGAACGCTGGTGTTATAGGAAAATTTCTCGATGTCCTCGGTCACCTTGCCGATGAGCCTGTGCAGCGTCTTCAGGTCGTCCTTTGCGGGCGCTACATCGGCAACGACGAAATTGTCATCCTTGTCAAAGTAAAGGTTCCAGGCTTTGCGCAGGAAGCGGAAGCAACCGTCGATGCCGTTGCTGTCCCACGGTTTGCTCTGATTGATGGGACCGAGGAACATTTCATAGAGGCGGAGCGTGTCGGCCCCGTACTTGTCGATGATCATGTCGGGGTTCACCACGTTGTACATGGACTTGGACATCTTCTCGACGGCCCATCCGCACACGTACCTGCCATCCTCGAGCACGAAGTCGGCATCTGCGTATTCGGGACGCCATGCCCGGAACGCCTCGATGTCGAGAATGTCGTTCTGGACGATATTCACGTCCACGTGGATGGGGGTCACGTCGTAATTGTCCTTGAGCCCGTGCGAAACGAACGTATTGGTGTCTTTCACACGATAGACAAAGTTGCTGCGACCCTGTATCATGCCCTGGTTCAGAAGCTTGGCAAACGGTTCTTCACGGCACGAAATGCCGAGGTCATATAGGAATTTGTTCCAGAAGCGGCTATATATAAGGTGTCCCGTGGCATGTTCGGAGCCGCCCACGTACAGGTCCACGTTCTGCCAATAGGCATCGGCGTCCTTACCCACGAGGGCCTCGCCGTTATGCGGGTCCATGTAGCGCAGATAATAGGCCGACGAGCCGGCAAATCCGGGCAGGGTGGAGAGTTCGAGGGGGAAAACGGTGACATTGTCTATGCGCGAATTGTCGGTCACGGCATTCGCTTCGGTGTCCCAGGCCCATCGCGTTGCGTTGCCGAGGGGCGGTTCGCCGGTCTCGGTGGGCAGGAACTTCGACACTTCGGGCAGTTCGAGCGGCAAGCACGATTCGGGTATCATGCGGGGCATTCCGTCCTTGTAGTACACGGGGAAGGGCTCGCCCCAGTAGCGTTGGCGGCTGAAAATGGCATCGCGCAGGCGGTAGTTCACCTTTACGCGGCCGATGCCCTGTTCCGTGACAAACTTCTTGGTGGCCGCTACGGCCTCGGTCACGGTCAGTCCGTTCAGGCTGAAGCCTGCGCGCGCCCGGGTGCCGGCCACGGGACTGTTCATGACGATTCCTTCCTTCGCGTCGAAGCTTTCTTCCGTCACGTCGGCACCCTCGATGAGCGGGACGACGGGCAGGCCGAAGTGGCGGGCAAAGGCGTAGTCGCGGGAGTCATGTGCGGGCACCGCCATGATGGCTCCCGTGCCGTAACCTGCCAGCACGTAGTCGCTGACCCATATGGGAATGGAGTCGCCCGTGAAGGGATTGACGGCATACGCGCCGGTAAAGACGCCTGTCACGCGGCGGTCGGCGATGCGTTCGCGTTCCGTGCGCTTGCGGGTGGCTTCCAGGTAGGCTTCCACGTCGGCCCGTTGCTCGTCGGTGACGATTTGCCGCACGAGTTCGCTTTCCGGTGCCAACACCATGAAGGTTACGCCGAAGATGGTGTCGGCCCGCGTGGTGAAGATGGTGAACTTCACGTCGCTGTCCTTCACCCGGAATTCCATTTCCGTACCTTCGGAGCGTCCAATCCAGTTGCGCTGCGTCTCTTTCAGCGAGTCGGTCCAGTCGATGTGCTCAAGTCCGTCGAGCAACCTTTGGGCATAAGCCGACACCCGCAGGCACCATTGCTTCATCTTCTTTTGTACGACAGGGTATCCACCGCGTTCGCTCACGCCGTCCACCACCTCGTCGTTGGCAAGCACCGTTCCGAGCTGTGGACACCAGTTCACCATCGTTTCTCCCAGGTAAGCCAGGCGGTAGTTCATGAGCACTTCCTCGCGCTCGCGCTCGCTCATGGCGTTCCACTCGGCGGCCGTGAACGAGAGTTCCTCGCCGCAGGCGGCGTCAATGCCTTGTGTGCCGTTCTTGCCGAAGGCCTCGACGAGCTGTTCTATGGGTTGCGCCTTTTGGCAGGTATTGCAATAGTAAGAGCCGAACATCTTGCGGAACGCCCACTGCGTCCAATGGTAATAAGCAGGGTCGCAGGTGCGCACCTCACGGTCCCAGTCGAACGAGAAACCTATCTTGTCGAGCTGTTCCCGGTAACGTTCGATGTTTTTCACCGTGGTGACGGCGGGATGCTGTCCCGTCTGGATGGCATATTGCTCGGCAGGCAGTCCGTAGGCATCGTATCCCATGGGGTTGAGGACGTTATATCCTTTCAAGCGCTTGTAGCGTGCGTAAATGTCGGAGGCGATGTAGCCGAGCGGATGTCCCACGTGCAGCCCCGCGCCCGAGGGATAGGGGAACATGTTGAGCACATAGTACTTCGGACGACTGTTGTCCTCGGTCACATGATAAGTCTTGTCGGCTGCCCATGCGGCCTGCCATTTCTGTTCTATCTCTTTGAAATTATACTCCATATATATAATAAGGTGTGTTTATCGGGTTTGCGCGGCAAAGTTAAGGATTTTTTCGGCAAGGCTCACAGACAAGCGGCACAAAATGCAGGACGGGCAACACCCGCACGGCTTCCTGCCGTACTTTTTTCAAGGAAAAGATGCGGATAACGCTGATTTTCACGACAAGACTTGGGCGTAAAAAGAAAAAGTCGTATTTTTGTCCCAAACAGCCGCCGATAGGGACGCGATTCATCGCGTCCACAGCAAAAGAACCGCATCTTACACATAAAACAATAAAGGGAAATCATGGGGGCATTGAATAAAAAGCCGTTATCGGCATCATCCGCAACACACAACGGGAGCAGCAAGCCTTCCGATGCGGTCAATTCTGCCATAAAGCTCAAGGCTGTCACTCCTGCCGACAGACAAAGACTTCGTATCCCTTCATACCGGTATCTGTTACCGTGACTTCACATAAAGAATACTATAAACCAAAATTCATAATGCGATGCAAGGAGAATGACTCAGGCTTACATCGCATTCTTGATTTATGGTCCTTCAAATCAGACAAGAGCAACAAAAGGTTTATTGTCGAAGTGGAAGGCTTTGACAAGGATTTCTATGGCATTAAGTTCTATTGGAAAGGCGTTGAGAAGAGCAAAAACCGATATTCGATACTGACCCATGATTACGAACCGCGTACAATAGTACGGACATGTATCGAAATTATGCTTGAATACCACCGTAAAAATCCGCACATGTCATTTGGATTCGTGGCTGCCCCCGATCTTGAGGCCGATATCAAGGGAAGGAAAATAAATCCGGCATTCGGAAATCGCAGATTCAGGTTCTACCAACGCCTGATGGTCAGTTTGTTCGGTCCTGAGACCTTTCTTCAAGTCGCAGACACCACACATACGATTTATTTGATGGTGAACGTAAAGCAACTGACCGCGGGAGCAATAACCATTCAAGACATCGAAGACGAGCTAAACCGGACTTACAGGGGTGACTTCACGCTCAATCATCCCATTTGATGACCATCCTGTTGTTCCTGTCTGTCGGGTGCGCCGACGGAAACAGCCGGCCGGCAACCTATAACATTAACATTTTTAACTTTCACTCACTTTTCGCGCCGCGTACATGCCATGTAAGAAACGCTACATGCAGGCCCGGGAAACGCTACAAGCCATGTAATTCCGCCTACATGCCATGTACGAAATCCCATGATAGGGATAGTTTCCCCCCGGAACGGGCCTGCGGGCACAAAAAAAGGACGGTTTCAAGCCGCCCCCGCACTTCCGCACTGCAAAGATAATACATTTTCCGCCCGAAAGCAAATTATGTTAAAATCGCCGCCGCACCGATACACGATGCCCGGACCTACGTCCCGCGTTCCCGCCGGCAGGACACAAAAAAAGGGATACCGCCGTATCCCAACCTTGTTAACCTTAAATCTAATACTATGAAAAACACAATGCAAATATACTTCAGGCAACGGCCACATGCAAGGTTTTCGGCAAAAAAACGGGGCCGGATAGTATTTTTTCAAACTTTTGCAACAATTTTGCCAGCCGGAGTTTACGCTTTTCATACATTCACGGCCGAAAAAGCGTAAAAAACGGCGGCACAAAATTGGCCGTATCGATTGTTTGGACTATCTTCGTGCAGTTTTTGTCCCTCCGGGCGACACCAGGACCGGCCGGACAGCGGCCGAAAACGAACGAAAACCAAACAGCACCCATAATATGGAACTCCTACTCACCTTCTCACAATGGCTGGGCACGCAGGAAGCCCAGGTCGGAATCACGATTTTCACCTTTGCCGCCACCATCGTGGCGTTCATGATAGGGAAAGTGCGCTCCGACATCATCGCCCTCTGCTCTACCGCAGCATTGCTGGCCACCGGTGTCATCGACTCGAAAGCCGCACTGGCGGGATTCTCCAACTCGGCCGTAGTCATGATGATCGGACTCTTCGTCGTAGGCGGCGCCGTCTTCCAGACCGGTCTGGCCAAGATTATCAGCGGACGCCTGCTGCGGCTGGCCGGAACCGACGAACGGCGGCTCTTCTTCCTCGTCATGCTCGTCACGGCAGTCGTGGCCGCCTTCGTGAGCAACACAGGTACGGTGGCGCTGCTCCTGCCCATCATCCTGGCCATGTCCAAAACCGCGGGCGTCAGCCCTTCCAAGCTCATGATGCCGCTGGCCTTCGCGAGTTCGATGGGAGGCGTGCTGACACTCATCGGTACACCGCCGAACATGATTGTCAGCAACTACCTGACCGAGAACGGCAAGGGGGAATTTGCGTTTTTCGAGTTCCTGCCCATCGGTATCATCTGCCTCGCCGTCGGCATGCTGCTGCTCTATCCGCTCTGCCGCCTGTTCCTCGACAAGAAAGGCCGTGACGGCGAAAACCGCGACGAGGAGAAGACGCTCGCAGGCCTGTTGCACGAATACCACATCAGCGACTGCGTGTTCCGACTGCAGGCGGTCGAAGGACATTCCCTGCTCGAAGGCCGCACGCTCGCCGAGCTGGACATACGCAAGAACTTCGGCGTGACCGTTCTCGAGGTGCGACGCGAATCGAAGTCCATCTTCGGCTCCGTCACCCAGGAACCCGTAGGGCCGGACACGCTCTTCGCCGGCGGCGACACGCTCTACGTGCTCGGCGAACGCGACAAAGTGGAACTCATGGCGCAGAAACTCAACCTTACCGTGTTCGAAGACAACGAGCGCGAGGGCAAAGCCAAGCTCGACTTCTATGAAATCGGACTGGCCGAGGTGCTCATCACGCCCGAGTCGGCACTCATCAACCGCCCCCTGCGGGCCGCCAACTTCAGCGAGCGTTACGGGCTGAACGTGCTGGCCGTCAAGCGCGGCGGACGCTACATCTTCGACAACATCATGGACGACGACGTGAAAAACGGAGACATGTTCCTCGTTCACGGTGCCTGGAAAGGCATAGAGAGCCTGGCCAAGAAGACGCGCGAATGGCTGGTCATCGGACGGCCCGACGAGGAAGCCGCCAGCGTGCCCCTCAACCACAAGGCGCCCATAGCGGCAGGCATCATGGTCATCATGGTACTGGCCATGGTCTTCGAGAAACAGATCGGCATCCCCTCGGTAGCGTCGGTCATCATAGCGGGACTCGCCATGGTCCTGACGGGCTGCACGCGCAGTGTGGACGGAGCGTACAAAATGATAGGCTGGGAAAGCATCGTACTCATAGCCGCCATGATGCCCATGAGCACGGCGCTCTCCAACACCGGCATCTCGGGATGGATTGCCCGCAACCTGGTGTCCTCGTTCCAGGACATCGGACCGCTTGCCGTGCTGGCCGGCGTCTATCTCGTCACGTCACTGCTCTCTACCTTCATCAGCAACTCGGCCACCGCCATCCTCGTCGCCCCCATCGCATGGGCCGCAGCCGAGGGACTGGGCGTCAGTCCGCAGCCCTTCATGATGGCCGCCGCCGTAGCCGCCTCGTGCTGCTTCGCCACGCCCATCTGCACCCCGCCCAACGCCATGGTGATGAACGCAGGCCACTACACCTTCGCCGACTATGTCAAGATAGGTCTGCCTTTGCAGGTCATCATGGGCGTGGTCGCCATCTTCGCCATACGCCTGCTCTTCCCGTTCTGACGCGGAAGCCGGCGCGCAGCGGCTGTCCCTGTTTTTGTGAAAATCAAGCCCGTTTCAGCCGTTTTTTTTCCCGAAGGAAAGGATTTCTACATGCCATCTGCGAACCGACTACATGGTTTATGGGAAAAACCACAAGCCATGTAGTCGGTTCGGGATGCCGTGTGTAGGGACGCGATTCATCGCGTCCGCAAGGAGTATTTGGGATTTTGTTCGATGTTTCATCCCTGCGGACGCGATGAATCGCGTCCCTACGCGCGGCAATCATATTGCGATTTTAACATAATTTGCTTTCGGGCGAAAAATGTATTATCTTTGCAGTACGGAAGTGCGGGGACGGCTTGAAACCGTCCTTTTTTCGTGTCCTTAGGCCCGTTTTCGGGCAAAACTGTCCCTATGATAGAAAAAACTACAAGCCATGTAGTCGGAATTACATGGCTTGTAGTTTCGTACGGCCCTGCATGTGGCATTTCCTACATGGCATGTACGCGGCGCGAAAAGTGTAGAAAGGTTAAAAATGTTAATATCCCGTCGCGCTTTCAAGCCCGTAGGCGCACAAAAGCCACTGCGTGGCCGCCGGAGTCACTCCCCGACGTAAGCCTCTACCATGCGGTCGTTGCCGAAAGCGTCCTTGTGCACCCGCACATCCGCATATCCGGCCGCCGACATGAGGTCCGCCGTCGCCGCCCCATAGGCCCGGTTTATCTCCACCAGCAACGCGCCGCCCGGCACGAGGCTCCGCCGCCCCAGGGCCGCCAGTGCGCGGTAGAAACGCAGCGGGTCGTCGTCGGGGACGAACAGGGCGGAGTGCGGCTCATGGTCGAGCACATGGCTCTCCATGTCCCCGCGCTCGCTTTCGCAGACATAGGGCGGATTGCTGACGATGCAGTCGAACACATCCCCCGTGGCACACGCCGCCAGCAGGTCTTGCCGCACAAAGCGGACGTGCACATCCGCGCGCCGGGCATTGTCGCGCGCCACCTCGAGCGCGGCCTCCGAGATGTCCCATGCCTCTACCTCGGCGCCGGGCAGAGCGGCCGCCAGGCTGACCGCTATGCAACCGCTGCCCGTCCCGGCATCGAGCAGGCGCAAAGGGCGGTCCGCAGGCACCGGACGGCGGGACACGACATCGAGGCAGAGGGCCACCAGCTCCTCCGTCTCAGGGCGGGGAATGAGCGTGGCGGGCGTGACGCGGAACACGCGGCCGCAGAACTCCGCCGTGCCCAGCACATACTGCACAGGCTCGCCTTCGGCCACCCGGCGCGACATATCCGCGAGCCTTTGATGCTCTTCCGCCGAAAAATGCCTAACTTTGTCGGCATAGACATCCGTGCGCGAAACGCCGAAGCCCTCTTCCAGCAAAAGAAAAGCCAACGCACGCGCCTCGCCCGCAGCATAGCGGCGGGACAGGACTTCGAACAATTGACGGTAGAGGGGCGACATGCGTGACGGAATGTTTTTTAGCGAAGCAAAAATACGAAATACGAACGACATGACCACGACAGAAGAAAACGAAAAATACATGCGCCGCTGCCTGCAACTGGCCCGACAGGGTGAAACCGGCGCACCGCCCAACCCGATGGTGGGGGCGGTCATCGTACACGACGGACGCATCATCGGCGAAGGCTTCCACGCGCGCTGCGGCGAGGCCCACGCCGAGGTGAACGCCATCCGCAGCGTGCGACCCGCGGACCGCGCCCTGCTGCGCGAGAGCACCATCTACGTAAGCCTCGAACCCTGCGCGCACTTCGGGCGGACACCGCCGTGTGCCGAACTCATCGTGCGCACGGGCCTGCCGCGCGTCGTCGTGGGGTGCATAGACCCCTTCGCCCGGGTGAGCGGCCGCGGCGTGGAGATACTGCGCCGGGCGGGCGTGGAAGTGACCACGGGCGTGCTCGAAGCCGAATGCCGCGCGCTGAACCGCCGGTTCATCGTCTTCTACACGCAGCAACGGCCTTACATCACCCTGAAATGGGCGCGTTCCTCCGACGGTTTCATCGACACCTGGCGCGACAGCGCCGCCGAACGGCCGGCCGCCCTCTCCTCGCCCCTCAGCCTGATGCACGTACACCACCTGCGGGCCACGCACGCCGCCATCCTCGTGGGACACCGCACGCTCCTGCTCGACCGTCCGCGGCTCGACGTGCGCCACTGGTCGGGACCCTCGCCGCGGCGCGTGGCGCTCGGGCACATCGGAGAGGACGAACTGCCGCCGGGCTTCACGGCCTACGCCGACATGGATACCCTGCTCGTGGCGCTGCACCGCGAGGGCGTGCAGTCCCTGCTGGTCGAAGGAGGCCAAAGCACCCTGCAATCGTTCATCGACCGCGGCCTGTGGGACGAGGCCTGGGAGGAACTCTCGCCCGTCCGACTTTTCAGCGGCGTTCCCGCCCCGCGAATGCCCTTCGGCACGGACAAGGAAATCATTACCCGCTGGAACGTAAGCCTCAGCCACTGGCGCAACGCGACCGATTAGGCAAGGAAGGAAACACGGCCGGCCATCTACAAAAACATGCCGATACCTTATCCGTAACTACCAAAAATATCGAGTTACGGATAAGGTATCGGCATAAAACCAAGCCGAGGCAACGCATCGGCAGCCGAAAGAAGGAAACGCCGCTACGCGAGAAAAACGGCCTTTGCAGGCACCTGGAAACCAATACAATATAGAGGCGAAAAACTATCATAGGGATAGTTTAAACTACAAGCCATGTAGTTCGAACTACATGGCTTGTAGTTTTGCGTACATGTGCATGTAGTTTTCCGTATCCCGAACCCCGGATTTTCCATCCTGCACAAAACAGTTCCGGCGAGCCCGAAAAGGCCCGCCGGAATGTGTCATAAAAGGAATAAACCGTGTCGGCCGTCAGCCTACACGGACGAAATAGTCTCCGTCCACGATTACGGCATTTCCGGAAATGCGGACCGAATAAATGTCTGTCTCTCCATCGTCAAACAGAATCCATAGTTTGCCGTTGGAATAAGCCCAGGAAACGATGATATCCGTTTCGGAGTACGTCTGACCGTTCACATAATCTACATCAAGGAAGCTTCCGGTTCCGTTGGCGTTAAGGGTTACCACCTGATAACCGCCCGAACCGAAGTCGAATCTCCACGAACCGACAAAGGAAGCCCCCGGTGACGCGGCGTTTCCTCCCTGCCGTACATAGTGGGACGCATCACCGTCTGCCTCTACCAGCCTCATGCTGTTGCCTGAAAGAATAACGCTGACGACGTAGTCGCGGCCCTTGTCATAATTATATATGGTCAGCAGTCCGTTGCGATAAGAATAGTTGTAAGAATACCGGTATTCATTAAACTGATCCGTATAGGAATCATAATAACGCTCGAACTCAAAACATGTTCCGTCGGCATTAAATATGAAAACCTGAAATTCTCCTTCTTCGTAGTCGTCATCTGAACACATCCAAGTGTCAATAATAGACTCATTGTTCCCCGTGTCCTTGTCGTCATCGTCGCTGCAAGCCGTAAAGGCTGCACTCGTAAAGACGAACAACAGCAAGGCTGTAATCTTAAATAACTGTTTCATTTCTTACTTGTTTTTGATATTTTGTTTCGTCAATAGGCGAATCGTCCGCACATCTCCTTTCTCAATAGGAAACACGCCTGAGATTGTGCCATCCTACAATCAAAGTGCCGTCAGACAGCAGGAATCCTTCCATTACATCTCCATAAACATCGCTTACCCTCACTTGTCCGTTGTTGAACACGTAGGCAAAGCGTTCCCTGTCCTGCAAAGGATTGCCGTGGGAATCCAGGTATTCCTCATAACCGCTTCCGTTTTCCAAAAAAGTATAGACATGTTCTGTATCTATTCCGTTATCGGTCCATGTACCCACTATGGCGGTTTTCGAAGCATTGGCCGCGACGCGCACACATAACTCCTCCTCTATTATTAATGTACTTGCACTTGTCAGACGCCCCCGGTCTCTGTCTTCTTCCTGTCCATAGCTGTCCTTATATATCAAGGTAACTGCGCCATTGTCGTACAGGTAGGTGAAATGTTCCTTCTTATAGCTCGTCTCTCCTCCGGGAACGTAATAATTGGCAAAGTAATAGCCTGTACCGTCAGCAAAGAAAGTGTATCCGAAAAGGTTTGTACCCATTCCCATATAATAAGGTATGCACCACGTTCCCACCAAAGGGTTGTCCGATGCACCGCCTCCGTCGCCGTCATCACTACTGCAAGCCGTGAAACCTACGAATGACAGAAACAATATAACCGTTGCAAAAATTTTCAGATGTCTCATGTTTTTCCCTCTAATAAACAAAAAACCGGTAACAAGTCTCCCCGTTACCGGTTTTTCTTATGTAATCAATATATTAAGACTGCCAATTAGAAGTTGAAGCCAACAGAGACAGCCCAGTTGCTGGTCTTGGTCTTCTTGCAGACTTCTCCGAAGTCGCCACCATAGTGCAAGCCTACATAGAGTTGCTTGTAGTCGATACCTACACCTACTTGCCAGCCGGCCTGGAAGCGACTCCACTGTCCGTCCTTGCCTACTTCATCTTTGTCGAAATAGTCATAGTCATTCTCTTCTGAAGCAGACTGACCGGCAACCGTTGCGGTAATGGTTTCTTTCTGCTTGGCAATTATGTTTCCCTTGAAGGTAATGCCGAAGAACGGAGTGATAGATACCGGAGAAGAGGAGGGTGTCCACTTGTAAGCCAAATTTACGGGAACGACAATGCCCATATAGGTGTACTTATTTTCCCAAGTAACCGTTGCGGGATATCCTTCATAAGAACCGCTTTGGCTTTCATCTTCGGACTTGAAGCCATATTGGAGACGCGCACCTGCTTCCACGAACAAGGGCAACGACTTGGAAATGCTGATACCCTTGGTGAAGCCGAACGCAAAGCCCGTCAAGTTTGTATCTTCTGCACCTTCCCAATCCGGTTTAATGCTCAGCGGATTGTACGACACGTAGAAACGCTGGTACGAATCGGTATTCACTGCTGCGGAAGAACCTTTCTTGCTTCCGTTTGCAAACTGGGCCGAAGCCGTCGCAGCCACCATGATGAGGCAAAGCGACAAGAAAAATCTAAATTTCTTCATCTTTCTTACTTTTTTTATAGTTAATAATGTTGGAAAGTCATACGCCAGATATTGGCAGTGCCTTCTGCGTCGCCGCGTTGCGATATGAAGTAGATGTGACGCCCGTCCGCGCTCCACACGGGACTGAGGTCGTCGGCGGCATGATAGGTGAGCTGCGCAAAACCCGTACCGTCGAGGCGGCAGACAAAGAGGTCGGTGTTCCAAAAAGACACGCCGGGAGCCTCGATGTGGCTGTCGCCGACGAAAAGCACCCACTTGCCGTCGGGCGAGACCGTGGGCGAGGTGAAGCTCCGCTGGGGGTCGGAGAGCAGACACTCTTCCACGCCGGTTTGGTAGTCCACTTTCCACAACTCGTTGCGGCCTTCGCCGTTCTGGCGTACGCAGAGGAACGCCGACCGGTCGGGCAGCGGACAGGGATTCATGCCTGCGGCGTAGCTGGACAGGAAGTTGTCGGCGGGACTGAAGGCCCAGATGCTCGCGCCGTTGGCTTCGGTGCGCGCAAAGAAGAGGTGCTTCATGTCGGAAGCATAGACGGGCGAATAGTCCTGGTCTCCGGTGGTAATCTGACGGCCGACGTAGCCGCTACGCGCGTCGGTCTGGAAAATCTGATTGTTCTTGCCGCGCGTTTCGGAGAAACAGATGTGCTTGCCGTCGGGGGAGTAGGTGAAATCGAGCACCGCGCTGCGATTGGTGCGCTGGGTGGAGCCACCCTGACGCGCCAAGTCCTTTATAAATATGTTGGTCGCGTTGTTACGATAGGACAAATAGGCGATTTCACCGCCTCCGGGAGGAATTCCCAGTATGCGGTTGGACAGCCATGTGATTCCGGCCCGCGTGCGCCGCACCTGGGGCATACAGACATAGTCGCCGGTCTTCGTCACCTTGACGAAGTCGGCGCCGGCCTCCTCGGGGACGGACACGACGGAGTAGTCCACGTTCTGGGCCGCGACGGAAAAGCCGGCGGCGGCGAACAACGAAAGACCAAGTACGCGCAACGAACGCGGGGAAGTCACTTTGCGAAATATAGAAGTCATCTCCATTTCTTTACCTTTAATCAGTTTGAAAACAGCCGCCGTCCAAGGGTAAGAACTCTCCGGCCAACCGTTATTTTGTGCAAAGAAACGATGATTTTATGTATTAAAATGTAAAAACATGTCCCGAAAGATAAGACATGTCCTGTCATTTGGGACATTTCAAGCCATTTCAGGGCCATTTACGGCCGGAAAAGCGCACAACGACGGGCGCGGCGATGACGCAGCGGGCGGGTCGTCAGTCCTCGCCGCCGCCCAGACGGTTGCTGTAGAGGGCAAAGAAGTCGTAGTCGAGGATGAGGGAGATGCGCAACAGGGTGTTGGTGTCGATGGAGCGCTTCTCGAAGAGGAGGTAGACGTTGGAACGGCTGAGTGAAAGCTGTCCGGCGAACCACACGACGCTGTGGCCGCTCTCGTCAAGGCGTTGCCGGATGAGCCGGCCTATGTGTATCTGCATGATGTCGGACCTGCATTTGAGGCAGGGCGGGTGCGCGGAGCCGACCGGACAGACGGCGGCGCGCGGCCTCGCGGGTCCCGTTGCGATGCCATGAGGTGAAAAATAGCGGATGCCATGCCGGCGGCGGATTTCGGCGCAGGGCCGACGGCGGAGGGGGGATAAAACGAAAGAGCGTGGGACCTGCTTCTTGCCCATCCCACCTTCCGGGCTCTCGCATTGCCCAAACCTACGGGATAAGCAACACCAGTCAGCCCACGCCGTATGATTACGCCACGGGACACAGGGCCGCTACCGCCTTGGCGGGATGCAGCCTTTGTCCGCATGGTTGCGAATCATACTCATGGACGCTTCGTTGCTGTTTCCATCCTCGTAGGTTTTTGGATTTGCGAGATTCAAAAGGTAAGGACGGACGCTCGAAAACGTCTTACGTATGTATTTCCCCGTCCGCCTCTGCTGACCGGGCGTTGCAAATGTACAAAAGTTTTTCGGGACGCACAACCGGACGGCGAACTTTGTGCCGCGCCGCCGTACAAAAAGGCCGCACGGCGGCGGCAGGAACATGCGGCCGCCGAGGCGGGATTTCCCGCCTCTTACACGCCGGAAAAACACCCTTACACGGCATCTGATTTACAATAGGTTAGAGATAGCAAAAACTACATGGCTTGTAGGACGAACTACATGGCTTGTAGTTGAAACTATCCCTATGATAGTTTTTCCTACATGCCATGTAGTTTTCGGGCATATATACATAAGGAGTCACAGGGGCCGTCACCGAAGTCCGGGACAGGGACTTCCGGGGGAGAAAACAAGGGATTGCTGCCGCCATCCGCAGGCCGGAAAGATTCATCCCCGGATTGCGGCATGATTTCGGAAATAAAACACTATATTTGCTTATCGTAAGACCAAACACAAGGAACATGGCACTTCAGAACCTGCCCATCGGCATCCAGAACTTCGAGAAAATCCGCAACGACGGTTATCTGTACGTGGACAAGACCGAGATAGTCTACCGTCTCGCCACGTCGGGCAGCTATTATTTCCTGTCCCGTCCACGCCGCTTCGGCAAAAGTCTGTTGCTCTCTACGCTCCATGCCTACTTCGAGGGCAAGCGCGAATTGTTCGAGGGGCT
>ERZ827108.1649-NODE-1649-length-27981-cov-7.073766_pt1 | contig 27981 bp, 18 predicted proteins | sample MGYA00519921_ERZ827108 | MGnify/ENA primary metagenome ERZ827108 (study PRJEB31778, sample SAMEA3449258) | human gut metagenome | biome: human gut; feature: human-associated habitat; material: faeces | place: United Kingdom | collected 2010/2012 ...
ATGTATTCATCAGAGACTTAACAAAATAAGAAATCACGTAAAAACGTTGCGTTCTACGGCAATTATCTTAGTTCTCGGATGACAGAACAATTTAGTTTATCGGCTGCAAAATATTTTATTTATTGCTGACATAATGAGCAATATGTGGTCAAGTAGCCACTCCGTGCAAAGTTTGAAATTCAAATAGTATTAGTGCCGCTGTAAGGGCGGCAGAATGGAGGAATATTATGGAGAAACATATTGACAAGGATTGTATTTTTTGCAAATTGGCAAATGGAGAGATTCCGACAACATCGATTTACGAAGATGAGGATTTCAATGTAATCATGGATCTTGGGCCTGCTTCCCGCGGTCATTCCATCATCCTTCCTAAAACGCACGCTGCAAATCTCTATGAACTGCCAGATGATTATTGCAGCAAGATTATGGGAGTTGCCAAGAAATGTGCTGCTGCCATGAAGAAAAGCTTAAACTGCGATGGCCTAAATGTTTTGCAGAATAATGGTGAGGCCGCTGGTCAAACAGTATTTCATCTGCATGTACATTTGATTCCTCGTTATAAAGATGATCAGGTAAATATTACTTGGAAACCCGGTGAACCGGAAGAAGATATGGGTGCGATCGCAGAACAGATCAAAAAAGGATTCGAATAATCCGACAAAACATGAGGTAATCCAATGCCTTACGATAGCATCATATTGCATAACCGTATTTAAGGATAACAACAAACACCCCCGGCAGACAAAAACGTCTGCCGGGGGTGTTACATTATAGTCAGTTCAGTCTAAGACATATTAATTTCCATATCGAATCGATAAATCTTATGTTGCATAAAACATTCTCACATCCTAGAAATCTTCACTCCGGTTAATTCTGCTCCCAGAGAAGTATTGGGGATTAAATATATCAACGTCCTCGGGCAGATATAATCTGAAGAATAATCAGAATATTCCACATATTCCTCATCTTCGTCAGTCCCCTCCTCTGCTGACCAATCTTTTAATACGACATACTTGCCGTTTTTGCGTTCCCACATTTCTCCTTCCGGTCCATACGTCCAATTCATAATCCCTTCATCTGAGGCAGAATACAGCAAAAGATCCATCGCCTTGTTCTTGTTGTTGGATCCCGACAAAATGGATACGCAATCAAGTTTTCTTCCTTTATCATCAAATGATTTTAGGTTGACCGGGAAACCGTAAATTCCTTTTTTCCCTGTTTTTTTATAAGTATATTTCTTGATATATTGAAAAGCATTTTTGTAGCGCTTATATATCTTAGGATTTTTCTTTAAGGTCGGTTCCAGATCCAACAATTCTCCCGCCTTAACCGCATCATAATAAGTCACATCTCCCATAAAAAATAAATATATATCCATATCGCTATCTCGCTCCTCAAAATATGATGGCTGAACATAATGCACTTCAACCCCCAGTTTTTCTGCCAGCAAGTCTCCATACCATCCTTTTTGTCTTCCCGGTAATCCGTATGGCAACAAGTTTGTCTTTAATGCAACAAGATTATTGTTATCCGGTTCACGATCAGGCAAACTCCTTCTGTACTGTTCCGCTTCATCATAAGTAAGCTTCGATTGATCAATCTTTACATTCTTCTTTTTGACAACCGTCCGCTGATCCATTCCCTCGGCCAACACGCAAATAAGAACACCGATCAATACCATAACAATTGGATTTACATATTTTTTCATAACGTATCTTCTCCCTCTCTTAAAGTTACTTATAAAATTTACAATCAATACAACAATAGCAACAACATAATTTTTCTGAATTAATTTATTTTATCATTTCCCTGTTTTACTCGCAATAACATAAAAAAGATTAACCATTTTTTGTATAATTTACACAACTGAATCAGCACGGTATTGTATATTTTCACTATTCCTTGTATAACGACATCTCACACCATTAACAACCATGACGGAGGCATGATGCAAAGCAGCTCTCACTCTATCATCTTCCCATCTTCGATCTTTATCACTCTGCCGCATTGCTCCGCTACAGCCAAATCATGGGTAACAATAACAATTGTTTTTCCCTGTTTGTTCAGATCAATAAATACTTTCATAATTTCTTTTGTTGTCTCCGTATCCAGCGCTCCTGTTGGCTCATCTGCCAAGATCAACGCAGGTTCATTTGCAATCGCTCTAGCAATTGCAACGCGCTGCTTCTGACCCCCGGAAAGATTACTCACAGGCTTATCGACAAAATCTTGCATCTGCACCATTTCAAGCATTTTGCGCGCGATTTCTTTCCTGTCTTTTTTCCGTTTTTTCTTACCTCTTGCTGCAAAATCCAACGGAATCATGACATTATCCAATGCCGTAAATTCTTCTATTAACGCAAAGTCCTGCATTACCATGCCAATCTTCTCATTACGAATTGCCGCCATCTTTCTTTCAGAAATTTTGCCAATTGTCATGTCATCAATATGATACTCTCCCGAATCGTATCCATCAATACAAGCAAGTATATGTAATAAGGTGGATTTTCCAGCTCCTGAGGTTCCAATAATGGCAACCATTTCTCCATCCTCTATCGTCAGCGATATTCCGTGGAGTGCCTCAAAAGCGTTACTCTTTCCTTTGTTATAGGTCTTTACAATATTATCAAGTTGAACCATTTTATTCTACCTCCCTTAAAATGTCCTTTGCCGATTTCTTCCCAATTAACAGAAAAGACAGCAAAATACTAAATACAATAAAAAGCACCATCATAGCGAAACAACCCAACAACTGCCATTTTCCTAAAGAAAAGACCATTCGATCTAACGCACCAATTTTCTCGCAAATAGCAATACATAACATGGTAAATAAAAATATCCCCATTTGCATCATAATCACGCTTTCCACATGAATCAACACGCATCTTTTCCAAGTGAAACCCATCATATAATAAATGGAATAATTGTGCATGTTTTGTCGTATCATAATAACGGTACTGCTAATGATAGACATCAATGTAAGAATGATCATCGCAATCAAAATAGGAATTAACATATTCATCTGATTCATAATATATTCCATACTGTTTTCCCGCATTTCTGCGGATGTATGACGAAATTCATATCTTCCATTCACTGCAAGATATTTTGAATTATAATCTTTTTCCTTCTGTGTAATTCCTTTCTCATATTGTATAAAACATGGGCCTGAAATGATATATGGCCATATACAGGTTTCACCCTCTATTAAATTTTCTTGTTCCGTTTTCGCATGGATCTTATTATTATGTTCAATGTCTCTCTTGGATACAAAGACAATTGCCCTTTCCTCTTCATCCCTGTTAAACGGATAATAATAATCTCTGAAATCAGAATATTCACCATAATGCATCGTACGCATGATCGGACTGGCTCCATCTGCAAGAATCCCCACTATCTTAGCCTGAACCGGTTGTGATAACTTGTATTCTCTCGAATCTTTTACCACATCAGAAGTTGTCAAAGTTATGACCTCTCCCACTTTATGAGTGTCATCCTTTTGCACCAACACAATCTCGATCATATCCGTATCTGCATCCTCTGTTCTAAGCCAGCGTCCTGATTCTATCTCAGGAGTATATGCTGCGATCAACTCATCATCATAACCAATAACCGGAGACCATGTTCCCAATTCTTCCTTTTTATTGTCAATGTCAAATGTCATCTGTACATCATAGGAGCTTACCATATGTGCTTTTTTTAAGCTTTTTTCTACATCAGAAGATTCTGTAAACGGAAGATACCGCTGCCCGTTTCTGCCTAGCAGATCATTTATATGCATATTCAAACCATCGCCCTGAAAGAAGCATTCCAACGGCTTATATTTTTCATACCTCGATGTAATTGCAGAGATAATGCTGACGAGCATGATGAACACAATTACTATTTGGAAAAAAATCAGCACCGTCATAAGTTTATTTTTTTTCTGTTCAAACATTGCATATTTCAATTTCATCGGGCCCCTCCTTTCACATCTAACTCTTTGTCTGTTTTTAATGCATATATGATCATAAAAAGTAATATTAACAAAGACAGTATAAAATAAATAGCAAATAAAACCATATAAACATAACTGCTATAGCTATTACTCATATAGTCATAATATTTTGATACTTTTTTCAAAATTACATGCTCAAACAACAAAACACCGATAACATAAGCTGGTACCGTCAAAACCACACATTCTCCCAAATACAATAATACTACTCTCGCAAAACTCATTCCGCAAATCCGGTAAACCATAAGTGACTGTTTTCTGCTGGAAAGAATATAACGATACAAAATCGCAAAATTTATTGCCGAGACAATGGTAATAAAAATCGTCACCATAATAATCGTATTATAAAGATACACTGCATCATCATCCGGAAGATTTGCCGGCTCAACTACTGCCCTGTCTCCCAAAATTTTATTTGTTTTTTCTACTACAAGATTGTACTGTTCCTGTCGAATTGGTTTCTTAAAATGGAATACTAATCTCTGGTGAAAAAGGGTTGTATCCTCTAAAGAGGTGACCGGTATAGTAGGTCTATCAACATCAATAATGCCATAGGCAATAATTTTATAATCCTTCCCCTGAATATGCAGCGTATTTTTATCGACTGCCATCCGACTACTGACAGGAGATGACATCGTATTCCAATGAAGATAATCCCAACAAATAGCAACTTTCTCCCCGTTCCGATATTCTTTGTCTGTAAAATACCTCCCACTTTCCAGCTTGGCGTTATTCTCTATTTCTTTTTCATATTCATCACTATTAATGATCGTCCCATCCTTCACCGAAAAGTTCATACGAAACGGTAATTGATCTACGATCGCCGTTGCTTCAATATATTTCAATTTATCTGTAAAAGAATTATTAAATTCAGCCACATATTTCTTTAACAAATTCATTGTTATATAATTGTCTACAGAATCAACCGGTTTGAAATAACTTTCATCATCATTTAATTCCTTATCGGATTCTTCATCAAAATCCCCTTGCAAACTCAATGCAATTTCTCTCTCATCTGACAGATCATATTCTTTCTTTAACTGATAGTTCTGATATAATCCATACGAAAAATGAATCATAATACAAGAACAAATGACAGAAAAAACCGTCAAAATAAATATGAGTTTTTTATGTTTAAAAAAGTTCTTTATGTTGCACCAAATATATTTCATGGAGTACTCCCTACAAAAAAGCAACGCCAGCGCTTTGCTTTGCAAGAATTGCTAAAGTATAATGTGTTTGCTACTGTTCCACCATTATAATCAAAGTCCCCAGACGCAGCTTGACCCCTGTTTACAATGCAATAAATGTCGGTTATCGAGCATACAATTTGCACATTTTGCGAAGCATCTTAATCTTTTTCCCATCAAAGGCTCCCGGCTGCATACGCCAGCGCCAATTGGTTCCTACTGTGGACGGTTCATTCATTCTTGCCGTATCGTCCAATTCCAAAATATCCTGCATCTGGAATATAACAGTATCCGCAATGCTTGCGTACGCTGCACGCAACATCGCCTTTGGAATCTGTGAAACCCGCTTAATATGCAGATAATTCATCATAAATTTTAATTCTTTGTCCGATTTGTTTCCATAATAACCAAGCAATGTCTGATTATCATGCGTACCACCATATACGAGACAATTCGTGTTCTTATATTGATGTGGCAGATACTCATTAGAAGCATCTCCATCAAACGCAAACTCTAAAATCTTCATTCCCGGCCAACCGGTTTCATTAATCAAGGCACGAACCTTATCACTGACAATTCCAAGATCTTCTGCAATAATATCCGAACCTTTCGTTGCCTTACGAATCACTTTCGTCAAATGTCTGCCCGGTCCCTTGCGCCACTCACCTTCTACAGCAGTAGGACAAGAAGCAGGTATTGACCAGTAATTAACAATACCAATAAAATGATCAATACGAATCACATCATACAAGGCTGCATTGGCTTTCATTCGCTGATACCACCATGCATAATGATCTCTTTTCATTCGTTTCCAACGATATAATGGGTTACCCCAGCGCTGTCCATCCTCCGAAAAACAATCCGGCGGTACCCCTGCAACGTGAATCGGTTTCTTACGCTCATCCAGCTCAAACAGATCTGAATGTGTCCATACATCTGCACTGTCCATGGCAACGTATAACGGAATATCTCCAATAATACGGAGGCCTTTGCTATTAGCATACCGTTTCAACCGACTCCATTGCATGAAAAACTGATACTGACAAAACTTCCAAAAATCAATTTCTTCTGCCAGCAGATCTTCAAATTTGCGGAGGGTTTCTTTGTGACGGAATTTCAGACCATCCTCCCACAACGACCACTCCTGTCCATGAAAGTGAAATTTAAGTGCCATATAAAAACTATAGTCTTCCAGCCAATAGCTGCTCTTCGCCAAAAATGCCTGATAATCTTCCTGCATTTTATGATCACTTCGCGCATATGCCTTATGTAATACCTCAAAACGAGCCTCGTATAACGCTGCATAATCTACCTCTGATGCATCGTCTCCCCAATACTGCTCCTCAATCTCCTCCGAAAGAAGAAGCCCATCCTCTTTCAACGTGTCAAGATCAATAAAATAAGGGTTTCCCGCAAATGCTGAAAATGACTGGTAGGGACTATCACCAAAGCTTGTCGGTCCTACCGGAAGCACTTGCCAATAGCTCTGCTTTGCCTCTGCCAACTGATCAACGAAGGCATACGCCTCTGCTCCCAATGTTCCAATTCCATATGGTGACGGCAGGCTGCTGATTGGCAGTAAAATCCCTGCTCCACGTTTCTTTTTCATATTTTTCCTCCATAGGTACTGCCCTCTCCGAGGGATACTTCATTAAGTGTACCTTTTCCATAGGTTAATCCGGCATAAAGCTGCTGTGAATGCTCCATAACCGGTCCTGAATGATCCTCTTTGGCCACTTGTTCAAAGCTCTCCATCAATCCACGGATCACTTCACACGCCGCATCTAAATGAATCGGTCTGCGTTGAACCAAAGTTGCAATCAACTGTTCGTTGACATAACGATACAACTGTCGTAATTGCAACGCAATTTCATAGCGAAAGTCCAGACTTCCGAGAAGTTCTTGTAAATATCCCTGCGCTTTGCGGATCTGTTTTTCCCCCGCATCCGTATTTCCCGCCTGATATTGTTTGTTACCCTCTTGTATTTCATCCAGCAAAAGTTCATATATAATAACGACTAATTCTGTCCGGTTTGCCTGTGCAACCCGTGCGGTATACTCCTTAATCTGTTCCTTCGTCATGCTTAACCTCCATGCCCATACTTGATCGTCACACTCCAATCAGCTTTAGCAATTCTGCGATACCTATAATTAGCTCTGCAGCAAACTCATAATCTGCTGTGGACGGTTATTGGCTTGTGACAGCATTGATGTTGCTGCCTGTGATAATACATTGTTGGATGTATATTCTGTCATTTCAGAAGCCATATCTGTGTCCATAATTCTGGACATTGCATCCGTAAGATTCTCTTCACTTACATCCAAACTCTCTCTTGTTGCATCCAAACGGTTCTGATATGCACCAAGCGTGGATCTTGCTGCAGAAATCTTATCAATAGCATCATCCAACACTTTGAGAAGCTCCGTAGCACCTTCCTGTGTACATGCGTTAATCTGATTAACACCTTCTTTATTGCGTAAGAACAGGCTTTGGCAAGATACTTCCTTAAAGTCCATCTCCAACGTCTGATGCTCGTTGGCACCAATCTGAAGCACCATATAGCCGGCATCTTCTACGCGAACAATACCACTATCACCCGCTTTGGCATCCGTAACATCGATCTGCATTTCAAATCCATCATTTCCGATGATCACAATACCGGCACCATTTGCTTTATAGCTAAAACCATCGGCCGGGGTAAACTGTGTTCCCAAGGTGATCTTTGCATCTTTGCCGTAAATAACCGTCTCATCATTGGCACCGGCAGAGCGTACTGAAATCTTCTGGTTTGCACCGGTTGCACGTGTCGTCAGTGTCAGTGATCCATCCGGACCGGAAACATCAATATTCATGGCGTCACACATATCTATAATCTTCTTTCTAACACTGGTATCATCGTACTCATCCGTAATCTCTAAACTATACCCATTAATACTGATCGTAGATGGGATCGTATAGTCAAGCTGTGCTTTTGCAGCTTCCGGCATAGCATCGATCGTGATCTCATAATCATTTCTTGGTACATCCATAGACGCCGAAATTGCATGAATGGATAACGTATTCGTCATTACGGTACGTGATGCGGAACCATCAAGCAGTCCCTTACCATTAAACTGGGTTGTGTCTGCAATACGATCAACCTCGTCCATCAGCTCATCAACCTCATCCTGCACGGCCTTACGGTCTTCCAAAGCAAGCGTACCATTGGCTGCCTGTACACCCAATTCACGGATTCTCTGCAAAATATTCTCAATCTCTGACATCGCACCCTCTGCCGTCTGAATGATCGAATCTCCATCAGCAGAATTGCGGGACGCCTGATCCAACGCACGGATCTGGGTTCGCATCTTATTCGAAATCGCCATACCTGCAGAATCATCTGCTGCTTTGTTGATCTTATAGCCTGTACTTAATCTTTCCAAACTGGCCGAAACTTTATTGTCAACCTTTTTTAAGCTGACATTTGTAAGCTGCGCTGAAATATTGTGGTTAATTCTCATTGTAATCCTCCATTCTCTGTTGCTACTACCTCTGAAATATACTGTACCAGCACTTTTGCTGTCTGATACAAAGCTTTTGTATCAACTGCATTATCGTTCTCCGATGCAGCAGAATAATCATTCTGCGCACGAAAATCCATTCCATAAGAGATCGTTTTCACCGGACACACATTCTGCTCCAAAGTTTCCTGCAAGGCTCCTGCCTGCTGCTTCAATTTCTCGTATCCGGCTCTGTCATCACAGAGTACCAGTCCCTTAAGACTGCCCCCGGAAATCTGCATCTCCATAGAAATGCGATACGGCTGCCAAATGGTTACCTGTACCTTGCCCGCCTGTTCTTCATCCTCACGGAATGTAAGATTCATCTGCGTAACGCCGTCTGCCGTTTGAAGCGGTACTGCATAACTGCGATTATTTCTAAGTCCCTGCTGTAACCGCATCAAACCACGCGTTGCTCTGATCTCTTGAAATTCACTATATGTAATATCGGCACGCTGCTTTGTTTTCTCAAGAATATTTTCCAAAAAATGATCTATTCCGGCACAATATTCTGCAAGTGCTGCCTCATCTTCCTCACCATCTGCAATGGCTTCCATAACATCCTTTAATCCATCCGTTAGTTCCGTCAAATCACGTCTACGCTCTGCAAACGTCTCTTTCTCGGATGACGCCTCACTTGCAGCCACTCCCTGCGGAACCACATGATCCATAGCAGTCTCCAAAACCGCTGCATTGACTGTCTCCGATGCCAACTGTCCAACCACATCCTGCTCCGACTGTGACTCTCTAGCAAGTTCCAGTACTGTATCTAAAGCGGTCTCTCCATCCAGTAATCTCAGCGCCGCCTGCATATTGCCAACTGTGTCTGGCAGCCCTGCCTCCTCCAAAAATCCATCTGCTTTCTGTGACCGTTTCGCCATATCTCTTAGTTCCCCGGCACGCTCCTCATAATAAGCTGTCATGATCTGATCCGTGATCGTCTGATTGCCGGCTGCCGCCTGAATAATATTTTCAGTGTCATCCACAGTATGATCCATCCCCTGTGCATTTCTGGAACGAACCGCCGTCAGCAAATTAGACAGATCCATCTGCTGACCGGATTGAACCACCGCACCAACCGCCGCATGATCTTCTTTCTGCACTTGATGCAACAGACGATAAATTCCAATATAACTTTGTCTTTCTTCCGCAGTAATGCCGTTCGTCTTATCTAATCGCCACAAAAACTTACTGTAACTTTCCTCTTCCTGCGCCGCAGTCATTCCACGATCGGCAAGCATTTCATTCAATTCCGTTACGGTATGTTCTAATGGATTAATACCATCTCGAATCATTCCAAGTACCGTGGCAGGTTTCATCCGGTCGATCAAAGTATTCACTTCTGCATCCCAATCTTTGATCTGCGCAATACTCTCCTCTGTGATTTCCATGCGGTTATAACCAAGAATGCGTACTGCCCTTTCATTCTCCGGTGTGCTCTCCAGCCCCATCTCCTGCAGCATAGTCGGAATACCCGCAAACGCTTTCTTAATACTATCTCCCAGATCCGTGCGCACCTGTGTACCAACCGCCTCATAATCCTGTTGATACTGCCATGCGCTCTTGGTCGCACTGATCGCAGCTCCATGCAGTTCCCGCACCGTCATTAATTCATGCTGGCGCAGACTACTGCCCAAAAGTTCTGCCGGAGCTTCGGCAATCTCACGCACTGCCGTTACGGCATCCTGCATCGCATGAATCTGTGCGTCTTCTGTAACTGCCGCCTCGCCCGTCTGATCCGTCCGATAATAACTCATCTCTATTTCCCGCAAACGATCCACAAGTTCAGCCAAGCTCTCTGTCTCCACAGATATCCCCTGCGCACGCATAGACATCACTGCCGGGATTGTCATTTTTAATCGTATTTCCTCAAGTTGTCGCCAAGCTGTAACCTGCGGCAAAGGCATGACTTCTGCCGTCTCCTGTCCCGACAGTTCGCCAGCCATTACGGTTGTTTCCTGTCCAGCTTTTCGGTCAGATGTGTTCGCTGCTTCTTGTCCAACTTTTCGGTCAGATACACTCATCGCTTCCTGTCCCATTTTGCGGTCAGATAGCACTCCTGCGCTCTGTCCTACTTCACGGCTAGACGATGTTCCTGCGGTCTGTCCCACTTCATGGTCAGAAGCACCTTGCTCTGTCTGATGTGCGTCAAGATAATCCTGCAGCACCGGATCTGCCTTTTCTGTTGTTACCTGTTCCACATCCTGCGCCGTGATCTCTTTTACCTGCTGTATCAAATCCCCGGCAAGCCAAATTCCTTTGTCCCCCGGAACTGTCTGCTCTGCCGGCAATCCCATTGCCATCGTCTGCACGATCTGCTGCAGCGTTATCTCCAAACAAGTACTCTGCTGCATCTGATCTAACATCTCTAATGTCTGCATATTCTCAGCCGTGATCGGCAGTTCATTCGCAAACAGCCACTTTGCCATCGCTTGATCCGAAGCTCCCCCTCGTCCGATCTGCTGCAGGATATGTTCGATCTGTGGTGCATACGCCGCCATATCTTTCTCAGTGATCGATGCGTTGTCAACTGCCGTACTACCGGAATGCATTCCTTGATATACCGCTTCTATCGTCGGCTGGGTTCCATTTTGTATGACGTAAACTTTCGCCGCATCTGTCATTTCATTGATCGACATACTCATCTGCAGCGTTCCCGCTACCTTATCCACAAATTCTTTGGTTGCAGGCAGATTTGCTTCCTGCAGTGCGTCACGGATCTGTGCCTCGCTCTTTTGCGCCAAAAATCCCTGCTGCTGCATTTTTTCCAAATCGTTCGCCAACTGCTCGCGAAGTTCTTTATTTTCTTCCATCCGGTCTGCTTTCCACTCACGCTCCTCACGGATACGCTTAACGGCGCGCTCCAAACTGGATTTTTGGTATTCTTCCAAAGCACTATCCTCATCCTCAAGTGCGGCACAATCCTCTCCGGTCACAACCTTAAGATTGCGACTGGCAGCATTATCATTTTGCACACGATCCGCTGCGATCTCCGTTGCCTGTCTACCCGTATAATTCTCCGAACCGGACTCACGAAGTCCCTGTAGCTGTGGCATCATAAAATCAGTCTGAACGGCTTTACCACGAATCACCAAATAACCCGCATCAGCAATTGCCGCATTATTTTTCCCGACGTTATAGTACTTAGAGGATGCTTCCGTCGTTCCGGATCCCGCATCTCCCTGTAACATGATATCATTTATATTCATTAGCTACCTCTCTTTATCAGTGCCGAAAGATCATGAAATCCTTATTAAAGAAATTCAAACCTTTTTGGCACCTGAATCCTATAAAGTAAAAAAGAGTGCCAAACATGAACTTTGACACTCACATCCTATAAATATATTCGACCAAAAGGGCTAATTTCTTTACCCTATAAATTCAGTCCGTTTAACGTCATGCCCTCTATGAGCTCCCCCTTGCTTAAGCAGCTCGCTCAGACCTTCTTCGCCGTTTCAAAAGCTTTCTGATAACTCAATACTTTCTTTATGTAAGAACGACACTGTGATGGTATACCACCCACACGCCGTACCGTTCCACTTCCGGCATTATACGCCGCCAGCGCTAACTTTACATCTCCGTTATATTCCTTTAACTTGCTGGCGATGCACTTCGCTCCACCCATAATATTTTGCTCCGGATCAAAGGGATCCTCTACGCCAAGTCCACGCGCCGTATCCGGCATCAACTGCATAACGCCCATTGCCCCCGAACTAGACACATCCCTCTCGTTGAAATTAGATTCTGCTTTGGCAATTGCCTTAAGCAAACTTTCGGATACTCTGTATTTTTTGGCTGCTTTCTTAAAATAGCTGTCATAAGGCGTTGTCTTCATAGACGATGCTGATGTCGTTTTCTTAGTGCTTGTACTTCCGGTTGACACCGTACGATTCGTTTTCTGACTCTGACCAGTCGATGTCCCAGACGCAGATGAGGTTGTTCTGGAACTTCCCGTGCGGTCTAACTTTGACGTGTCCGCAGAATAGTCCAGATGTTTCACCGCACTCGTCTTCGTAGACTTCGTGCGTCCCTGTGCTTTCAGCATATCGTCAAAACTGGTAATAGAACTCCTGCGGCCAGCTTCACCCGCATGCGTCTTCAACGGTTTGATCGGCAAAGCCTGCACTTTCCCATCCGTAATATTATTCGCCGTCATATACCTCTCCTTTCTGCAAACATCTCCTGCAATGTCATATCCAACTTCCCCTGTCTCGGATTCGCCACAGACACTTCCGAAAGCGTGACAGCCATCTCTGCTGCAGCTTGATTTACAGCTTTTTCCTCAGGCTCTATTGGCACAATCTGCTGTAATCTCGGCTCTCTGGCATTCGATACCACCGCCCTCACATTAGCAGGCGACTTCACATTCATCTCGCAAAAGTCTATCTTCTTTGGCGACAGCGGCTTCGCATTCGCTCCACAAGTCTCAATCTCTCTCGGTGACAGTGGCTTCGCATTTGCTCCACAAGTCTCAATCTCTCTCGGTGACAGTGGCTTCGCATTCACTCCACAAGTCTCAATCTCTCTCGGGGACAATGGTTTCGCATTCGCTCCATAGGTTTCAACCTCACGAACGGCTATCGTTTTCCCCTGTATCACGTTCATCGAATGCACCCCCTCGCCATCGCCTCATTTTGCTTTTTATTTTAACAACTTGTCCGGTTTAAATCAATACTTTCCCGCTTCATCCAATAATGCTGTAAGAAGAGATAGGCAATGACACAGATTTCTCACAATTCCATTGGTGATTCGATCAGTTCCTCACATTTTTAGCCGGTTCCATATTCACCCTGCGTCCCTTGATTTTACTGTGATTCATTGCTTCTAATACAGCCGCCGCATATTCCTGCGGAACCTCTACAAACGAAAAATTATCGTACATATCGATTGTTCCTACGAGAGCACCTTCCATTCCGCTCTCCCCGGCAACCGCACCCAAAATGTCACCAATGCGTACACGATCTTTTTTGCCGATATTCATAAACATACGCACCATACCCGGCTCTGCACCGGTGTCTCCAAACTCTTCTTTTGGAAGCGTCTGTGTGCTTGTCTCTCCTAACTGCATTGCCAACAAAGCTGCTGCCATTTCCGTTGCCGAATAATCACTGCCATCCAAATATTCCTCTAACAGATCCATCATTCTGCCTAAACCATCTGTAGCGATCAACTCTCCTGCCTGCTCCAACAGTTTCTCCACTTTAATGGCAGCCACATCATTCACCGAAGGGATCGGCTGTCTGCGGATCTTTGTCTTGCAATATCTCTGAATATCTTTTAGTTTGTATATTTCCTTGCCAACGACCAGCGTAAATGCTCTTCCTTCACGTCCGGCACGTCCCGTTCTTCCGATACGATGCACATAGTACTCATCGTCCTGTGGAACGTCATAATTAAAAACCGCTTCCACATCATCAACGTCAATACCACGCGCCGCCACGTCTGTGGCAACCAAAATATCGGTACGTCCATTGCGAAAGCCATTCATCACGCGGTCTCTCTGGCTCTGTTTCATATCACCATGCAGTCCCTCTGCAAAATATCCTCTACCCTTTAAGTCTGCAACTAACTCATCCACTTTTCGCTTCGTATTGCAAAAAACCAATGACAAACTCGGATCATACATGTCCAATAATCGGGATAGCACTTCATTCTTTTTGCGCGGATTAACTTCATAATAATACTGTTCGATTTTTGGGACAGTAAGTTCTTTCTGAATCACTTTCACAATCTCCGGCTCATGCAGGTAACGCTTCGCAATTTCCAAGATTGGCTTTGGCATTGTTGCCGAAAAAAGCATTGTCTGACGCTCCTCTGGCAGTTGTCCCAAAATAGTTTCTATATCCTCTCGAAATCCCATATTTAACATTTCATCCGCTTCATCCAAAACCACAATATCTACCGTTTGTGGTTTTAATGTATGACGGCGCAAATGATCCATCACTCGTCCCGGTGTACCAATCACGATCTGTACACCACCTTTTAAGGAACGGATCTGTTTGCTGATCTCCTGTCCTCCGTATATCGGAAGCACTTTGATCCCATACAAAAACTTTGCCAATTTGCGAATTTCATTGGCGGACTGAATTGCAAGTTCTCGCGTTGGGCACAAGACGATTGCCTGCAGATTTTTGTCTTTCGGATTAATTCGCTGCAACATCGGTATTCCAAACGAAGCCGTCTTACCCGTTCCGGTACGCGCTTGTCCAATCATGTCCTTTCCCTCTACCGCAATCGGTATCGACTGCGCCTGAATCGGACTTGGCTGCTCAAAACCCATTTCCGCAATTGCACGCATTATTCTTGTATCCAAACACATTTCTTCAAACGTCATTTATATCTCCATTTCTAATCTGCTTTATTTTGCAGCACAGATTCCCTGCAAAATCTTTCGCTGTATTAATGCAACTTTCCTATTATAGCAGATTCTCGGGGCATGAGCAACATCGGCACTGCATTAGATTGTGGCTCTGGCAAAAGATCCCTGATACCAAAAGTGGGCAGCTATCCAAGTTTTGATAGCTGCCCCTATGGATCTCTCTCTATTGATGACCGGCGCACTGTTTATGATCTGGCAATGGGCCTTCGATGGATTTATGACTAGAATGCCTCCTTGCCAACTTCAACGTCATCGAACGAACCGTCTAAGACAATGCCATCCTTTTTGATCGCACCACGAAATGCCTGTGTGCCAATCTTTTTGATGGTTCCACCACAAACAAATTTCTCTAATTTATGACACTTATAGAAAGCTTGTGCATCGATCGTGTCAATGTTTCCTTTGACTTCAAAGTTCTTACAATGCCAGTTATCCATAAACACGCCGTTTCCAATGGTTGTAAGATTACCAAGTGCCGTTACTTTCTTTAATTTGGTATTTCTAAAAGCATTGCGTGTAATGACTTTCACATTTTTATCCAATGTCAGTGTAGATTTTTTATAATCTTTGCTCACACCATACACCGTCTTGCCGTCTCCGCTGTAAATCACATTGTCACGGACTTTATAATTTTTATTTCCCGCAGGGATTCGAATATCAAAGCAATCCGTTGACTTGTTATCCGGCAGCAAAAATCCATTTTCATCACAGTAGTTGACAGGATTGATCTGTCCCGCAAATCCGGTTCCAAGCGTAATCTTTTTTAAGCATAGACATTTATAAAAAGTGCTGTAACCGGCATATTTTAAGGAATCCGGCTATTGAATCTCTTTTAGATTCGTACCGGCAAACGTACCTAACATAGCAATTTCTTTCAAATACTTTGCGGATCCATCCGGCTCGCTCACGAGATCTTTTTCATCATTTATGACATCTTCGTCCCCTTCATCAGAGACTTCTCCTGCATCAGCCGGCGCACCAACATCATAATAAGATAGCTTTGCTTTGACTCCGTCAAAGTCACTTAATTTTTTCACGTTCACAGCCTGCGCTAAATTAATATCGCTAAGCTTACTGTCACCGTAAAACGCCCCGGCACCGATATCTGTAATTCCTGTTGGCAATACAACTTTCTTTAAGGATGGATTGCGCGAAAATGCGAGTGCTTCCACTTTGGTTACAGACTTCGGTATACGATATGACTGTTCTGTCTTTTCAACCGGATAATAGACAAGTGTTTTTTTATCCTTGGTAAAAAGTACATTATTTTCTGTCATATAATATGGATTCTTACTGTCTACCGTTATCGTTAAATTTTCTTTGAACGTATCTGACGTATCCGTGGCACCAAGTCCCCAAAATGCACCACCTTCAATATATCGTACATTGCGTGGCAGATGAATCGTGCGGATATAAGCTGCATCTTTCGTTGGCGCAAATGTATTTGCATTAATTCTTTCTAGAGAATCCGGTAAAGAAAGCTTAATTTCCTCAGCATCTTCGTCCTTGGAAACATTTCCAAATAAATTGCTCACCGCTAATGCAGTAATTCCTTCTTCAATCTTAATCTCTTTTACCGAACAGGTTATTCTTTCCTTGACTTCATATGGCTCTGCAAGTCCCTCAATCTTTTGTTTGGTAGTGTCTGAATCCACAGCGCGATCCACAGCACCGGAACCACTAATTGTCAATACTTTCGTACCTGTATTGTACGACCATTCTGCATTGTCCCCACATTTGCCCGAAATCGTCCGTGGCTCGTCATCGACGGAAGCATAATACTGGAACGGTGTACTGGTCGGCGTTGCCTGTGCTTCCTTTGCCTGTTTCGTTGATGTCGTGTCAGTAGATTTTTGTGCACAGCCGGAAAGTCCTACGATCATTGGTACGGCCAACAAACATACTGCTGCCTTCCTCGTTAATTTTGTCCCTGCTTTTTTCATACTAACCCCCATTCCGCAGACGCTTCGCGTCGAAGGATTGCGAGCAAAATGTCAAATTTTGCTCTGCGATCAAGGCTACTTTGTGACGCCTGCGGCACAAATAGCCCGTGCGAAAAATACTGCATTAGCGGTATTTTTCACACTAACCCCCTCCTTCGTATAAATATCTTACGCTGTTATTTTTACTCTTATCCGTAAAAACAACCTTGTTCTTAACTGTATAAATCCGTCCCTTAAATTACTTGAAATCAATATACCATATACACAAAATTTTATCAATAAAAGCCACAAAAAATCACGCTGCACAACTGCGATTTCCTATAAGAAAAAAGGACTGTCTATCCACGAAATAACATTGCGAATAGAACAGTCCTTTTATACCTTATGCTTCTTTCAAAAGCCACATATTTATGCGTACTTTCGTACTTCATCGTGAGCACAGATCATACATACTATTTACTGTATATACAATGCGTCATCCTTAACATCCAGCACGATCTCCTCGCCCATATGCACATCGCCACGAAGAATCTTTTTGGCTAACAGTGTCTCTACATTCTTCTGCAAGTACCGTTTCAACGGACGTGCACCAAAGGATGGATCATATGCCTGCTCTGTAACAAACGCTTTGGCAGCATCTGTCAAAGATACATGCAATTCTTTTTCTGCTAAACGTTCATTCAGCTCTGCAAGCAAGATATCAATAATACCGGTAATATCCTGCGGACGAAGCGGCTTAAAGAGGATCGTTTCATCCAAACGATTCAAAAATTCCGGACGGAAAGAAGCGTGCAGTTGATCCAATACCGCTTTACGTGCTTCTTCGCTGATCTCTCCATTTTCATCAATGCCTTCCAACAAATATGAGGAACCAATGTTAGAAGTTAATATTAATATTGTATTTTTGAAATCAACGGTACGACCCTGTGAATCAGTAATTCGGCCATCGTCCAACACTTGCAATAATACATTAAACACATCCGGATGTGCTTTTTCAATCTCATCAAACAGTACAACAGAATACGGTTTACGGCGTACTGCTTCGGTGAGCTGTCCACCTTCTTCATATCCAACATATCCCGGAGGCGCTCCGATCAGACGAGCCACGGAATGTTTCTCCATATATTCACTCATGTCGATACGAACCATATTCGTCTCGTCGTCAAACAAATATGCCGCCAAGCTCTTAGCAAGTTCCGTTTTACCAACACCAGTCGGTCCTAAGAACAAGAAAGAACCAATTGGTTTCGTAGGATCTTTGATGCCTGCCTTAGAACGTAAGATCGCTTCTGCGACCAAACGGACGCCCTCTTCCTGTCCAATGACACGTTTATGCAATTCATCCTCCAAATGCAGTGTTTTTTCACGTTCGCCTTCCGTAAGTTTGGCGATCGGAATTCCTGTCCAGCGAGAAATAATTTTGGCAATCTCTTCCTCGGTAACACATTCCTGCACCAAAGTACGATCTTCTGCTTTTGCCTTTTCTTCTGCTGCCTCAAGCTGTCGCTCTAACTCCGGCAATTGTCCATACTGGATCTCTGCAGCACGGTTCAGATCATAGTTGCGCTTTGCCGTTTCAATCTCTGTACGAAGCGCATCTCTCTGCTCTTTCAACTTATTTACCGTATCGACAGATGCCTTTTCACTATCCCACTTTGCTTTCTTGGCATTGAAATCATCGCGAAGTTCTGCCATTTCTTTTTGCAGTTCTTCCAAACGTTCCACAGACAAATGATCTGTCTCTTTCTTAAGTGCTGCCTCCTCAATTTCCATCTGCATAATACGTCTGCGCTCTTCATCGAGTTCTGCCGGCATACTATTTAACTCTGTCTTGATCATGGCACAGGCCTCATCGATCAAGTCGATCGCCTTATCTGGCAGGAAACGATCCGAAATATATCGGTTGGACAACGTTGCGGCTGCCACCAGCGAAGAATCCGTAATCTTGACACCATGGAATACTTCATAGCGTTCTTTCAGACCACGCAGTATTGAAATAGTATCTTCCACTGTTGGTTCATTGACCATAACCGGCTGGAAACGACGTTCCAATGCCGGATCTTTTTCAATATACATACGATACTCATCCAATGTCGTAGCACCAATACAATGCAATTCACCTCTGGCAAGCATTGGTTTGAGCATATTGCCGGCGTCCATAGCGCCATCGGTCTTGCCGGCACCGACAATCGTATGCAGCTCATCAATAAACAGAATGATCTGTCCTTCACTCTTCTTCACTTCTTCAAGAACCGCTTTCAAACGCTCCTCAAATTCGCCACGGTATTTCGCACCCGCTACCAAAGCACCCATATCCAACGCAAAGATCTTCTTGTCTTTGAGTCCTTCCGGCACATCTCCTCGAACAATACGCTGTGCCAAGCCCTCAACAGCGGCAGTCTTACCAACACCGGGTTCACCGATCAAGACCGGATTATTTTTCGTCTTACGTGAAAGAATACGCACAACATTACGAATTTCCGCATCTCGTCCGATCACCGGATCCAGCTTGCCATCTTTGGCACGTTCTACCAGATCTGTACCATATTTTTCCAACGTGTCATACGTTGCTTCCGGATTGTCACTGGTAACCCTCTGATTACCGCGCACCTCGGAAAGCACCTGCAAAAATCGCTCTCGATCGATCTGACACTGCTTAAACAACTGCTTGATCTCTTTGCTCGGATGCGCTAATACACTCAAAAACAGATGCTCTACGGAAACATATTCATCTCCCATCCGTTTTGCTTCATCTTCCGCATAAATCAATGCTTCATTTAAATATTTGTCAATCCGAAGATCGCCGCCGACAACCTTTGGACGTTTTTGTAAAAGTCCTTCTATCTGCGCCTGAAATGCTTCCGGTGCAATTCCCATTTTCTCGATCAGTTTGCGGATCAAGCTATCATCTACTGTCATCATAGCGGATAGCATATGCTCCTGACCGATTTCCTGGTGACCATGATCCATGGCGATTTTCTCACAGCCTTGTACTACTTCCTGTGATTTTTGTGTAAATTTACTGATATTCATACAATCACCAATCCTTTCTGTCTCAAACAAATCCATATGCCTACATAGCCTGCTAATGCTGAACTATGTAGTACACTATCTGACTATTTTGGTCCCTCTGATGATTGTTATATCACTTTTATTAGCACTCGTCAAGAGTGAGTGCTAATTTTTTATCATTTTCTTATTGACATGTCCTGCAAGCATACAAAATACATAGATCACAACCGCTATCAGCACGATCTTACCAATTGGCCATACATAAAGTACACCACCGGATCTTGATGCCAGACCGCCATCCGCATTGATCTCTCAATCATTGCTAAAACATATCATAACATATTGTCCTATTTTGTTTCAATGAATGTTGTTCTCTACGAGCACTCCCTTTCCCCATAACATGCAAGAACCGACATATATGTAGGAATTATTCAGAAATGCATTATACATTTTCATTATCCTACTACATATGTCGGTTCCTTAATATAAAAGGTTATTTTGAAAGCATAATCTACGAAGTCTCCGTAATTACATACGAAAACTTTCTCTTGTTACCGATAACTTCTAAGCAAAAAGTTTACCAATCCGTTTTGCCATACTTTTGCTTCATGTGTACCGTTCGGATACATATACCAAATATGATCCACCTTGTTCTTTTCCAATGTTTTATGATAATTATAAGGATTATCTCCTATTGTTGTGTCTGCTGTCCCGCTACAAAGGAGTACGGTTTCCGGTACATTTTTCCAGCCATTCGTATTTAATAAACTTTGATCCAATGTCGGTGCCGCTGAAAAAGATCCAATATAATTAAAATGATCTTTAATGGCAAATCCTAAATGTAATGCCTCCATGCCTCCCATAGACAGACCACATACTCCGGTATCTTTTCTGTCGGATGACACGGCAAAATTTTCAAGAATATATGGCTCTAAATCCTGTAAAAATTCCTGTTCAAACATGGTGAATGCGCCAATATTCTCTGGTCCCAGCGTATTTGACGACACTCCATCTTTTGGAACAACACTTGGTATAACAGCTACAAATGGTGCAACCTCACCTCTGCAAATCATATTACTTAATATATTTTTTAAGGACATGCCAACCCACTGTCCTCTCTCACAGCCAATTCCGTGAATCATGTATAATACCGGATATTTTTTGCTGCTATCATACTGTGGTGGCAAATACACATATGCTTCGCGTTCTGCTCCAACAACTTTGGATGGATACGTAATGCTTTCAATCGTTCCAAACACCGTTCCTTCCTGTTTCTTTGTATAGTGTTTCATATTTAATGCAAAATATTTATTATAATCTTCTTCTGATCCGCTGACCTTCCCGGTCTGCCACCCCTCATCCGGAACAGGTGTCGGCTTCACTGTCGGTAATGGTATCGGTGTTGGCGTTGGATTAACCGTTGCTGTTGGTACAATCGTCGGCTTTTGAGACACTACCGGTACTTTTGATGCAATTGGACGCATTGTATAAGTCGGTTTCTTAGTACTCTTTATTTTTGCTCTCTTTTTGTTAGGCTTAACCGTTACTCTGCAGGTATATTTTTTCTTTCCGATACGTGCAACAATCTTTGCTGATCCCTTTTTCTTCGCTGTAACAATCCCTTTTTTATTAACAATAGCAACTTTTTTATTTTTACTGATCCATTTCACTTTCTTTTTTGTATTTTTTACTTTTAGTGCTCGTTTTTGACCAATCGCGAGTGTCATTTTCTTATGATTGATCGTTATTTTTTTCGCTTTTGCAGCCACATGCCCAGAGGCTCCGACAAGCAATAATGTGACGGTTATAGCAATTGCTGTCACTTGTAAACTTCTTTTATTATTTTTCAGCATTTTCATTCCCTCCTTCAATCGTAATTGACTTATCGCTCTTCCTATGTTACCATTTTCGCAACTGGCATTCCATGATTTATAGCGACGCAAATATATATAATAGCGACTTTTAAGGAGTAGTTTATGAAGCAAACATATTTTATAACCAATTTACAATCTCTTCCACACGTCACATTGTCCGGATCAGTTTCTGTTCCTGCTCCTAACAAGCATTTTCGCCGCACCCCCTCTGACTGGATTCTATATTTCATCACAAATGGCAGTATGCTTTTGCAGGAAGAAGATACTATTTACCACTTAAGTGCCGGACAGGCCCTGCTATTATGTCCTGATAAATGCCACTTTGGTGTCCAAAGTAATTCTCCGGTAAGTTATTACTATATTCATTTTCAATGGAACCCGCAAAAAGAACTGTTGCTGTCCGAAGAAGAAGTTTATCACCAATTTCTTTCAATGCATAGTGAACTTAATGCTTCCCCATTACAGTACAAACCATGCGAACAAATACTTATTCCAAAGAATGCAACACTTTCAGGAGCTTCTTATTATGAAGTCCTTAATGAAATTATATCTGCCACAAACAATGCAGTACCGGGTAGCCCTTATCATCAAAGCATGATAAATTGCAATTTTGCAATGCTGCTGTTAAAAATATGTCGTGCACATATTAATGCGTTATTTCCGCCAAATAACATTGGCACATTTTCCGCGCTCCCATTACTTTCTTATCTGAAAAGTAATTACAAAACAAAAATCACAAGTGTCCTTTTAGAAAAACAATTTCATCATAATTTTGATTACATGAACCGTAAATTTAAGGAAGTAACTGGTGAGACTATTTTTGCTTTTCTTGAAAAATACCGCATTGAGCAGGCCAAAATCTTACTATCCAGCAAACAGTTTACTGTAACGCAGATTGCTGATCAATTGGGTTTTTGTAATGGTTTTTATTTTAGTAAAGTTTTCAAAAAAAACGAGGGTATATCACCACGCGAATATCAAGCCAACCTAAATAATCTTCAATAAAAAAGCAAAGCCAGCGCTTTGCTTTGCAAGAATTGCTAAAGCAATTCTTGGCGATGTCACGCTACATAACAGCAATTTCCTATCAACCAAAAAAGCAAAGCCAGCGCTTTGCTTTGGCTTCCCCCTACGTTACGAGCATTTTCCTATCAATTAAAAAGAGGCTCCGATACATCTTTTTCTGCTTTCCTTAATATTTTGAAAACAGTTGCAAGAGTTCTCGGAGCCTCTAATGTAAGGGCTTCCTTTATCTGTAACAATTATATCATAATAACTGCGCACGACTTCTGCGCATAATGGAGTTTCAGAGAAACTCCCAAGATGAGCACACTATGTGCTCATTATATCATAATAATTGCGCACAGTACTCATTATTTTATCACGATATCTGTGATCGCTGGTACGTTGCTGCCTCCACCAACACCACAATTTAATGTGATTGTTTTACCATTTGCCCAATTGCCATCCCATCCAGGATTGCTTACGCGGTAACGATTATTGCCAAGGCTCTCACAAGTACCGCTCCACATAGAAGTAATCTCGCGGTCTAAGGTAAACTCTACCGTCCATCCATCGGTATAGCTGACACCTGTATTGTTGGTAAGAGTGATCTCTGCAATTCCGCCACTGCCCCAATTACTGGTAAGTTTTACCGAGCCTGTTACTTTGCTGTCCCCGGAAGGCTCTGTGGTTGGTGCTGCTGTCGGTGCCACTGTTGGTGCTACTGTCGGTGCTACTGTCGGTGTAGCTGTCGGTGCTACTGTCGGTGCTACCGTCGGTGTAGCTGTCGGTGCTACTGTTGGCGTTACGGTTGGCTGTGGAGTCTCTCCACCTACTTTAGAAAGTGTAAGACTTACGATCTTGCCACCGTTCCAAGCAGACAAGCACAAATAGGTAACCTTTGATGTGCTCTTAATGTTCATGGTTGCCTTTAATTCTTTGACTGTATATGTCTTCGTTACTTTATCCGTTGCATTACTTGCCGCAGAATAATTATCACCACTCTGCCATACATTGTCTACAGATGCACCCCATCCTAAAATGCCCCAGTTACCATGGGAAGGATCTGTACAAGTATAAACTACGGTAACAATATCGTCATCAGATGCATTTAACAACCACTGTGGATCGTTCGTTGCATATGTAGACTCTAAGTTAGATACAATCTCTGTCGTATCTGAAATAACCGGTGACTGTGTCGGAGCTGCGGTTGGTGCTACTGTCGGAGCCTTCGTTGGTGCTACCGTTGGTGCCTTTGTTGGTGCTACCGTTGGTGCCTTTGTTGGCGCTACCGTTGGTGCCTTTGTTGGCGCTGCCGTTGGTGCCTTTGTTGGTGCTACTGTCGGAGCCTTTGTTGGTGCCACTGTTGGTGCCTTTGTTGGTGCTACTGTTGGTGCTGCTGTTGGTGCCTTTGTTGGTGCTACTGTTGGTGCTGCTGTTGGCTGAACATCACTGCCACCATTAATACCGGACACCTCAAAGTTCATGGTTACCTTATTCGTTGTCTGGTAATTTACATTATTGAAATATGCCTTGTAATTTGCATTTTCCACAGTTACGTTGTTTACATGTGTATTCGCCCACACATTAATAAATGAGAAATTAAAGACTGGACAGATCAATCCATCATCTGATGCTTTCTGTGAAACATCATACGTAAATTTTCCATTTTTCATGGTATATTTCTGTCCGTTAATTTCAAATGATGTTACTTTCAAAGTTGCTTTGTCAAATACAGATGCCTCATCATCAGCAACATTGATATCTTTGATATACAAAGAACCAATATTCTGCAATTGACTCTTAGTCGCATCTAAGGACAAGGAGAATTTTCCTCCTTCTGAATAAATATCAACATATTCATCACTGATGACTGACTGCCAGCTTGCTGTCTCTAATAAATATAATTTCGCACGTACATAGTTGGCCTGTGGTACCGTCACCTTACAGGTTGCTTTGTATCCTAATGGAACAGATGCAGTGATCGTACAAGTTCCTGCTCCTACTGCACTTACCTGACCTTTGGAATTAACGGCAGCTACTGACTCATCACTGGAGCTCCAAAGAACTTTATCCTTGCTGTCCGATGGTGTTAATGCTGCTGTAAGCTGCTGTTTTTCATCACCAATGTGAATTGTCAACTCGCTCTTGTTTAACTGAATGCCTGTTGCCGTTGCGGACTCATTACCACCATACACTTCCATCATAGCGTCCATCAATTCCTGATGAACAACCTTGTTGGAATAACGGTCAATGATTGCAAAACCATAGTCTCCGTTGTATCCATTATCCCAAGCTACCGGGATCAATCCATACTGCTTTGCATAATAGCAGACTTTCTGATAATACTCTGCACGGCAAACTTTATTCTGGCTGTCATAACTTGCTTTATTGATGGCACCAAATTCACCGATCACCACAGGATATCCCTGTGAAACGAATTTGCTGGACATCTTTTTGAACTGAGATGCCATATAGGACTCATCACCCCAGCTTGCTCTCTTCGAATAATCCGTAATACTGTCTCCCCACTGTGTGGTTGCACCGGACTCTGTTCCACAGAAATCCCATGGATCATAATAATGTACAGAGATCATAATTCTTTTTTCGCCTGATGCAATCTTAGAAGACAGATAATCATCGGTAGGAAGTGCAAATCCGTAATCCTCCGCCGTGTAATCAATATTGGTATTCCATCCCGGAATCAATAACCATCTCTGATCATTGTTTCCACCGGTTTTTCTTACGGTGTCCACAAAAATCTGATTGTAGGCATTTATATTTGCATAAGCCGTTCTGCTAGGTGTTCCATAAGTTCCATCAAATTCTTCATTCATGGACTCAAAGATCAGATGCTCATCATAGTTTTTGAAACGATCTGCAATCTGCTCCCAGCACGCTTTATATTTTGCTTTGATCTTGGTCTGATCAGAACTGCCGCATAATAACCAGCCACCTGTTACTGTCGTATAACCGTCTCCATGCATGTTGACAATTGCATACATATCATTGTCAACGCAATAATCAACAACCTGCTGTACACGATCTAACCAAGAAGAGTCGATCTTGTATCCATTGTTGTCGTCAATCATGCTAAGATAGGATACCGGAATACGGATAGATTTAAATCCTGCGTCTTTGGCTGCCAAAACTAAGTCTTCTGTTAATTTTGGATTGCCATATGCTGTTTCATTCGGTGTTCCGGAACTTGCAGCCTCCAATGAGTTACCAAGGTTGTAACCTACACCCATCGCCTCTGTAATCTGCGATTGATTAAGGTTGTTAAATGTTGTGCCGGCGGCTTCCGCCATTTTGGCTGTCGTTGTTGGAATTGACAGCGAAGTTGCTACCATTGCCATACTCATGACAATAGCAAGTGCTTTTTTACGAAAAGCCATAATCCTTCTCCTTCCCGGCAGATTGAGAAACTTGTGCGTTTTTTGTGACAAAATAACACAAATCATCACCAAAAAATATGAATAGAAATCCATAAGAAATACCGATACTTTCCCAATATTTATACCGATAAATCCCAAAAAATCCACATATTTTTGATATTAATTCATGAAAAAAGAAGCAAACACATTAACGATATCCGTCACCATCACGTACAATAAAAAGACATCCTTTGTCCCCACAAAAAATGTCTTTCTACATCCCAATCACGCCCAATACATTATCGAAATAACTCCCCCATGAGTTATTTCTTTTGCTACGAAAACTATCTTAACATTTTCGTAGTCGTATTGCAACATGATTTTTAAAATTTCATGTACAATTTTTACAAAAATATATTTTAATTATATATTTTATTATGCATATTGCAAGATATTAAGATGCTTTTTGGGGATAGCATACTTCGTTTCCCTTTCTCTTATAAAGCACCCCGGCTTTCACGTAATATATCGGATTGGCATTATCCACCTCAAAAGTGATCTGCTGCCCCAAATCGTCTATGAGTGTCGTAAGCGGTCCGGTAGCATTCTTCCCAAGCTTTACCGTAATTGGTCGGTAATCATATTCCGACTTGCTATAATTCATTTTTTTCGTACAAAGCAGAAAGATTTCTCCCAAATTTAATCTGCATAATATCGTCAAAGAACGCAATTCTTCGTTTGCCATAAACGCACAACTTCCTACAGATACCAGTTTTTCCGGAAGAGTTACACTTTGCAGCCTGCAGGCATAAAACGCATTGCTGCCTATTTTTCTAAGTGCACTGTCAAAGGCAAAGTTGGTCAATCCATCGGCTTCATAAAAAGCCATCTGTCCTATCACTCGAAGTTTTTTGCCGCCGGTAACTGTCTTGACTGTTGAATACTGAAATGCGTACTCTCCAATAGTTGTTAGCTTTGAAGAAAGCTGAATTGATTTCATATCCGCTGCATAAAATGCATACGGTGCGATCGTCGTCACCTTATCGGATAACTTATAATTGACGACACTTTTGCCCGAAGGATATATGTAAATTGTCTTTTTGTCTTTCGAATACAATACACCTTTTGATGATGAAAAGTTACGATTCTTTTTATTTACAGAAATCTTTTTTAAGGTTGTACTCCAGCCTTCATAAGCTCCATTGACACGAACCGGGCTTGCATACTTAATCTTTTTAAAAGATTTTGGCAACGATATCTGCTTGATGCCCTCCATTGCAAAATATCGATAATCGACCTGCGTAATCCCCTCTCCAAATTTAATCTTCGTAAACACCGGCAATACAGAATCTTCCGAGCACGGCCACTCATAACTGCTCAGTGATTTGTCATAAAACCCGGTAATTTTAGCATATCCCTTTCCAGTTATGGTTAATGTTTTACTCTTTTTATTGTATGTCCATTTCACCCCACTGCATACTTTACCGCTCGGCTGCTTTTTCTTTGTCTTGGCATCTGCTGTCATTGTCATAGTCAACGCTGCCATCAGACAAAGCATGACTACTGCTACCTGTCTCCATTTTTTCATAAAAATCACTCCCTTCTTATGATTGGTAGTGTCAAAAGACTACCTCTTTTTTGTTCTAAAACCTTTATTTTAGGGAGTT
>ERZ827108.1660-NODE-1660-length-27781-cov-4.140915_pt1 | contig 27781 bp, 22 predicted proteins | sample MGYA00519921_ERZ827108 | MGnify/ENA primary metagenome ERZ827108 (study PRJEB31778, sample SAMEA3449258) | human gut metagenome | biome: human gut; feature: human-associated habitat; material: faeces | place: United Kingdom | collected 2010/2012 ...
CCCTCCCGGCGCTCGCCCGAGGCGAGTCCCAAAAAGGAACTCAAGAAAGAAGGACGCCCGATGGAGCACCCCCACATTCCGCTAGAAGACCTGCAAGTCCAGGTGGCCGCCTGCCGCCGCTGCCCCTTGTGCGATGGCCGCACGCAGACGGTGTTCGGGGTGGGCAATCCCGAGGCCCGGGTGCTCATCGTCGGCGAGGCTCCGGGCAAGAACGAGGATTTGCAGGGCGAGCCCTTCGTGGGCGCGGCCGGCAAGTACCTCAACGAGCTTCTGGCCATTGCCGGGTTGTCTCGCGAGGACGTCTACATCGCCAATGTGCTGAAGTGCCGTCCCCCTTCCAACCGCGATCCGCGTCCCGAGGAAATTCAGGCCTGCACGCCGTTTCTGCGCGAGCAGACGCGCACCATCAACCCGGAGTACATCGTCACCCTGGGCAACTTCTCCACGAAGTTCATCCTGAAGACCGACGTGGGCATCACGCGCCTGCACGGCACGCTGCAGCGGGCGGGGCGCTTCAAGGTGTTCCCCGTGTATCACCCTGCGGCGGCGCTGTACGACCCCACGAAGCAGGTCGCCATCGAAGCCGATTTTCGTCGCTTGGGCGAGCTGCTGAAAGTGTAGGGGCGCGCGTGGCGAGACGGGGTGTCATGTAAAGAAGTAGGTAGCGCACCGTTTGGCCTTCCGCTCTTCAATCGAGAGACAAGCGCCTTACTGCTTCTAGTACAGAAGGAAATATCCCGAAAATGTTTCTAGTACAGAAAATCACTGCTGTACAATGCGGCTGTTAAAGACCCATTGTCTAAGGAAGACGCATGACTGAAGAATTCGACCCGAAAGTGTACCTGCAGCAAGGCGCGTGGCGTGACGTTCGTCTGGGGCTGCATCGTACGGAAGAGCTGCTCGAGCGCCTGGGCCGCCCGCAAGACAGCCTGCGCATCGTGCATGTGGCAGGCACGAATGGCAAGGGGTCGACGTGCGCGTTCACCGCGGGCATTCTGCAAGCGGCGGGCTACAAGGTTGGCCTGTTCACTTCGCCGTATGTTCTGCGCTTCAATGAGCGCATTCAGGTGAACCGCGAAGATATTTCCGATGAAGATTTGCTCGCTGTGGCGCTCGAGGTGCGCGAAGCGGCCGAGCAGATGGACGAGCAGCCCACGGCGTTCGAGCTTATCACGGCGGCGGCGCTGCTGCACTTTGCGCAGGTCGGCTGCACAGCAGTGGTGCTCGAGGTGGGCTTGGGCGGCAGGCTCGACTCCACGAATGTCGTCGTGCCCGAGGTGTGCGCCATTACCTCGATCGCGCTCGACCATACGCACGTGCTTGGCGACACCATCGCCAAAATCGCGCACGAAAAAGCCGGCATCATCAAGGCCGGCATTCCCGTGGTGAGCTATAAGCAGAAGCCCGAAGCCGAGGCCGTTATCATGCAGCGCGCTCGCGAGGTGGGCGCACCGGTGAGTGTGCCGCGCTTCGGTCGCATTCATGCGCATGCGGAAGGTTTGCACCAGGTGTTTTCCTACGACGGCTTTACTGATGTGCGCCTGAAGCTTGCGGGCACCTACCAGCCGAATAATGCCGTGATGGCCATCGAAATTGCCCGCGTGCTGCGCGGACGTGGGTTTGAGATTTCCGATGAGGCCATTAAGGCGGGTCTCGAGGCCACGGTGTGGCAGGGCCGTTTCGAAGTGGTGCGCGACAATCCCACGGTGATTGTCGACGGCGGCCACAACGAGCAAGGTGCCAATGTGCTGGCGGCGAGCCTGCGTGAGTATTTCCCGCAGGGTGGCGTGACGTTCGTGATGAACGTGCTGCGCGACAAGAATTACCAGGCCATGATTGATGCCACGCTGCCGCTGGCGGCGCGCTACTTCTGCGCCGAGCCGCCCGAAAACGAGCGCGCGCTGCATGCCGACGAGCTGGCCTGTGCCATTCGCGAGCGTGAGCTCGAGTTTGAGGGAGTGCACGACTACTGCGTGCAGCGCCTGCAGGTGCAGGCCTGCCCGTCGATTGCCAATGCGGTTGAGGGCGCCGTTGAAGCCGCCGGCCCCGATGGCGTGGTGTGCTGCTTCGGCTCGCTCTACGCCATCGCCGATGTGATGGCCGCGTTGAAAGGCTGCTAATGTGCTGTCTGCTCGAATCCTGTTAAACGCTACGAGCGTTTAACAGGATTCGCTGGCCTTTTATCGTTTATTTCCCTTGCACCATGGTGAGGGAAATCTTCTTGCGGTTGCGGTCGACTTTTTCTACCCACACGTTCACGGTGTCGCCCACGCGCACCACATCGCTCGGGTGCTTCACGAAGCGATTGGCAAGTTTCGAAATGTGCACGAGGCCGTCTTGGTGCACGCCGATGTCAACGAACGCGCCGAAATCGACCACATTGCGCACGGTGCCCTTCAGCTCCATGCCCGGTTCAAGGTCGTCGATGGAAAGCGCCGAGCGGCTGAACACGACTTCGGGGGCGTCGTCGCGCGGATCGCGACCGGGCTTTTTCAGCTCGTCAATAATATCGATGAGCGTCAGAATGCCGCAGTCGAGCTGTCCGGCCAATTCGGCCACGCTGCCTGTGCGCTTCTCGATATCGGGAATGCCGCCGCGCTCGAGTTCGCTCGCCGACACGCCGGCCCGCTTGAGCACCTCGGTTGCCACCGGGTAGCTTTCGGGGTGCACGCTCGTGGCGTCGAGCGGGTTTTTGCCGCCCGCAATGCGCAAAAAGCCCGCAGCGTTCAGGTAGGCCTTCGGCCCCAGCTTGGGAACCTTTTTCAGCTCGCGACGATCGGTGAAGGCGCCGTTTTCCTCGCGATAGGCCACGATATTTTTGGCTACCGTCGACGTGATGCCCGAAACGTAGCTCAAAAGGCTCGCGCTGGCGGTGTTCACGTCAACGCCCACGCGGTTGACCACGTCTTCGACTACATATCCCAGCGTACGCGAAAGTTCGGCCTGGTCAAGGTCGTGCTGGTACTGGCCCACGCCAATCGATTGCGGTGGAATTTTTACGAGCTCGGCCAACGGGTCTTGCAGGCGGCGGCCAAGGCTCATCGCGCCGCGCACGGTCACGTCGAGGTCGGGGTATTCCTGGCTGGCGAGTTCCGATGCCGAATATACCGACGCGCCGGCCTCATTCACGATGGTGTAGCGCAAATCGGGCGCCTGCTCGGCGATGAACTCCGACACCACTTCTTCGGTTTCGCGGCTCGCGGTGCCGTTGCCAATCACGATGGTGTTCACGCGGTCTTTCTTCACGAGGCGGGCGAGCTCGCGTTTGGTGCCTGCCACGTCGCCGCGCGGTTTGGTGGGGTAGACCACGCTGTGGTCGAGCAGCTTGCCGGTTTCGTCCATCACAGCAATTTTGCAGCCGGTTCGATACCCCGGGTCGAGGGCCAGCACGCGCGCGCCGCGCACAGGGCGGGCCGACAGCAGACCCTCGAGGTTTTTGGCGAACACGTTGATCGCATCGGTTTGCGCGCGCACGGTGAGCTTCGCGCGAGCCTCGCGTTCGAGCGACGGCGCCATGAGGCGCTTGTAGCCATCGGCGATGGCGGCGTCGAACACGGGCGCGAACACGCCGCATCGGCGTGGCCAGCGAGCACCAAGGCGTGCAGTAGCCGCGCTTGCGTCAACATTCACGCGCACACGCAGCTTGCCCTCGCGCTCGCCGCGGTCAATCGCGAGCACGCGGTGGTTGGGAATCTTGCGCAGGGGCTCGTCATAGTTGTAATACGGCTCATAGGGAGTCGCCTCGTCGGCATCGGTGGCCTCGACTACGATATCGGCTGTGTTGTGCGTGAATGCGCGCAGGTCAGCTACGCATTCTGGGTCTTCCGCAACGGTTTCGGCCACAATGTCGCAGGCGCCGGCAAGTGCCGCCTCGGGCGTCTCGAAGCCAGCATTCTCGTTGACGTATGCCGCGGCGGCATCGAGCGCGCTGCCCTTGGCTGAGGCCTGCATGATGATCATATTGGCGAGCGGTTCCAAGCCGGCTTCGCGGGCCTTCTGGGCGCGGGTCATGCGCTTTTTGCGGTAGGGCTTGTAGAGGTCCTCGACGCGCTGGAGCTGTGTGGCCTCGCGAATCTGCTGCTCGAGCTCGGGCGTGAGTTTGCCCTGGGCATCGATAAGCAGGATCACGTCCTCCTTGCGCTGCTCAAGATTGCGCAGGTAGGACAGGCGATCGTCGAGCGCACGCAGGGCGACGTCGTCCATGCCGCCCGTGGCTTCCTTGCGGTAGCGCGCGATGAAGGGAATGGTGTTGCCCTCGTCGATGAGCTTGACGGCCGCTTCGACGTTGCTGGCTTTCAAATTAAGCTCGCGTGCGAGCTGTTCAATCAGATTCATAGAGCTCCTCTTAATTGTGGAGTGCTTATTGTACGCGCGCCGTTATGCCGCTCGCGCGTTTGTTGTCCGAATCTGCTAAATGCTCGGAACCTGCTAAATGCTACGAGCATTTAGCAGGTCGCATTCCAAAACAGGGATTTCCCTGCGTTTCTGAAGCATTCACGCTTGCTCCAAAAGTCGAGAAAAATAGTTTGACGAACTAAGTAATATCGATATACTTCGGTTCGAGCTTTTCTGCGGGCGCCGCGTTTGATGCCCGACGCGCGCAGAAGCGCTGCCTCGAAAACCCCGTTTGTAGGGCAGTGCGCGACAGGGGAAAGCGGCGCAGCTGACATGCATGCTGCATGTGATCAGCTTCATTCATGCGGGACCGCTCGTCGCTTCCCTCGATGTCGCCCGACTGAAGGAGCAGTTTGTGAAAATCGCCATTGTCACCGATTCGACGTGCGATTGGGCGCTCGATGAGTTCGCCCGCCGCAATGTTGAGATGGTGCCGTTGAAAATTTGTTTTAGCAACGAATCATTCGCCGACCAAATCGAAATCTCGACCGACGAGTTCTATGACCGCATGATAGATGCGGTCGATCTGCCCAGCACATCGCAGCCTTCGCCGCACGATTTCGCGAAGTTGTTCGAGCGTTTGGCTGAAGAGGGCTACGAAGGCGCCGTGTGCCTGCATATCGCCCTTCCGCTTTCAGGAACGCCCCAGGTTGCGGGCATTGCTGGGGCCGACGCCCCGCTCGACGTGCGCGTGATTGACACGCGATGCGCTACCGCTCCGCTCGGCCTTATGGTCGATGCTGCCTGTGAGCTGCGCGATTCCGGCGCAAGCCTCGACGATATGTGCGAAAAGCTTGTCGCTTTCCGTGACGCGACTTGCACAGTGCTCGTTCCCGACTCGCTTGACAACTTGGTGCGCGGCGGACGCTTTCCCGAAGAAGCTGCCAAACAGGCCAGCGTGTTGAACATGCGTATGATGCTCACGTTCAATGAGGAAGACGGCAAGGTTGGCGTTATCGGCAAGTCGAAGGGCGCGAAAGGAGCCATCAAAGACACCGCCGCGTTCATCGAAAACTATGCCGCCGAACACGGCCGCACCCGCCTTCGCTTGGTGCATTGCCGCAACCCAAAAGCGGTAGAAACTTTGATAGACACGCTAACTAAATCTAAGGTAGACTTCGAGGTAGTATCGATTGACCCATGCGGCGCGACCATTGCAACGCACCTGGGCATAGGTGCATTCGGCGTGGCTATGGCGCCTGCCGCGCGCTGCGAATAGAAAGGTTCGGAATGGAAGCGAGTTCGGCGAGGGAGCAAAGGCAGGAAGTCAACGAACTTCTTGTCGAAACCTTCAATAGCATTTTGCGCGTAGAGGAAAATGCGCTGAAGAATCGCCTGACCCGCGGCCTCACGATTTCAGAAATCCACACTATTCATGCCATTGGCCTGAACGGCGCGAGTCCCATGAATGTGGTTGCCTCGCGCCTCGATGTGACGCTCGCGACTCTTACGGCAGCCATCGGCAAGCTTGTGACCAAGGGTTTTGTGCAGCGTACACGTTGCGAGGCCGATCGTCGGCAGGTGCTTGTGTCGCTCACTAAGGAAGGCAGGAAGGCCTACCGCGCCCACGAGCTGTTCCACCGTCAAATGGTCGATGCCGCGCTCGATGGGCTTACCCCCGAAGAAGAGGCCGCATTCGCGCGAGGCCTCTCGAAGGTGAAGGCGTTTTTCGAGCATCACTCGTAAGGCGTCGGTACGCGTGAAATGATTTACGAAAAGAAAGAGTTGGGCTTTCGCCCCTCTCTTTTTTAAGCAAATATAGTTAGACAATCTAACAATTAGAAAGGCTAAAGAAATGACCACTCTCGAAACCATCCAAGAGATCCTGAACGAGAACCTCGACATCGACCCCGCTATCGTTGCCGCCGACTCCACGTTCGAGTCTCTCGGCATCGATTCGCTCGACATGGTTGAGCTCGTGTGCGAGATCGAAAACCGCTTCGACATCGAGCTCGGCGAAGCCGAGGGCCTCGACACGGTTGGCAAGCTGGTCGACTACATCGACGGCTTGAAATAAGGCGCACATTCCGAGCGAATTGTCGGCTGAGGCTTTGCCGTAGCGGAACCGCGCGATGCGTTTTGCGCGAGTTCCGCACGAGTCGAACGTCCAGTGGGCTGTTCGTGCGAGCTCGGGACTGTTTGGGTTTAGCGAAACGTATCGCGCGGTTCCGCCACGGCGGGATGCAACGAAAGAGGGGGATGTATGAACACCCGCGTTACAGATCTTTTGGGCATTCGCGTGCCCGTCATCCAGGGTGCCATGGCCCGCATCGCCGACGGCAAACTCGCCGGTGCGGTGTCTGCGGCGGGCGGCTTGGGCATTATCGCCTGTGGCGGCGCGCCACTCGCGTGGATCGAAGAACAGGTGCGCATTGCCCGCGAAATCGCTGGCGACGCTCCCCTCGGTGCAAACGTCATGCTCATGGATCCGCAGGCGCCCCAGGTGGCGGAGCTGCTCACCAAGCTGCGCGTCGACGTGGTTACCACGGGCGCGGGCAGCCCTGCGAATTTTATGGCAGCCTGGAAAGAGGCTGGCATAAAGGTGGTTCCCGTGGTGGCGTCTTCGGCGCTCGCCGCGCGCATGGAGCGCATGGGCGCCGACGCGGTGGTTGCCGAGGGCTGCGAGGCCGGTGGCCACATTGGCGAGCTCACCACTATGGCGCTCGTCCCGAGCGTATGTGATGCCGTGCGCATCCCCGTGATCGCGGCGGGCGGTATCGCCGACGGCCGTGGCATGGCGGCCGCGTTCGCGCTGGGCGCCGAGGGCGTGCAGGTGGGCACCCGCTTCCTTACGGTTGAGGAATGCTGCATCGCCGATGCGTATAAGGAACGCGTGCTGAAGGCGAAAGATTCCGACACGGTGGTCACGGGCCGCGGAAGCGGGCACCCGGTGCGCGGCTTGAAGAACAAGTGGGCGCGCGCGATGCGCAAGCTCGAATGCGATGCCGCCGCCAACCCCGACGAGCTCGAGGGCATGTACGCTGGTTCGCTTCGCCGCGCGGTGGAAGGCGATGTCGATGGCGGCTCCATGATGGCCGGCCAGTCGGCAGCGCTTGTGCATGAGCGCAAAACCGCAGCTCAGGCCATTGCCGACCTTTTGGTCGATGCCGAGGTGCGCGGCGGCATGAACTTGCAACAGCTCGCTTGCGCCAACGCCCAGCGTGCGGGCCGCGCCGTGGAAGGGAAGGAATAGCCCATGGGTATCGCATTTCTTTTGAGCGGCCAAGGTGCGCAGAAACCCGGCATGGGCGCGGCCCTGATTGAGCAGGGTGCGCCCGAGGTGGCGGAAACCTTCGCCATTGCGAGTGAGGCCTTCGGGTTCGATGTGGCCGACGTGTGCCTGAACGCTTCCGCGGAAACGCTGCGCGACACCGCGTTCGCCCAACCGGCCATGTGCACGCTTTCCGTCGCCGTTGCCAAAGCGCTTGAAGCCCGCGGGGTTCGCCCCGCATACGTGGCGGGCTTCTCGCTCGGGCAAATCGCGGCCCTTGCGATAAGCGGCATGGTAAGCGAGCGCGATGCGTTTCGCATAGCCGCTTTCCGCGCGAAGGTTATGGCTGAAGCCGCGGCGGCGCGCCCGGGTTCGATGTGCGCACTGCTTGGCGGCGAGCCCGAAGAGGCAAGCGAGGTGTGCTCGAGCGCTGCGCAAGGCGACGTGCTCGTGTGCGCCAACTACAACGCACCTGGTCAAATTGTTATTTCGGGTGACGTTGCCGCCGTGGATCGCGCTGCTGCTTTGTGGAAAGAACGCCCGCGCCATAAGGCTTCGATGCTCGCGACTTCGGGCGCATTCCACAGCCCGCTTATGCAGCCGGCGGCCGAGGCGCTCGTGGAATTCCTCGAAGAAGTCGAATTCCACGAGGCTCGCACGCCGCTCGTGTGCAACGTGGATGCCCGTCCGCTTTCTGTGGCCGATGCTCGTGCGCACCTGGCGAGCCAGGTTGTTTCGTCCGTTCTGTTCGAGCAAAGCGTGCATTGGCTTTCTGAGCAGGGCGTCGACACGTTCGTGGAATGCGGGTTCGGCGGCGTGCTCACTAAGCTCGTCAAGCGCATTGAGCCTGCCGCAGCGCGATTCGCGCCCGTATCGCCCGAAGAAATTGCCCAGGTCGCAAGCGAAGTCGCTTGCGGCGTTGCCGAATAAGAAGGAGTCTTCATGACCGAGATGAACACGGCGGCGGCCGACGCCCAGCGCGGGTGCGCGGTGGTCACGGGCGGCGCCCGCGGCATTGGAAAGGCGGTGTGCGAAGCGCTTGCGGCGCGCGGTTACAACGTGGCCGTGAACCACTCGCACGCCGGCAGTGCCGAAGCGGCCGCCGAGGTGGCGGCGAGCTTGCGCGAGCGATTTGGCGTAAAGGCGGCGGCCATTCAAGCCGATGTTTCGAGCTTCGATGCGGCGGCGGGCCTCATGCAGGCTGCGCGCGAGAAGCTCGGCGAGGTGAGCGTGCTCGTGAACAATGCGGGCATTACGCGCGATGCGCTGTTCCTGCGCATGAAGGAAGACGATTTCGACCGCGTGGTGGCCGTGAACCTGAAAGGCGCGTTCAACTGCTGCAAGGCTGTGGTGCCCGCCATGTGCAAGGCGCGCTGGGGTCGCATCGTGAACATGTCGAGCATTTCGGGTTTGCATGGAAACGTGGGCCAGGTGAACTATGCCGCGTCGAAGGCGGGCATCGTGGGCCTTACCAAGTCGCTTGCGCGCGAGGTCGCGCCGCGCGGCGTAACCGTGAACGCGGTGGCTCCCGGCTTCATCGTGACCGACATGACCGATGCCGTTCCCGAGAAGGTGAAGGAATCGGTACTCGGCAACATTCCCGAGCGCAGGTTCGGCCAGCCGAGCGAAGTGGCGAGCCTCGTGGCGTTCCTTGCGAGCGACGAAGCCGCGTATATTACCGGCCAGGCAATTGAGATTGACGGAGGTTTGGCGCTGTGACGTGCGAAAAGAGTGAATTCCTGAAGGCCGACGGCACGCGTCGAGTCGTAATTACCGGCATGGGCGCCATTTCTCCCGCGGGCATAGGCGTCGATGCGCTGTGGAACACGGTCTATTCCGGAAAGCAATGCATCGCGCCCATCACGCGTTTCGATGCGTCCGAATTCGCCGGATTGCTTGCCGCCGAGGTGCCGAACTTCGACGCGGCAGCGTGCGGCATGTCGAAGAAGGAAGCGCGCCGCTTCGCGCTGTTCGTGCAGTACGCCATCGCCGCCTCGGAAGAGGCGTGGGCGCAGGCGGGCATCGACATGGAGACCGAAGACGCTACGCGCGCGGCATGCGTGTGGGGAAGCGGCATTGGCGGCCTGGAGGAATTCCAGCGCGGTTGCGACACGCTTTCTCAGAAGGGCCCCAAGCGCGTGAATCCCCTGTTCATTCCCACAATGATTGAGAACATGGCGGCGGGCAACCTATCCATTCGCTTCGGGCTGAAAGCCGATTGCCTCTCGATTGTGACGGCGTGCGCGACGGGCACGCATTGCGTGGGCGAGGCGTATCGCCTTATTCGCCATGGCTATGCCGATATGGCGCTCGCGGGTGGCAGCGAAGAATCCATTTCGCCCATATGCTTGGCGGGCTTCGGCAATTTGGGCGCGACCTCGAAATCGACCGATCCGACAGCGGCATCGATGCCGTTCGACGTGAATCGCGGCGGTTTTGTTCCTGGCGAGGGTGCGGGCGCATTGGTGCTCGAATCGCTTGAGCACGCCGTGGCGCGTGGTGCGAATATTCTGGCGGAAGTGGCCGGTTTTGGCTCGACGGGCGACGCGTACCACATGACGGCGCCCGAGCCGTCGGGCGAAGGCGCGGTGCGCGCGATGCGCCAGGCGCTTGCTGAAGGCGGTTTCACGCCCGATGACCTGGGTCATTTGAATGCGCACGGAACCTCGACGCATGCCAATGACGCCATGGAGTCGGCTGCGCTGAAAGCCCTGGTGGGCGAGGAACGCGCGGCGGACGTGCCCGTGACTTCAGTGAAGGGCTCCATTGGCCACACGCTTGGCGCGGCAGGCGCCCTTGAGGCAATCGTCTGTGCGCTTTCGGTGGCAAACGATTGCGTGCCGCCCACGGCGGGCACGCGTGAGATCGACCCCGAGTGCGGCGTGAACGTGCCGCTTGAGCCGATTGAGGGCTACAAGCAGAAGGTGGCGCTGTCGAACTCGCTGGGCTTTGGCGGCCACAATGGCTCGTTGGCTCTTTCCCCGTTTGCGGGGAAATAGCGCCGACGCTGCGCTGGTCTCTCGCGGGCATCTTGCCGTTCGAGTTTCGCGCATGGCCGCGAAGGCCAATGCGTTTTGCTCTTTGTGGCAACCTGCTCCGCGAGAGACCTTGCTCGCTGACGTTGGGTTAGGAATCACGACGTCCGACGTTGAGAGATGAAGCGACTTTGCGGAATGCTTCGTTGCTGGTGTTTGGTGCGGCTGGATGTTCGTTGATGAATCAGGCGCATTCGCTTTTTAATTTGGAAGGGATAGACCCCCATGGCAATAACGTATCCGTGTGGACGCGATGGGATTATGGCAGTTCTGCCGCATCGCGACCCGTTTTTGTGGCTGACGCGTGTGGTGGAATGCGTTTCCGGCGAGCATATCGTTGCCGAGCTCGATGTCGACCCTGCTTTGCCGCTGTTCAATGGGCATTTTCCTGAGCACCCCGTTTTGCCAGGCGTCATCATTATGGAGGCGCTTGCCCAGGCGGCAAGCTTCTGCGTGCTCGAAGCGCGTGGGGCAGAGGGCGCAATCGGTTTCCTAACGGGGGTCGATAAAGCGAAGTTTCGCCATCAGGTTCAGCCGGGCGACACACTTCGCTTGGAGGCCGACATCGTGAAGTCGTCTTCCCGCATGGTGGTGGCCGAGGTTGTGGCGACCGTCGACGGCAAGGTAGCCGCTTCCGCCACTCAGAAATACGTGTTGGCGTAGGCGCGAGTGCGGTCGGAACCTGTTAAATGTGTTAAATGCTCGCAGCGTTTAACAGGTTTTCAGTCGATTCGCGCGGCTCGAAAGCGAGACGTGCGCCTGCCAAACGCTACGAGCATGTAACAGGTGCCTAGAAGGCGCAGCCGTGCCGTTGCTCGCTAGGCGACGGCGCTACGTCCTCGCCACGTCGAAATCTAGGTGCTTGTCGACGACTTCGGCCGCCAAATCGTCCTGTGCGAGCGCGTCCTGTCCTGCGAAAGCGGTGCGGAGTACGGAGTAATGGAGGTCGACCTGTTAAACGCTACGAGCATGTAACAGGTCGAGCATGTAACGGGTTCGTTCTAAGAAGAGAAAGCGTGCAGTTATGCTGCGTTCGAAGAAAACGGCATATGTGACCATTGGCGATGCGGCCGCCGCGCCCGCGGCTCCTGCTGCGGAAGGCGTCGATGCGCTCGCGTGCGAGCAGGAATCGGCGGCGATTTACGCTGCCACCGAACCGCTAAAAAGCCTGGTCGAGGTGCGTTCGGCCGGCGTTGCTCGCGTGCTCGTGGTCGACGCGGGCACGACGGGCGAGTCTATCGTCGCGGGTTGCTTGGCGGCGGGCCTTGTGCCGTGCGTCGCCTATACCGAAGACATGGCGCGCGCGGCGCATGTGAAGCTCGCTCCGAAAACCGTGTGCGTGGGCAAAAGCCGCGAAACGGGCGCTCTCGACGACAACTATCGCGTGCTTTCCGCAGCCGAATCGGCCGATGCGCAGGCGATTTTGCTCGTCGATTCGCGCCTTGCGGTTGACGAGCGTTTCCTTTCTATGGCAGCCGACGAGCATCGTAGCGTCTACAGCGCGCCCGTGGCCTCGATCAACGCGGCGTTCGGTGGCATCACGCGCGTGTGGCGCACCTGCTCGGCGCCAAGCGACGCGGCGTTGCACGTGAGCGACGACTCGTGGGTCACGTGCCCGAAGTGCCACCGGATTTCCGATGCGCAGCGCGTGCTTGCCAACCACAAAATGTGCCCCGAGTGCGGCCATCATTTCCGCATGACGTCGGCCGAGCGCTTGGCGAGCGTGCTTGACGCGGAAAGCTTCGAGTGCTGGTTTGAAACTGAAGGCGCCGATGTGCCTGAAACCGACCCGCTCGATTTCCCTGGCTACCTGGACAAAATCGGCGGCATGCGAAAGAAGACGGGCCTGCGCGAGGGCGTGCGCTGCGGCGTGGGTCGCATCGCGAGTATGCGCGTGGCGATTGGCGTAATGGATTCCACGTTCATCATGGGCTCGATGGGCTCGGTGGTGGGCGAGCGCATTACGCGCCTGGCCGAGCATGCCACCGAAGAGGGCCTGCCGCTGGTGCTGTTCACCTGCTCGGGCGGCGCACGCATGCAGGAAGGCCTGGTTTCGCTCATGCAAATGGCGAAAATCTCGGCCGCGATTGAGCGTCACGGCGAGGCGGGCCTGCCGTATTTCTCGGTGATTACCGACCCCACCACGGGCGGCGTGACCGCGAGTTTCGCGATGCAGGGCGACGTGATTATTTCCGAGCCCCGCGCGCTTATCGGCTTCGCTGGCCGTCGCGTGATTCAAGACACCATTCGCCAGGAGCTGCCCAAGGAATTCCAAACGGCGGAATTCGCGCTCGAGCACGGCCTTATCGATGCAATCGTCGAGCGTCCGCGCATTCGTGAGACGCTCGCGAACCTGCTTGCGCTGCATGCCAAGCCTGAATCGGGTGCGCCGCGCGGGTTTGTCGCGGTGCTCGCCGCGCTGGCCGCGAACCCTACGAAATGCGAGCTTGAAGCGGCGGGCGCGCAGCTTGCCGCTGACGAGCGCGACATTCTTTCTGGTGTGCGCGCCGTGGCTGTAAAGGCTGCCGCGGCGGTTCCGAAGCGCGTCGCGAACGGGGTGCGCTCGGTGGCGACGCGCCGTGCTTACCGTGCGGAAATCGAGCAGTACACTTTGAAGCCCGGTGCCGCTAAGCAGGCTGAGGCGGCAGAAAACCCCGCGTGGGCCAGCGTTCAAACCGCGCGCGACGTGCATCGCCCCACCGCAGGCTGCTATTTGGAAGCGACGTGTGAGGGCTTCTTCGAGTGCCACGGCGATCGCGGCTTTGCCGACGACGCCGCCATTGTGGCGGGCATCGGCTGGGTCGCGGGTGAGCCGGCAACGCTCATCGCGCAGGAAAAGGGCCGTGATCTGCAAGATCGCATCAAGCGCAACTTCGGCTGCCCGCAGCCCGAGGGCTATCGCAAGAGCCTGCGCCTTATGCGCCAGGCCGAGCGCTTTGGGCGCGCGGTGGTGTGCTTCGTGGACACGCAGGGCGCGTTCTGCGGCAAAGAGGCCGAGGAGCGCGGCCAGGGCAATGCGATTGCCGACAACCTGTATGCCATGGCGGGGCTGCGCGTGCCCACGGTGAGCGTGCTCGTGGGCGAAGGCGGCAGCGGCGGCGCGCTCGCGCTTGCGCTGGCCGACCGCGTGGCCATGCAGGAGCATGCCGTATATTCGGTGCTCTCGCCCGAGGGCTTCGCGTCCATTCTGTGGAAGGACCGCTCGCGCGCGGCCGAGGCGGCTGCGGTCATGCGCATGAACGCCTATGAGATTTTCGACATGGATATCGTCGACGCGGTGCTCGAGGAAGGCGAGGGCTCGGCTTCGGCCAACCCCGATTTCGCGATCGCCAACGTCGTGGCGTATGTGGAAGAAAGCCTCGACGAGCTTTCCGCCCTGCCTATCGACGAGCTGCTCGAGCAGCGCTACGAGCGCTTCCGCAAGTTCTAAAAGCGAATATAAAACACGCAAGCCCAGGTCTCTTCCTTAGAGGCGACCTGGGCTTTTGCGTTGCCTCCGCAGTTCTAGGGTCCTTTGGGAAACGCGAGAAGTTTGAAAACGCGTTCCGTATGCCTGCAATTATGCATCACCGAATTATTCGAACTTGCATAATGTAGGGGTGCATATTATTAGTTGGACGCGAAGAGGAACTGAACAAACTGAGGATATGTACGCCGAATAGGGTTGCGAATGGAACGGCGCTTATTTACGGTGCGAAAACCTAAGTCCCGGATGCTCGAGCGTGGTTGCTGCTGCGCACTGAATTTATCGGAATAAGGTGGGCCCAGGTCTCTTCATTGGACGCGACCTGGGCTCTTGCATTACTGTCGCCCGACGTTGTGGCTGTCTGGCGTTGTTATGGCTGTCGTTGGCGGTTTGCCATCGTTGGTCTGCTGATTGACTTTGTGACGGTCACAACCGGCTTGCCGTTGTCATTTTGCCTTGCCAGCCTGTCGCCGCCGGCCCGTTGCCGTTGCGTCTTACAGCGAAGCAGCCTGCTTCTTCTTGGGCAGAACCAGTACGGCGAGCACGATAACGATGGCGGAAGCGATTGCCAACGCGGTGCCATCGGCAACGTGCAGCGCGGGGATGCCGATGAGCACGCCGGTGCAGTAGGGAACGAGCCAAATGAGCCACACGCAAATGCTCAGGCGATGGAAGTTGTGGCGCTGTTTGCTATTGCCGCGCAGCAAAACGTAAGTCGCCCAGGTCGCATGGAAGAGCATGAGCGCGATGGCGAGGCCGCCGGTGACGGGGTGCAGAAGCGAGATGGAACCGCCGCTGCTTTGGGCTATGGAGCTCATGATGGCGGTGCCGGTGGAGTCGCATGCGAGGCCGATCCAGAAGAAAATGAGGTGCGAGCGCTTCAGCGTGCCGGAATTGCGTTCGCCGAAAACGCCGATTGTGTAGGCGACAAGGGCGAGGGAGATTATCGTGGTGGCGGCGATAAGAATAGGTGACATGTTGTCCTCCTAAGATAAAAGGGCGGTTGGATTCGAACAGCCGCGGCGCTCGTTCGTTTTGACGTGTTTTATCTTGGAGGCGGTTGGCGTGAACATCAAAGACGTCTTGTTCACTTTTTTGAAAACCGAGGTATACGTGCGAAAAAACAATGCCCTGAACAGGAGGAATAAAATTCTGTAGCTGCGCCTTCGAAGATGAACGATTCCTGAAAGCCCGTGCGAAAAACGTTCCGTCGGTCGAAATCGTTCGTCTAGACACGCGAAAATCGTGGCGATACGGAGGTGATGCCGTCGTTCTCTCGGCTACATCGATTTTGACCACAAAACGGCGAGTCGGGGTGCTTTGGGATGCTGGGGCCAGGCTGCTCATTGGCACCCCAAAGCGCTCATTTCGTTAATAGGCCTAAATCTTCGGTCGTTGCGAAACGCTCAACAACGCAGTTATGCCAGCAAATCTACAAGTAAAAGCTCGCCTTTGCTGCGTTGCGCTTTCTCGCTATGCTTTTGAATGGCTTCGACCAATTTAGGAGCATCGGACCAGTATTCCTTAAGAAACGATGCTTCTTTAAGGCGAGAAAAGCCTAGGTTGCATGAGCAGAACTCGCTCGGTTTTAGCTGCCTATTTTTCCTAGAGGCTTTCTGCCATTCACCGTAAGCATGTTCGGCCTGAATCACAAGCATCTCAATTTCCGGCCGCGTAAAAAAGCTCAGTACCTCAGTTCCATTTTGACGGCGCTTTGGAAACTCGAATTTGGCTGATTTGCTATCAACGATTCGTGCCACTGTCAAACCCGAAGCATCTCTTGACTCATAGCTCATGCCGAAATACTCGTCGGCTATCTTGTCTGCCTTACGGAGCCTCGTATACGGTCTGTTGAAGTAAGTGTTATCCATTACCACATGATCGCGGGGCACGACAAGCAAATTATTGTCATACAGCGTCTGAATCACGGCGCCCTCAGCCGTACCTTCAACGCTGAACAAAACAAATCTATGGGTAAGGTAGTCGAGGGCCGTGTTATTCATTGACATGCTCGCAAACATAGGAACGCATCGCCTGAACGTCTGGATATCGAGGCATTGAGCCCTTAATGACGTTGTTAATCACAACGTCGCTCTTCTTATTCTCTATGCGGCCAATGCGGTCTGAGTATTTAACAACTTCGGTGTCGAATGATTCGTTTCGCACTAAGAGATAGACGTTGTCCTTTCTCTTGAGGCCATCGAGCAGTTCGGGATAATGCGTCGAGAACAACAAAACGGCACCGTGAGGATTGGTGACAGGGGAAGCAAACAAACCGATTACCGTTCCCACAAGGGATCTATTAAGGCCGGTTTCCATTTCGTCAACGATGAGATATCCCCCGCTCTTAAGGGCGCTTATAGCGCGGTTAACGAGTTCGGCTCCAAGAATGGTGCCGTTCGAGAGGACATAGGATGCGACTGTGGGGTTAACGACCCGCTCCAGGGACTCATTCTTAAACTTGAGGTGAAAAACCTGGTTCTCAGCATTCCAGTTGAGATATTCAACACTTGGGTCAAAAGCTTGGACAATGGGGGTTGGCAGGGACATGAGTGGTAGTGTCCTTTTGAGGGAATCCACCTGTACGGTCTTCTTTCCCGTAACTATCGAGACGATTGATACGTCATCGCCAAGGAACGTTCTTTTGGCCTCGTCGAGCACGGTTGGGTCGTTCGTGGGTCCATTTCGCCTCATAAGAAGAGTAGATTTGTTCCTAAAGGCATCGATGTCCAAAATTGTCTTACGCGAAATTTGCGCAGACGAATACTTCCAAAGTTGCTCGTTGGCAAACGCGTATGAGTCAAAGCCCCGCTCGCCAATCGGCGCCGTTCCGGTCGAATCGGCATCAATGAGCGCCAACTCCGATTCTATAAGGTAGAAGGAATCCCTCTCGTAGAACACGCACGAGATAGACAGGCGAGGTGCCATTCTCCCCAGTTTGTCATCTTTGGGCGTAAATCGACGCATGAGATAGGGGCCTGACATATAGCCCAGAATAAAGCGGATGATATTGAGCGCGGTGGTCTTGCCCGACGCATTAACGCCAACCATGCCGATAACATTTTCCGTGTAGACGGAAGACTTCTCGCAAACGGGCGTGACGTCAGAGATATTGCCTTCATCGTCACGAGGAACGCGATCGGTGGCGATGAAATCCAGTTCGAAAAGGCAGTTCTTAAACAGTTCGGCACCGTCGACCTTTACTTTAAGCAGGCGCATGCTATCTCCTTCCGTTGTTGCAATTATAACCATTTTTTTTGGTTATAAGTATCAACAGATTGAGATATCCATAGATAGAAACAACAAGTTTTAGCAAGCGAAATAATGCGTTGACATCGCCAGCCTTTTCAATCTCGGCTTTCAGATTCGCCCGCCGCTGTGCGTCTACTCCTCGCTTTTGTAGAGCGTCGACCTTAGAAGGCCGAACAGCACTTTGCAGTCGCCGTTTTGGTGGCGCAGGCTGTCGAGCACGTTGTCGAGCGTGAACTCGCACACGCTTCGCGGAGTGAAGCCGTCGGGCAAATCGGCAATGATGTTCGGGTCGTGCTTGTAGATTTCGACAAGGCCGTTTACTACGTGCTCGATTTGCTGCGACTCGCGCAGGCGCGCTGCGGCTCGTTCGGTGGAAGGCAGGGCCTCAGCGCCGCGCAGCCAGTATTCGCGAAAGTGGTTAAACACCTGGTGCATGCTCACGTTCATTTTCTCGCAGTAGTCGACGAACGCGGTGTGCGCATCGAGGTGGCAGAATTCCTTGTAGAACGCGCGCGCGAAATACAGCTCGATCGTCGCGATGGTGAGCTCGTCTTTCGCGGCGAAGAATCGGTACACGGTGCCAACGCTCACGCCGCTTTTCGTGGCGAGCCCACGAATGGAAAGCGCCGAAATGCCGCCTTCTTCGGCGATTTCGTAGGCGTTTTCCAGAAGCTCTTCTTTGGAAATGATGCTCTGTGCCATGACGTTCGGCCTTCCTGAAGCGCGTGGTTAATGACTTGCTCAAATTGTTCCGCCGAGCGGCTATGGGTGTGGCCGTTCGGCGACCGTTTGCCTATACGATTCCCAAGTGAGGGAGGCTTTCTTTAATCGTATTATGCGTTTTGCCTTCAAGATATGCGTGATTGAGCTGCGATTTTTGATATGAAAAGTGCGATCCCTTCGTCTTATTGATGAGTTCATGTGTGAAGAATTGCTCCCAGCTGAAGAACTCGGAACTCTCGATGTAATCAAACGGGTTCAGCAGCATGTCCTGCGTTTCTTTGTCGGTGAAAAGCCCAGATTTTAAAACAAGCCATTCGAACGATTCCGGCAAGAAAAGTTTAATGCTCTTGAATCGTTGAAGCGATGTGAGCAGCTCCATTTCGGGACCGAACGCAGCACCGTCTGCGATAACTAGGACGTCGCTTTCCTCTCGCTCAAGGACGATGTCGTAAATGTGCGATTTGCCATTTGCGCTTATGCAGGGAATGCCGCTTTTCTCGCACAGAGCGCTGAAAAACTGGTATCCCGAATTGCTGTCCTCCACGATGACGGCCTGGGGCTTCTCGCCGATGAATTCCGCCGTGCCGTAAATTCGATACGTCGAGGCATAAGTGCGCGAATATACGGGGTATTTTGTAGTTGATCGATTTGTGTTTTTGAGGCCGTATATCTCATCGACGCTGTAGGGCAGCTGAGGAAGCGATTCACGTGCGACGAGCACGTAGTAATTGCTGCTGTGCCTTGCGGCATGCGCGAACTCATACGAGCGCATGAAAGCGTTGTCTTCGTCGACGAATACAATGCTGTTTTCGATGGAAGAAAGGTCGCGCAGCCAATTACGTCCCGAAAGCACCTTGCAGGGCGCGTCGCAGTTGACTGTCACGCCGCTGCTTGCGCCCAGCTCGTCATAGGCCGCGATGAGCTCTAGTAGGGTCGTTTTCCCCGTTGCGCTTTTGCCTTGCAGTATTGTGAGGTTCCTTTTGATATAGAGCTTTATTTGCACTTTGTTGTTGCGAACAACTACCTGGTATGCGCCTTTCATCGGGCATTCTCCCTGAGGCATTTGCCGGCGACGAGAACGAGTTCGTTCATGTTATGTGCGATTTCGCCGGTGTTCGCAATTTTGATGACAAAATTTCGCTTGCCGAAGTCCATAAGATGGTAGAGGTTAATCGTGATATCGTGGTGCGTTCCGATTTCCAGAATCCATCGAGCGCAATTGTCGCCGCAATTCGAAGCGTTGTAGATGTTTTCGGGCATGAAATACATAAGAAGCAGGGTCTTCGTCCCGCTTGACAGCTTTTCCGGCGGAATAATGCCGAGGATTTTAGTGTCGATGGCATTGCGGCCCACGACATCGCCGCGATCGATGAACTTGATGACTTTCTGCGCGAAGGGATCTGTGAGCCATTCGGGCGAATACGTGTTGTTGAAAAACACGGATGTGTTATAGATGACGTTATCCATATCGCCGTAATGAATGGTTAGCAAGGCATCCCCTTTCTTCGTCTGGTGTAAGTATATATCAGCCCTTTCGGCGCCTTTGTGTTGCTCGCGCTAAGTACGAAGGGAAACCAGATTCGCGCAGCACGTGGATGGGTCGGTGTCAATTATGGCTTCAAGGACGCAGGGGCCAACCTGGTACGTTTTCCGTCAGAAGCAGTTGTTGCAATTTTTGCAACAACTGAATTGTGGTCGAACTCGTCCTCCTCGAATGGGCTTCTCGCATGACACCGATTCTCGTTTGCGTCTCGTCTTATCGCCGCTTTTCATGAAGGGTGAAGCAACGTTTTTTTCCAATGCTAAAATTGTCCCGTAAAAAGTCCTTGTTATTGGGCGTGTTCTGTTCGAATGAAGCTCGCCTTGCTTCGGCCGGAGGTTTTTGTGGAAGACCAAACAATGCCAGTCGTTTCCCTTCTGGTTCCTATATGCAACGTTGAGCGCTATTTGCGCGAGTGTCTCGATTCTGCGGCAGCGCAAACGCTGCGTGACATCGAGGTCATTTGCATCAATGATGGGTCGACTGATAGCTCGCTCGATATCATTAACGAGTACGTTGCGCGTGATAGTCGTTTTCGCGTTATTGACAAGCCGAACAGTGGTTACGGCGACTCTATGAACCAGGGTATCGCGGCGGCCCGGGGGATTTATATTGGCATTCTCGAATCGGACGATTTCATGTTTTCCGACGCGCTCGAAAAGCTTGTTGCTAAGGCTCGGCAAACCAATGCCCAGGTCGTCAAAGGCGACTTCTTCCTGTATTGGTCGACTCCTGTACAGCGCAAAGAGCTTTTCAGCATTATCGACAAGCCGATGCTCGGAGATGCGTATTGTCCCATCGACCGTCCGGGCATCTTTTATAAGAAGCCGTCTATTTGGTCGGCGATTTATCGTCGCGATTTCCTTAACGAGAACGACATTCGTTTTCTTCCCACTCCTGGCGCGTCGTACCAAGATGCGGGCTTCAACTTTAAGGTATGGGCTTGTGCGCAGCGTGCCGCCTTTATCGACGATCCTGTTTTGTGTTACCGCCAAGACAACGAAAAATCGTCTGTTAACTCGCCGAACAAGGTTTTCTGCGTGTGCGACGAATACGAGGAAATGCAACGCTTCCTTGACAATCGCCCCCAGCTGAAAAGCAAATTGCAGGGCGTGCTTATGCGCATGAAGATCGATAGCTATCGATGGAACGACGAGCGTCTGGTCGATAGCCTGCGTGCAGAATTCTGGGCGCGCGCGTCGGAAGAGCTGAAGCAAGATTGGGATGCCGGTCGTGTTGACCTATCGCTTTTCGACCCACGCGGCGAAACCGACCTGCGGCTCATGATTGAGTCGCCGACGGCATATATCGAGAAACGAGAGGATTTTCGCAAGCCCGGAAAGCTCAACACGTTCAAGCACTATTTCAAGATTGGCGGTCTGCCACTCGTGTGGCGCGTGTTGCAATATCAGCGTACCTATGGCCACAACGAACATCCCGATGATTGCGCGGTGGTGGCCTCTAAACCGAAATCGAATGAAGCGGGGGAGCGCTAAATGCCGACGCCTCGAGTTTCGGTTATTGTGCCGATTTACAAAGTTGAAGACTGCCTGGCATGGTGCTTGGATTCCCTTGTTGCTCAAGATATGCCCGATTTCGAGGCAATTCTTGTAAACGACGGCTCCCCCGATGGATCGCGCGCGATTGCTGAGCGCTATGCGCTTCGTGACGATCGTTTTAAACTAGTCGATAAGGAAAACGGCGGGCTTTCAAGCGCGCGTAACGCCGGCATTCGCGCCGCCTCGGCTCCTGTTGTTGCATTCCTCGATTCCGACGATCGTTTTACGCCCGATGCCTGTCGTGTGATTTGTGAAACGTTCGACCAAACTGGGGCCGATATCGTGACCTTTGGCGCGAACGCTTATCCGCCCGAGGCAAGCTATCCGTGGCTTGAACATGTATTGAGCCCTCGCGATGCGCAGTATGAAGGCTATAGCCCCGACATTCTGTTCAAAGAAGCGTCTCGTCCTTTTGCGTGGCGCACAGCCTGCTCGCGCAGTTTTTTGCAGGAAAGTGCTATTTGCTTCGAGGAATCTGTTAAATACGGCGAAGACCAGGTGTTCGACTTCGCGATTTACCCTCGCGCGAAAAAAACGGTCTTTATCTCGAATAAACTGTACGACTATCGTGTGGCGCGATCCGGGTCTCTTATGGACACTATGCGGCAGAGCGACGAGGCGCGTCTGCTCGAGCATGTGAAAATCTACGCAGCTATCGTGCGCGACTGGCGCCGCGACGGCCTTGTTGAAAAATATCCCAACGACCTGGCATTTTTTCTTTGCGAATTCGCGCTTTATGATGCGCTCCGTTTGTTGAAGGGAAATGCGATTTCCGTTTTTGCGGCAGCGGGAAAAATGCTGAAGGAAGAAGGCTGCGTATTCTTGGCATCGAGTGACAGATTGGAGCCCTCGGTGCGCTCTATGCTCGAATGCGCACTCGAAGAAACGGCGCCGAAGGCAGCTGCAACAAGGGCGAAGCTCATGGCCGATTTCGATGCGCTTCGATACGGAAGGCGTGGCGCGTTGCGCCGCGTCGTTGCCAATATGCTGGGCAGGTAACAACTAATGAAGATGAAGAAAATCGTTTCGTGTCGAAGCCAAGGCAGGCTCTTTTACCTGTTTGAGTGCGTTGGGTCTCACGAGCTGGATTTTGGCAAGATTTCTATTGATTCGAAGTGCGACGGGCGTACGATTCCTTGTGGCATTTACCCAGCCGATTGCGCCGCACTGCAAAAATCAGCCGTGAAACTCGAAGGGTCCGCTGCCGTCGTCGTTCTTCCTTTCCTTGATGGAAAAAGCCAGAAGGTCGAAGTGCGCTACGAGAACAAAACGGTCGCGTCGTTCTGCTCGAATTCGAATGGGGAAAAGTGGGCATCGCGTCTTAACTACCGCTTGAAGCCAGCATTGTGCAATGCGATTCGCGATGCTCAGGTCTCGCATATTCAAAATCGATATCAGCCATCTTTTACGCGATACCTTTCGGCAGATGAAGGCGCTGTTTGGCGTATCGAGACTACGTGGCGTGGCAGCGCGGATTCGCTTCCGGAAATCGCCGTTTTCGACAATGCGATGCAGCCTCTCGACGCCGAGGTATACGCCTTTGAGCTCCAACCTTGCGTTGAATTGCATAATGGCACGCTCGCGAACAAGCTGTTCTCGAGTGTGAAGCTCCCAAGCGACATTCGCGACTTCGTGGTTGTCGCAGACAATCAAAATGGCGAGATTGCTCAGGGCTTTTGCTCCATGGACGGCAGGCTGTATAACGATATGCATTACCAAAGCTGGTTGCGCATGAAAGATGCGCGCGCCGACGACGATGCATATCGCACGTGGTTTGATGTCCATCGCGCGAAACCGGGCGACATCGTCTGTCAGCGCAACGAGGCTGGGACATTCGGGTATCAGCCCCTTATGAGCATTGTTGTGCCATGCTATAAAACCGACAAAACGTATTTGCAAGAACTCATCGACTCGGTTGAGGCGCAAAGCTATGGGAATTGGGAACTTCTTCTGGTTGATGCTTCGCCCGAATGCGGCGTGGTTGCCAATGCGTGTGTTGAAGCGCGCGATTCGAGAATCGTGCGTATCCCGCTTAAAGAAAACGGCGGCATTGTCGTTAATACAAACAAGGGCATTGCGGCCGCAAAAGGCGACTATATTGCTTTTCTTGATCATGACGATCTTCTTGAGCCCGATGCGCTGTTCAGGTATGCGCGGGCCCTTAACGATGCGTCGCAGCAAGAACGCCCCCAGGTATTGTTCTGCGATGAAGACATGTTTGAGAAAACGGGCGCATGGTCGCAACCCGTGTTTAAAACCGATTTGAATGTTGACCTGTTGTACAGCCACAATTGTGTGACGCATTTTCTTATGGTGGAAACGGCGTTTCTTTCGAAGATCGGCGTTTCGCCGGAAGACGTCGCCGGCGCCCAAGATTATGACCTTGTGCTTCGCGCTTTGGCCGCGGATGCCCGCTTTGAGCATGTGCCCCATGTGCTGTATCACTGGCGCATTCACCCTGGATCAACCGCCGATGGCTCCGCCGAAAGCAAGCCCTATGCCATAGAGGCGGGACGATTGGCCTTGCAGCGCCATTTCGCCTCGCGTGGCATAGCGGGCAAGGTTGAGGAAACGGCGACGCCATTTGTGTATCGAATGCGCTACGAGCTGCCGACCTCCGCGCCGCTGGTGAGCATCGTCATTCCGACCAAAGACCATATTGAAACGCTCGACGCATGCATAACCTCTATTGCGGAAAAATCGACGTATTCCAATTACGAGATTGTGCTTGTGGAAAACAACAGCACCGAGCGGGAGACCTTCGATTACTACGCGGGCGTTCCGCATCGAATCGAGGAACTTTCGAAGGGTAGGGGAACTGCGCGTGTCGTAACGTGGCCGGGCGAGTTCAACTATCCCAAGATTGTAAATTTTGGCGCGAGCCGGGCAAAGGGCGAATACCTGCTCTTGCTCAACAACGATACCGAAGTAATCTCGCCCGATTTCATCGAAGAAATGATGGGCTATTTGCAGCGTGAAGACGTTGGTGTGGTGGGCGCAAAGCTGTATTACGCCGATGGACTTACTCAGCATGCGGGCATACTGGTTGGCGTTCGCGGGGCAATCGCCCATGCAAATCAGGATTTTCCAAGCAATAGGGAAGGCTACTTGGGTCGCGCTGTGCGCCCAGGCAATTTTTCGGCGGTGACAGGCGCATGCCAAATGGTGCGTCGCGAGCTGTTCGAGCAGCTTGGAGGCTATGACGAACAGTTTGCCGTGGGGTTCAACGATGCCGATTTCTGCCTAAGAGCATGGGAAGCAGGCTTCAAAACTGTGTTTTCGCCTTATGCTGAGCTCTACCATTACGAATTCACCTCGCGCGGCAGGGAAGAAGTGGACCAGAAAAAGTTGTCGCGCTGGAAGCGCGAACAAGCATTGTTTATGCAGCGATGGCCGAGATTTTTCTTGTCGGGTGATCCGTTTTTCGGCGGCAATCTTGACATAAACAACGACTACTTCGATTTGCCTTAGCGTGAGACGTCGTGAGGCTCTTCGCGCATTTGGTTACCATAAAAGGCCTGTAGCCCGCATCGGTCGTGGGCGATAGGCCTTTTATGGTTGATGCGCCTAATGCCTTGTCGTTATGGCTTGCATGTTAGAATTAAAGTTTGAATTGGCCTGCGAGCTAGCGCGCAGGCGGAAACGAACGAAAGGGAAAGCATAGCAATGCCTTTCAATAAAGAGAATTTCAACCGCGATTGGTTCATTTTGCGATCGCTGGTTTCAAAAGATTTTAAATTGAAGTACCGTCGCAGTGCATTGGGTGTGCTGTGGAGCGTGCTGAACCCACTGCTTATGATGGTGGTGCTTACGGCGGTGTTCTCGACGGTGTTCCGCTTTAATATCGAGAACTTCCCGCTGTACCTTATCTTGGGACAAACGTTGTTCACGTTTATGTCTGACGCGACATCAAGCGCCATGGGGTCCATTATCGATTCGGCTCCCCTCATCAAAAAGATTCGCATTAACAAGGTGCTTTTCCCTTTGGAAAAGGTCTGCTTCGCGTTGGTCAATTTCGTGGTGTCACTCATTGCCGTTGCGGCCGTAATGCTGTTCTTCCGCATTGTGCCTACGGTGAATATTTTGCTGCTTCCGTTCTTGCTGGCAATGTTGTTCATGTTTAGCTTGGGCATTGGTCTTTTGCTTTCGGCTTTTTCGGTATTCTTCCGCGATGTTATGCACCTGTGGAGCGTTTTGCTTACGGCATGGACGTATGCGACGCCGCTGTTTTACCCGGTGGATATTTTGCCCGATTGGGCAGTGCCCATCATGAACATGAATCCTATGTATTACTACGTTTCGTATTTCCGCGAAATTGCGCTGTACGGCAATACGCCGTCGCTCGAGCAGACGCTTGTGTGCCTGCTGTGCGGTGTGGGCGCCCTGATTGTTGGCCTGCTTGTGTTCAAGAAGCAGGAAAAGAAATTCATCCTTTACGTGTAAGGCGGTTGGCATGCCAGAAGTCGTAAACACCTCGGCGTTGACAGTCGAAGACGAAACTGCCGAAATTGAAGATAACCGCCCCGTTATGATCGATGTGGACCATGTGTCCATGTCGTTCAACATGGCGAGCGAACAGCTGAATAACTTGAAGGAATACGCCATCGCCATTGCTCGTGGCAAGCTGTTTTTTGAAGAATTTAAAGCGCTCGATGACGTGTCATTCAAGGTGCGCAAGGGCGATGTGTTCGGCATTATGGGCACGAATGGCTCGGGTAAATCAACTATCCTGAAGATTATTGCGGGCGTGCTTGAGCCCACTAAGGGTAAATGCACGGTGAATGGCAACATCGCACCGCTCATCGAACTGGGCGCGGGCTTCGACATGGATCTTTCGGCGCGCGAGAACATCTACCTAAACGGCGCGCTGCTCGGTTACTCCAAACAGTTCATCGACGAGCATTTTCAAGAAATCGTTGAGTTTGCCGAAGTCGAGAAGTTTCTTGATATGCCACTGAAGAACTATTCTTCGGGCATGGTTGCTCGCATCGCATTCGCCATCGCGACGGTTATTGTTCCAGAGATTTTGGTCGTCGATGAGGTTCTTTCTGTTGGCGACTTCATGTTCCAAAAGAAATGCGAAGACCGCATTACCCAGCTCATCGAAGAGTACGGTGTGACAGTGCTCATCGTGTCGCACAGCAACGACCAAATTGCGCGTTTGTGCAACAAGGCGGTATGGATTGAGAAAGGCCATGTGCGCCTGAGCGGCTCCGCCGATGATGTAGCTAGAATTTATGGCGCTCTAGGTGGTCGTACGGGCAGCAAGGAGGCCGAGCAGCGCATTTTCGAGGCCATGCGGGCAAGCTCCAATTTCGATGTCGACAGAGGCCGCTGTTCGTCGGTTTTTGGGGAAAACGCTTCTGCCGCCTGCTCGCAATTGGTTATGCGCGCCTGGAAAAATGAGCAATCTGATACAGTCGTGCTTGCTGTTGATAACACCCATGCAAACGCCGTCGTTGCAAACGGTATTGCGGGTGCTTTGGGCGCGCCGCTGCTTCCGTTGGGCAGTAATGGTCTGCAAGACTCGGTTCGCTTGGCGCTAATGGCTCTTTTGCCGAATCGTGTCATTATCATTGACGCTGGTGGGGTTTTCGGCGACTGTTCCGATACGTTCGACTTCCTTTCAACAGTTCCAGAGATTATATATTTTGGCAATAAGCCGCTTCTTGACGTTTCGCTCGAGGTCATCGAATTCGGCAATACAGAAGGAATTTGGCACGAATCACTATTCGTTACAACATTCGAAAATAGCTTCGAATCGTTGGCGGCTGCGCCATGGATTTATTCGGAAAAGGCTCCTGTGTTGATTGGTGATGCTTGCGATGAACTCCGTCGTCTGAGTCTAGTGAATGATTTGCCGAGTAACTGTTGTCGTTGTTTTGTAATTGGGCGTGTGAGGGATGAATGGAAATTCGTCCTGGAATCCTTGCCGAATGCGTCAATTGACATGATTGGGGTCTTTGAGACGGGGCTTGCTTGTGCTGAAATCGGGGTGAAGACATGTGAGATATTTGCGGATCGTTCAATTCTGGCAGGATGTATATTCGGGTCAATAACTTCATCGCAGTGGCCTCAATTGCTGAGCTGCGGCTGCGTTGGCGGGAAATTAGGAATGCCGTTATATCTTTTTAACGATACGAATTTGGACAGCGAAAGCGTCGCGTTGGATTTTGCTGGCGCATTAAAGGGGAGGGTCCCCGAGGTTATTTTTGTTGGTGATGGAGCGGGGCTTGGTCAGATCGAAAAGGACCTCGTTGCGTTTAAGTGTTTTGCAGATGAATAGGTCGGTTTATCCGCTCGCGGCAATTCGTCGAGGCTGGTTTAAATAAGGATTATATTTGTCGTAGTATGGCAACATTGAAGTTTTTGATAGGAGCGCAATGTTGCCCAAGAGGATGTTGACGCCATTATTGGCGATGATGCTGTTTTTCTGTCCGACGTATGCTTATGCGGATGGGCTAATTGGCCTTGAGGGTGATTCTGATGCTCTCAGTCCCAAGAATTCTGATATTGGCTCTGTTCTCGATGGGGACCCCGCCGCCCCCAGGGCCGCCGCGTCGCCCGCCGGCGACGGCGAGGCCCTGATCGAGTGGGGCG
>ERZ827108.1665-NODE-1665-length-27726-cov-11.606339_pt1 | contig 27726 bp, 19 predicted proteins | sample MGYA00519921_ERZ827108 | MGnify/ENA primary metagenome ERZ827108 (study PRJEB31778, sample SAMEA3449258) | human gut metagenome | biome: human gut; feature: human-associated habitat; material: faeces | place: United Kingdom | collected 2010/2012 ...
AGCTGGGCCTATGCCGGAATCTCTCCCACAGAAACCACCGAAGAGCCCTTTTTTCCCGTAAATCCATCCAGCAAACTATTTCCCGCCAAAGCCGTAACGGTGGGAATGGAGATACACAGCAATTGTCGGAAACAAGGAAAAAGAAAGGAAGATGCAAGGGAAATGAAAGCAAGCAATGCTAACAAAGTCATCTCGGTTTTGCTAAGCGTCGCGATGTGCCCCATGATGGTGCCGTCTGCGGCATTTGCAGCTGACGACGACGCGGCATCGAGCGCTTCCTCTCCGAGTGAGCAGACGCAGCCTGCCGATCAAGCGGGGGGCGTCGACGCGGGCGACACGATAGCCCCGCAGTCCGAAGCGACTGGCGAAGCAGCTAGTGATGCGGTCCCCGTGGCTGGGGCCAACGGAGAAGGTGCCGAAACTGCTCCCAGAGAGGAAGGCACTGAAGCCGCTGTCGCAGAAGTGAACGGCACGACATATCTCAGCCTGCAGGCCGCTATTGACGCTGCGCCGAGCAAGGCAACGGTGAAGCTGTTGGCCGATACGTACGAGAACGTCACGATCTCCACGCCCTACGTCACGCTCGACCTGAACGGCTACACTCTCAACGGTGGCACCGAGAAGGGCAAGCCTGCGCTGACGGTCACGGCTCGCGTTACCGTCATGGACAGCAGCGAGACCCAGACCGGTACCATCATGCGTGAGGACACCGCAGAGAACTCCGGCGTCAGCTCCCATTATGTCATTGACATTCAGGGCGCCGGCTGGCTCACCTTCGAGAGTGGCAACGTAACCAACAATAGCGGCAACGAAAGCGGGAAGGGCGCGTCCCTGGTGCGCGTGGGTGATGACAGCGTCGCCAAGTACCCCGGCCTGAATATCAAGGGCGGCAACTTTACCCAGAATAACTTCATCGTGATCAAGGTCGATAGCGGCGATCTGTTCCTGAACGGCGGTACGCTGAATTCCACCGACAGCTACGCCATTGAGAACTGGCACAGAGCTACCGTCAAAGGCGGCACGGTCAACGGCGCAGTGGCGACCTGGACGTACAGCGGCGGTCACAACAGCGATCTGGCGATCAGCGGCGGCACCATCAACGGTGACGTTAAGTCGGTGACTTACGACGGCGCCGAAGGCAAGACGGCGAAGGTGTCCATTACGGGCGGCGTTGTCAATGGCACGCTGAACACGTTTGACTACAGCACGGGTACCACTTCCAACGACCCTACAAAGGCGACGATCGAGGTCACGAGCGGTACGTTCAGCACCGATCCTTCCCGCTACCTGGTTGAAGGCTCTGCGGCTACTCAGAACAGCGACGGTACGTACGGCGTGGCAAAAGCCTACCTTGCTCAGGTTGGCGAAACCAGCTATTACACCATGGACGAGGCGTTCAAGGCGCAGACTGCAAGTGGCGAAGCCATCACCTTGCTGCGCGACTACACCACGGGCAGCACGTTCAACTCTGGAACCGTTGCTCGCGTGGTTGATCTGAACGGCCATACCTGGACGTGCACGGGAACTGACGCGAACTCCGCAGCGTTCGAGATCAATAACCCCAACGCATCGCTTACGGTGAAGAACGGCAAGGTCGTCAGCTCGCAGCTCGTCGGCCTGATCCCGTCTGCCATGGGCGGCACCATCAAGTACGACAACTCCACCCTTACGTTCGAGGGCGTTGAGGCGTCTACGACTGCCACGAGCGGCATCGAAACGAACGGCAACAACACGAACGACACTGTTGTTCTGAAGGACAGCACGCTCAACGTTCCCAACGGCTTTGGCATTTACTTCCCCAGCAGCGGAACGCTGACCATCGATAACTCCACGATCAACGCGAAGACGATGGGCGCGCAGGTGTGCTCGGGCAGCCTGAACGTCAACTCTGGTAGCACGATTACCGTGTCGGGCGACCCGGTTGCAAAGACCGAGGGCGACGGTGCCATCCAAGACGGCGCGGCAATCTCTATCGTCAACCGTCCCGGCTACAAGGGCCTTGGCCAAATCGCCATCACCGGTGGCACCTTCAAGGCGAAGGGCGATAACGCGGCCATCAAGGCCTACACCTGGGATTCCGCGGCCAAGCAGGAGTCGGATTTCGACAACGCTGCTAAGACGGTCGCTGTTTACGGTGGCACGTTCTCGTCCGCAGTTTCCGCTGATCTGTGCGCCGAAGGCTACGCCCCTGTCGCGAACGCCGACGGCACGTATAGCGTTGGTGTTCCGGTGGCACAGATTGGCGGCACGGCATTTACCAGCCTTCAGGCTGCTATTGACGCAGCTCAGGATGGCGACACGGTTCAGCTGCTGAGTGATGTCGAGCAGAATAGCCAGCTGACCGTTGACAAGAGCATCACGCTTGACTTGAAGGGCAAGACCATCAAGAATACGGTGGACATCTGGAGCAAAAATGCCAACGCGATCCTGTCCATCAAAGGTGGCGCCGCAGTGACCATCACTGGCAACGGCACCATCGACGCCAAGGAGAACGACTGCTACACCATCAATATGGTGGACGGCGACCTGACCATCGAAAACGGCACCTTCTACGGTAACGTCAGCGTGGTTCAGGTGCAGGAGGGCACCCTGTCCGTCAAGGGCGGCACCTTCGACCTGCATCAGAAGTGGGAAGGCAGCAGCAGGTACCTCATCAACTGCATCGATGATGCGTATGCGGACGGAAGTGCGAATGTCGCCATCAGCGGCGGCACGTTCGTCGGCTTCGACCCCAACGTCTCCCCCGAGCAGAAGGTGGACGGCAAGGCTCCCAGCTTCGCGGCTCCCGGCGTTGGTATCGCCAAGAACGAGGACGGCTCCTTCACAGCAGCTGCCAGCATGACCGCCCAGATTCTGGACAAGGACGGCAACTCCGTCAAGGCGTATGCTAGTCTGCAGTCGGCTATCGACGCAGCCCAGGACGGCCAGACCGTGACCCTGCTGGCGGACGCCACCGAGGACGTGGCCATCAACAAGAACATCACCCTCGATCTGGGCGGCAAGACCCTGACCAATACCAACGCTGGCAAGGCCACGATTTCCGTGCATGGCGGCACTGTCACCGTGAAGAACGGTAATGTTGTGGGCGGCACCAGCTACTACAACATCGAGGTCACGAAGGACAGCAACGCCAACCTGACGCTGACGGATGTCACCGCCACGGCGGGCAACACCGACTCCTCCATGATCGACAACTGGGGCACCATGACCATCGCCAGCGGTACCTACACCGGCGGTCTGAACGTGGTCAAGAGCGAGGAGGGCTCAAAGCTGACCATCACCGGCGGCACGTTCACGCTGGATTATGCGACGAGTGGATACACAGGAGTTATCTTTGCGTACGGTGATACCACCATCAGCGGCGGCGAGTTTATCCAGAGTTTGACCACCACAGGACGGTGGAATCACCCGACGGTCATCCTGACCGGTGTTGTGGAAGGCTATACCGCTATCACGCGGGTTACTGGCGGCCACTTCGTCAACAAGATGTCTGGGGAGAGCATTTTCCACGGTGTCGGCAAGGGCACCTCTGATAACTTCGAGGTCTCCGGAGGTACATTTAATAAGAGCATTTCCGAAGGCTACTGCGCCGATGGCTTCATCCCCACCAAGAACGCAGATGGCACTTATGGCGTCAAGGAAGGTGGCTATGTTGCCGAGATTGGCAGCAAGAAGTACGAGACGCTGACCGACGCAATCCGTCTGGCCACAAATGGCAAGACTGTTAAAATGCTGGCGGATGTGACGGAAAACATCACCATTGCTGAGAACAAGAAGATCACGCTTGACCTGAACGGCCATATCCTTAATGGTGGCACGGGCACCGCGAAAGCGGCCATCCTGAACAAGGGCACCGTGACCATCACCGACACGAGTGCCGAGAAGACCGGTACCATCAAGCGTGACGACCAGGGCGCACAGGGCGAGACCAGCTATTACGTCATTGACAACAATGGCACGATGGTCATTGACCAGGCGAACGTCTTGAACAACTCTGGCGCCAAGGGCTCTTCTCTGATCCGCAATGGCGGCGTGGATAATGTATCGTCGCTCACCATCAACGGCGGCACGTTCGAGCAGCAGAACTTCATTGCTGTTAAGAATGACGGCAATGGCGAGCTCACCATCAACGGCGGCACGCTGACCAGCAAGCAATCTGTTGTCCAGAACTGGAACAAGGCTCAAATCCTGGGCGGCAACCTGACAGGCATCATTTGGACCGACTCCTGGACCGAAGCGGGCACGGTTGGCGAAACCGTCATCGGCGGCGACGCTCACTTCACCGGCAGAATCTACATGGATGTCACGAGCCCCAATCCTTCGACTTTGAAGATTGAGGGCGGCTCACTTGATGTTACTAAGTGGACGGTGACCAACGCTGCGGCCGAGGCAAACTCCACCATCGCGGTTTCTGGCGGCACCTTCACGGCTGCTGTTCCCGCCGATCATTGCGCTGCCGGTTATGCTCCCACCAAGAACGCGGATGGCACGTACGGCGTCAAGCTTGCCGAGGGCGCATACCTGCTGCAGAATTATCGCAGTGGTGACCAGGCCTCTTGGACGTATCCGACCCAGGACGGCATGGCATTCGCTGGTTGGTACAAGGACGCTTCCTTTAAGACCGCCTGCACCGCAAGCGATGTCGAGGGCGCTGCCTATGCCAAGTTTGTTCCCATCACCGACCTGCTGCAGTACAAGGGCGGCTCGCTGAGGATGGACGTTGCTCAGCCTTCTGAGCTTACGTGGTTGCGTTTTGGTTACACGATGGCCCTTCCCGAAGGCGCAAGCTTTGTTGAGAACGGCTGGTACTTCAAGAAGGTTTCGACATCTCAGCCGACGGATGTTCGCAGGTTGGCAAACAACAATGTTTTGAACATTGATGGAACCATTACCGCAAATCTTGTATTTACCGGGGTAACAACAGACTATTATTCTGCTAACTTTAGCGAGAAGGCGTTCGTCAAGTACGTAACAGCCGATGGAACTACCGTTGAAGCCGTCGAAAGCGACTATCAGGTGAATTCGGTGCTTGGCGTCGCAGATGCGATTCTTGCGCATCCTATGGCAAGCAAGGCCGAAAAAGATTATGCTAGGCTAATCAAGGCCGCGGTCTAGAAGAGGAACAAAAGAAATGCAGAAGAAATATGAAAGTCCCGAGATGGATGTCATCGAGTTGGAAGTCCGCGACGTTATTGTTGCGTCTATCGTTCCTGGCCCTGGTGACACCGATGTTGATAAGGGCGGTGACAGCGGCTGGTAATCCATTTGGCGTTATGCTGTATCGGACGAGGGCTTGCTAGAGTACTTAGCATTTCCGGACGTTTAGTCGCTAGATGACTCGAAAGGCGGGCGGTTTGCGTCCGCCTTTCGTTTGTTTGCGGATTTCCACTGATCGAACGAAGGGTTACTAAATCTATGGATACGCGAAAACGTAATGTACTTATCGGCGTAGGCGCGGCGATTTTGGTTGTCCTCGTGATTCTCGTCGTTTTGATGGCATCGGGCGGCTCGAGCCAAGATGAGACGGCGTCGAAAACGGACAGCGCTGTTGCAGCTGCCTCCGACGCATCTTCTAAGGACGTAGGCGCAATGCGCGCATCGGGCGACGGTACGGCTGACAACGAGGTTGATGCGTCCGAGGTGTATGGGGATTCCCCTGATGCCGCGACGGGCGAGTCCTCCGCTGGCGCGTCGACTTCTGGCGGCGACGCTCCGAGCGTGAGCGGCTCTGGCTCCACTTCGGACAACCAGCCGAGCGGCTCGAACGCAGGCAATGGCGATTCACCCGATAAGGGTTCGGGCGATTCTGCCGGCAGCGACCCGGCAGGTGGCGCCGATCCCGGCGTCAAAACTGAGCCCGATGGCTCAAAGTGGACGGGTTACTACTAAGCCACCTATCCTTATCGCGCCTACTGCTCGGCAGCGGAGCAACCGAAGCGGGTCCCAGGACATTCCTGGGACCCGCTTTTTTAGCATCCTTCATTTTTGGCGGCTGCAATTTTCCCGGTTCTCGTTACGGACGGCGGTCCTTTTAGGGTCACCGTTTCGGGTTGCCGTCCGTTTCCCAGCAATCAATTTCGCAGCCGCTTTCCCAACCTTCGTCAAAAGCGGCGGTCGCTTCCCTGGCCTTCGTCTTTCTACATCCTGGTAACCTCAAGGCGTTTGAGCAGGTCGATGTCTTCTTGCGCGCTACGTGCGTCGGTGACGAGCTCGCTCATGCTCGCGTTGCGCGAGAGTCCCTTGCGGATAACGTGCCCCACTTGATAGAGGCACGCTGCCGGAGCAAGCCACGCGTGCTTGCGCGCTGGCGCCCAATGAGCGCGCCCGCCCTCGTAAAGATAGCGAACCAAGGCCGCGGGGCTGCGGAGGTTGTGCAGCACCGTGCGGGTTGCCCGCGCGCCGCGCTCCATCTTGCGCCCCATGTTCCCTCGCTGCATGATGTAGAGCAGAAGGTCGCTCGCAAGCTGCGCGTCGGCTTCGCCAAACCACGTTGCCGATGTCTGAAGCCCCAGGTAGGTACGGCAAAGCCACGTTGTGGTGACCGCCAGCTTCTCCATGCCGATCTGCTGCGCCGCATGTTGAAAGCCGCGCTCCCAAAGCTCGTCGGTCAAGTGCGCGTCAACGAACATCTGCCAATCCAGAATCTGGCGAAGCCCCAGACCCGAACCTAGATGCTGGTTGACATGCGCGAGCAACACCAGGCCGTTCTCGAACGGCGGCAACACGGGTACGCTGAAGCCTGCGACATCGGTCCATTCGGCGCGCGGAATGGCGTCGTAAATGGCCTGGTCAAGAAAATGTGCCTGCTGCTTGTTGGTACATGTGCTGAAATAGCGATGCAGCTCGATTTCGGGGCAGCCCGCCTTCTCAAAGCCTGCGTGGCGCGGATTGATTTCAAGCTCAATATCGTTTTCCCATCCCAAGCGCTCCATGAGCGAAAACGCCTGCTCGAAGTGGTCGGGCGGCACGATGAGATCGATGTCGCCCATGCTGCGGCTGTTCGGCTGCGGGTAATTTGCCGCAGCGGCCGCACCCTTCAGCACGGCAACGGGGATGCCTGCCTGGCGAAACTCGGCAAGCACGCTGTCTTGCGCCATCATGAGGCGATACCAGCTTGACAGGTTTTTCCCGGCGCGCGCAAGGTATTTCGCCTGGTCGGCAGGGGAGAGCCCAAGGGATTCGATGGCGTTTGCCGGATAGCCGATGACGGATTGCGCCTCCAGCTCGGACCGCACGGCAGGCCACAGACCGTCGGGGATGGGTGGGACGAGGAGTGAGACGGGGAGCGGGATCGGGGCCGGGTGATTTGTCTCAGTCGTGGCGGTTCCGCCTGGAGCGAGGGCGGGGCGGCTTGCGTCAGTTCCGCCTGCAACAGGGGCTGGGCTGCCCGCCTTGCCATCTGGCGCGCTTGCAGGCGTGCTGGAAAGCCTGGCCGCGGGAGCTTCGTCGCGCGCAGCATGTTGGAAGGTGCTTTCGGCGGCGATGATTCTGATCGCGTATTCTTCGGCGGCGGATAGCTCCACGGACTTATCCTCTCGTTGCTTCGTTGCGGCATGCGCGCACGTGGAAATTGCTTGCGAACCTGGCAATCAGTCGCGCGCTCTTCCTGTGCGCCTATAATATAGCAGCGTTAATCACGAATCGAGAAATGCCTACATACCGTGCAATTCGGGAGTAGTTGCGGTTGCTGTCGCCGCCTGTGAGCAGCCACTAGCTGCCTGCAATCCGCTCGTGTCGTCGTCGCCTTCCCAAGGAGCGAAGTTTATGTTCTGCGTCCAAATAGCCGAGGTTCTTGTCGCCATTGAGAACCGCTATGCGTTCACCGAGCGGCTTTGCGCGGACTACATTGTCGATGTTTTACCTGATGAATGCAATTTTTTGGTATCGGCGACGCCAGAGGAGATTGCGGCGGAAAACAGCGATGAGGGCACGTTCTCGCCCGCGTATTGCGAGTCGCTTGCGCTCTACCGCAAGATTTGCACGCGCATGCTGGACTACAACGCGTTTCTGCTCCATGCGGCTGTCGTCTCATATGCGGGCCGCGGCTTCGCGTTCGCGGCGAAAAGCGGCACGGGCAAGAGCACGCACGTCGCGCAGTGGATGCGCGCGCTGGGCAACGACGTGACGGTGGTGAACGGCGACAAACCCATCCTGCGCTGGCGAAATGGGGAAGCTGCTGAGCCTCCAGATGGGACGCCCAGCGGGGAAGGCGCATGTGCTTGTACCTCTTCCGCTGTGCCCCCTAGTGGGAAAGTTGCAGAGACCGCCTGCGACCAGCTGGTGGGCGAGTTCATCGCGTACGGCACGCCGTACTGCGGCAAGGAGAGCTGGGGGCAAAACACGAGCGTTCCCCTTCGTGCCGTTTGCTTTATCGAGCGCTGCGAGCCGGGCGAACCGGACCGCCTGTCTCGTTTGGAAGATGACGGGGAAATCGTCGCACGCATCATGAATCAGATTCTAATGCCGCATGACCCCGCTTTGGCCGTTCGGCAGCTTGATTTGCTCGATAGGTTGGTGAACAGCGTGCCGTTTTACGTGCTGCGTTGCACGCCGACTCCTGCCGCCTTTGACGCGGCGTTCCAGATGACGCTATGCGATAATGGGCGCGAACGAATGCATCGATGCAAAGGATCTGGGCATGAAGATTAAAGACGGTTTCATCGTGAACAAAGTAGGTAGCTAGCACGTGGTCGTGCCGGTGGGCGAGGCCAGCATGGAGCGCCACTGCATGATTCGCCTGAACGACACGGGCACGTTCCTGTGGGAGCAGCTTAGTGTAAATACCACGGAAGATGTGCTGGTCCGGGCTCTGCTGGCAGAATATGCTGTCGATGAAGAGACGGCTCGTGCCGATGTTGCGGCGTTTCTGGGTAAGCTTCGCGACGCCGACTTGCTTGTGGAGTAGGAGCCTAACCGCTAGGTTCTAGTCGGCAAGCGATTCATGACGTGCAAAAAAGACATACCCTCGGCGGCGCCTGGCGCAGGTGGGTCTTCCTCCCCTGATGAGCCGCGCAAAATTGAAGACGTGCTCGCATCCGAGGGTTTTTACATGGGGCCGCCCGTGGGCGTTTCCATGTGGCCGATGCTGCGCAACCGCCACGACGTGATGATGGTGGTGCCAGCCGAGGGCGAGCTGCGCCGCTACGATGTGGCGCTGTACCGCCGCGATGAGAAGTACGTGCTGCATCGCGTGGTGGGGCATTACGGGAACGGCTCTGAAAAAGGTTACGTGATCTGCGGAGATAACTGTGTCATGCTGGAATATATCCCGCGCGAGGACGTGCTCGGCGTGCTGCGGGGCTTCTATCGCGACGGCCGCCACATCGATTGCGAGACCTCCCGTGGATACCATGCATACTCGAAGCTGTGGGTGGCGCTGTTCCCCGCTCGCAAGGTGTGCAAGGGCGCAAACGCTGCGGTAAGGCGCGCGGGCAAGCGCGTTCTTGTGGCATGCGGTCTGCGCAAACGCGATGCTGCGAGCGAAGCGGGGCGAAAATGATGCGCGGGGCTGAGGCGAGCGAGCAGGACAAGGCCACCTATGCGTGGCTGTTCGCGCAATCGAAGGCGCAGCATGGCCGCATCGTGGCGTTGTCGGTGCTGTGCACGGTGCAAGCGGCGGTGCTCGTGAGTTTCGCGCTGGCATGCCGCGCCGTCATCGACCAGGCGGTCGCGGGAAACATCGACGGCTTGCTGGCAAGCGCGGCAATTCTTGCAGGCGTTATCATCGCGCAGTTGGTGCTTCGCCTGGCTATCAACAGCACCCAGGAGCGCATTCGGGCTCGTTTCGCCCTTGAGCTGCGGAAATCGATGCTCGATAGCATCTTCGCCGCGCGCTTTGGCAACGTTTTGCGCTTCCATTCCGGCGAGCTCTCTAACCGCATGTTCTCCGACGTGCAGGTTGTGTCGAACGGCGTGGCGACCATCATCCCGAGCTTCGTGTCCATGCTCATGCAGCTCGTGTTCGCCATTGCGGTGCTCGCGCTGATCAGCCCGCCCATGGTGGCCCTGTTCGCTGCCGCCGCGCTGCTCTCGTTCGTGCTGGCGCGCACGCTGCGCGGACGGTTGAAGGCGCTGCACAAGACCGTGCAGGAAAAGGAAGGCGCCGTGCGCGTGTTTCTGCAAGAAGCGCTCGAGCATCAGCTGGTCATCCGCTCGTTTGGGGCCCAGCCCGCCACGAGTGCGCGTGCGGACACGCTGCAGGAGGACCATTTCACCGCGCAGATGCGCCGCCGCGGGTACTCCATCGCCGCCAACGCGAGTTTCTCGTTCTTCTTCAACGCGCTGTACGCCGTGGCGCTCACGTGGTGCGCGTTCGAGCTTCTGCATGGCGCCATGAGCTACGGCACGCTCATGGCGGTGCTGCAGCTGGTGGCGCGTATTCAGGCGCCGGTTTCAAGCTTGTCGGGCATGCTGCCGCAGCTGTATCAGACGCTGGCATCGGCGGAGCGCCTGATGGAGGTGGCGGAATTGCCGCACTCGGAGGGCTGCTTGCCTGTGACCGCTGAGGAATTCTATCAGCGACTCTCAGGCGTGCGGATGCGCGATCTGGCGTTTTCCTACAGTGGTACGGAGAGGGAAGACGCTGCGTCTGCAGGGGGGATGGAGGCTCCTTCTGGAGAAGAGCCCGTGAGCTTGACCTGCGCTGACGTATTCGTTCCCAAGGGCTCCTTCGTGGTGGTGGAAGGCCCTTCCGGCTCGGGAAAGTCCACGCTGTTCAAACTACTGTTAGGCGCCTACGATGCGGACGGATTCGCGTACGAGCTTTCCGAAGGTGCCGCGACTTCCGCACCCGCCGCGTCCGATGCCCCCGCAGGCGCGGTCACTGCGGGCGCGCCTCTTACCGATGCCCCTGAGGGCGCGTTCGCTGTTCCCGCTTGCGCCGCATCTCAGGTGCCGCCCGGCGCGTTCGCCTATGTGCCGCAAGACAACTTCCTGTTCGCAGGCTCGATTCGCGAGAACGTGGCGTTCGCCGCCTCTGATGCGACCGATGACCAGGTAAAACGTGCGTGCGAAGTGGCGTGTGCGTGGGACTTCGTGGAAGAGCTTCCGCTGGGACTCGACACCATGATCGGCGAGCACGGGCAGGGCCTTTCCCAGGGACAGCTGCAGCGTCTGGCTATCGCGCGCGCAGTGTGCTCGGGTGCGCCCATCATGGTTCTCGACGAGGTCACGAGCGCGCTCGATGACGAGACCGAAGCGGTCGTTCTTGCCAATATAGCTTCACTACCTGGTAAAACGGTTTTCGTCGCCGCCCATCGCGCAAAGGCGCGCGAGTTCGCCACCATGCGCCTTCACGTGGAATACGGCGTGCTGGCCGAAGCGCGTTAGGATACTTTCCTGACGCAGAGCTTTCTCTTTTGCGAAAGAGGGGACGTGCTCGCAAGCAGCCGCTATGGTTCCAGAAGCCCCGCCATAAAAATTGGCAGGTAAAGCACGTTGCCATCGCGAAAAAGGTTGGTCTCCGCAAAAACGAGAGCCCGGTCTACTCCATAGCCTCTTGTTGCAAGCGCATTGTCAAGTGCTGCATGCGTTTTATAGTACCTTCCCGACTTGACTTCGATGGCCAGCACGTCTCCAGCTAGCGTCTCCTCCACAAAGTCGAGTTCCCCTACCTTTTTCGATGTGAAGTAACGCAGCTTGAAACCCTTGGCTTTCAACTCTTGAGCGACAAAACCCTCGAATGCTGCGCCCATATTCATACCGAATGAGCCCTCTGCACCTCCGTCAAATACACCCTGGGCAACTTTTTTCGAATATGACGACATGAGCATTCCGGTGTCAAGATAAAACATCTTAAACAGATTTCGTTGTTCGCCGACCAAGAGAGGAGCCACCGGTGCACTTACGTTATACACGGGAAGAGCAACGCCCGCCTCGGAAAGCCAGAGGAAGTGCTCCGTCACTTGCGAGAACCGCTTCACGCCTTCGATCGACGACAGTTTGAATCGCCGATTTTTGGACCCGACCTCGCTGGGAATCAGGTCATATATGTCACGGATGGTGAGCCTAAGATCTGGCGGCGCATACTTTGCGATATCGTCATGGTACAACGAATGGAGATCGCGATGTATTTTCCGTACCTCATCAATGTTGCGAGTGGCCAAAAAAGCGTTGACGGCGTCAGGCATGCCTCCCACCACCACATACTGGCGAAATAGGCTGAGCAGGCGGTCGTACAGATAGTCTGGAAGCTCTTTTTCTTCCTCGAGATGGTTTCTCAGCATGTCAAAAGCAACCGATGCAACACCGTTAGCCCAGCAAAACTCTTCGAAATCAAGCGGATACATCTGAATCTGCTCGACATATCCGACAGGAAGAGAATCGATGCCCTCGAGTTCCACACCAAGTAACGACCCTGTGAGGATGAAACGGAAATCTCCACGCTGCACGAGATATTTGATAAACGTTACTATGTTGGGACACTGCTGAACCTCGTCGATAACTACGACGGTCTTTCGCGCAACCATAGGCTCATCTGCGGCGATGGTCATTCGCATCAGAAGTTCGTCGGCGCTTTTCGCTGCCGAAAACGAATCGCGTACAGAAATATCTTCAATTAAGTCGAACGCTACGACATGCTCAAACGATTCTCTTGCGAAAGCACTGACCAGAAAAGACTTGCCCACTTGTCGAGCGCCTTTGACAAGCAAAGCCTTATTGGGCGATGAATCGAGCCAGGACTGAAACTGTGCCTTCGCTTTTCTGTCGAGCATCATATTTCTCCCTTTCGTGTGCGACTAATTCAATAGAATACACTTTTCCGAATTCTTAAGTTATATGATATTGCACTTTTCCGAAATTTGAAGGCACTAGTAACTGCACTTTTCTGAATTTGAAATCAAACGTATCTTCGGGGAAGCGAAACCCGAGTTCGTGGTCAACTGAGCGAGTTGTGCGACGTTTTTGTTGCGGAAAACCGGCGTTTTCGCGTCCCGTGAGGTCAGCTGGGGCACCTCTGCCAGCAAAAGGCCTGGTCGCAAATTATCCGTGAGGGCACGAGAAGAAACCAGGCGCGCACAACTTGCTCAGCTGACCACCAACTGCCGTTTGTCCTCCAGACGAGGTGGGAAGGCGCCGCGCCGAGGCGCCCAATCGTCGCTGCATCCAAATTGTCGTGCGACAAATGCGCCTCTCGAACAAAACATGTGGTAGATTATTGTTGGCAAATCAGGCGAAGCGGCAACAAGAAAGGGACTGCGTGGTTTTCAGCAAGTTGATAGCCATCTACCTTTTCCTGGGCGGAACCGCCGCCGGCGCCTTCGCGCTCACCGCCCTCTTCGACGTCGCCAAGGCCGTGAAAGACCATCGCCGCGGCGAGTACGGCAGAGCGTTCCTTGCGCCGCAATCGGTGATTTCCGAGCCCACGTACAAGCGCATTCGCCGATTTGTGTACGGCACCGCCCTGATCGTCGTCCTCACAGGCGAGCTGTGCCTGGTCGCAGACCTAGGACGCCCCGAAGCATTCTTCTTCCTGTTCCTGTACCCGACGAGCAGCCTGGTCTCCATCGGCGCTTTCGCCTTGACGCTGCTCACCGTCTTCCTGGTAATCTCCCTTGCCGACACCATTTTCGTGCTGCCGAAATGGGCGCGCGCCGTATCGTTCGCCGCAAAGGCGATAGGCCTTCCTGTTGCGGTCATCGTGATGGTCTACACGGGCTTGCTCCTCCAAAGCGTTATCTCGGTCGAAATCTGGCAGTCGGCGTGGCTGCCCGTTCTGTTCGCGGCATCGGCGCTCTCGTGCGGCTGCGCGGTGGTCATGCTCGCGGCCTGCACCTGCGAAGATGTGCGCGTGACGCGTATCATGGCACGCCTGCTCGCCTGGATCGACATCGCGTTCATCCTGATTGAGATAGTCTCCATCGTTGCTTTGCTTGCCTTCGGGAAGGGGAGCGCCTCCATGGCGGTCATGCGGCTTTTCGAAGGCGACCTGTCGACCACGTTTTGGGCAGGTTTCGTCGCCTGTGGACTTGCGATTCCCCTTGCTGCGGAAGCAGTTTCCCTGGCGCGCAAGCGGGAGATTCCCACTCCGGGTGCGGCGGGAATTGCCACATTGGCGCTGGTCGGAGGACTTTGCCTTCGAATCGCCATCGTCGCATGCGGCGTGGCACCTTCGCCATAGCGGGGAGACATGGAATGCAAGGCAAGGGAACGCGAGGCCGCAGCGCGCAAGGTCGTGCGCGAAGCTGCGTAAACGCAGGGGAGCGTAATGCCGCTCCAAGACCCTTCGGGGGGGGTGGCAACTACGAAAGGAAGCGCTGAAAGCAGGTGAGCGGGACAGGCTCGCACACGCGGGCAACGGACATATGAGGTAAGTGCAAGAAAAGGGAAACGTGAAGCAGCAGATTAAAGAAATACCGCCGTTTTCGTTCGACGAGTCCAGCGACTTGCCGATGTGGGTGCAGCTGCGCAATCGCATGGCCTACCTCATCACGTCAGGCTTTTACAAGCCGGGCGAGAAGCTGCCGACGGTGCGCAAATATGCAGCTGAACTGCGCATTGCGTACAACACGGTGAGCAAGGCCTACATGGGGCTCGAGCGCGACGGCTACGTGACCACAGTGCGCGGCAGCGGCGTGTTCGTGAACGATCCGGACGCTATCTTAAAACCCGCGCCGGAGGTGGACGCGCTTGTCGAAGAGTTCGTGAAAGGATGCCTCGAAAACGGCATGGCATATGACGACATTCCGAAGATGGTATCTTCGTGCGTAAGGAGGATGAAAAAGGATTATGAGAAAGCTCAAGGATAAGACCCGCCTTCAGGAGCAGAAGGATACGTATCGCCGCTCCGAAATGGAATTCGGCGTTGCGGCGGACGCGTATCGCTCCGACCCGACGAAGAAAGCCACGCGAAACGGCGCGGTGATGATCTCTGTGGTGCTTGCTCTTGTCGCGTTCGCGGTTGTGCTTGCAGCGTTCATTCTCGCGCTCGGCAGGTTCACGTTCGCGGGGATCATCGTCTCCGTGATCGTGGGCCTCACCGTCCTGTCTTCGGTACATGTGTGCATGGACTGGGAACGCGTCGTGGTCATGCGCCTCGGCCGGTTCGACCGCCTTGCGGGCCCGGGGCTGTTCTTCACCATCCCGCTGTTCGAATTCTGCACGCTGCGCGTCGACCAGCGCATGAATGCCACGCCGTTTGGTGCCGAGGAGGCGCTGACCAGCGACCTTGTGCCGCTCGACGTGGACGCCGTGCTGTTCTGGGTTATCTGGGACCCCGAAAAGGCCTGCACCGAAGTGCAGGATTGTCACTTCGCCGTGGCGCTTTCCGCGCAAACGGCCCTGCGCGATGCCATCGGCCGCGCGTCGCTCCAGAACGTGGTCATGCGCCGTCATCAGCTTGACCAGGAGCTTCGCGAAGCTGTGGAACAGAAGGTGTCGGACTGGGGCATCTCTATCGTGTCGGTCGAGGTTCGCGACCTCATCATCCCCAAGGAACTTCAGAATGTGATCTCGCTTGAAGCGCAGGCCGAATGCCGCAAGAGCGCGCGCATTACGCTGATGGAGGCCGAGAAGGACATCTCCGCGATTCTCGACGACGTCGCGCAATCGTACAGCCACGACAACATCGCCCTGACGCTTCGAAAGATGCACCTCACCTACGAGGGCATGCAGGACAACGACGGGGCGCTGGTGGTCCCCAGTGCTTACAGCGACGGCTTCAACGCTAAGCCGGGCGAGGAGTCTACGAAGTCGCCGAGCGAAAAGCTCGTGAAGTAGGCAGGCGGAACGGGCGCCAACAAAGTTTGGCGAGGAGCCGACGAACTAGGCGAGTAAAGCAGCCATCGTGGGGTACGCGCGGGGACCGGCGGCCCGCGAAGTAGTCGACGACGGCGGCCGCATGGGGACTGGCGAGCAGCCGGCGACGGCGTGTACGCAGAGCCCGGTGAAGTTTCCCAGCGAAATCTACTATCTACAAGATAGAATAATTACACTTTAAATTGTCGCACGACACTATTGATTGTCGTGCGACAATTTTGTTACAATCCACGAAAAGGATCACCAGCTGAGATCCTGGGCAATTATTCGGTGAAAGGTCATCTTTGTCGCCACATGGATGAGCTGCTTGTCGAATAGGCGGAACGTGCGGGCGAGGCGCGTTCCGCAAAGCAGGGTTGCCCGCACGACGCGGGCGCCAAAGAGATACTAAGGGGGGAAACATGGGTCTTGAATCCTTATTCCTGTTCACGTTGCTGGGAGGGCTAGCGGCAGGAGCCTACGTGTTCGAAACTTGCTTCCAGCGCACCCGCAAGGGCGAGCGTCCGTGGCTCGTTCCTCTGGTCGTCGTGGTGCTGTTCGCCATCGGCATGATCGCAGCCGCGACGCACGTCCACAGCCTTTCCCGCGCATTTGCATCCATCGGCACGGGAACGGTCAACTTCGGCTCCGGCATGGTCAAGGAAGTGCTGCTTGCAGGCATCTTCTTCATTCTGGCGCTTATCGACCTCATCATCACCTTCGTGAAGAAGGACAGCCCGTTCGCTCTGCGCGTCATCGGAGCGATTGCGGCGGTGCTCGTCATCGTGCTCATGGGCACGGCCTACATCGATGTGTACGGCAACGCCGTGTGGAGCAACGCTCCCGCGACCGTTCTGACGTTCGTCGCAGGTGCGTTGGCGATGGGCCTTGGCCTGTGCGCCGCTTTCGGTTCGGCTGACATCACCGAGAAGCCGGTCATGTATACGCTGGTCGCCGTCGACGTCGTGCTCGCCGTCGGTCTGGCGCTCGAAATTGCCGCTTTCTCAGGCGCGGGCTTGAACCCGGCCATGCAGATCGCGGGCCTGGTCATCGCTCCGATTGCATCCGCAATCCTGGTGTTTGCCGGTGCAAAGTTCAACAACAAGAAAACGCTCGCGATCGTCGTGTGCGCCCTGCTGGTGATTGGCGTTGCCATTGCCCGCTACGGTTTCTACGCGACCTGCGCAATGTAGGAAAGCAGAAAGGGGGAACCAACAGTGAGTACGAACAACATTTCCCGTCGTGGTTTCTTGGGCGCTTCTGCTGCTGTTATGGCTGGCGTCGCGGGTCTGGCTGCGACCGGCTGCTCTGCGGAATCCAGCCTTGAGGCCACCGACGCAAAGGGCATGCCCACCGATCCCGCGAAGGGCGGCGAATGGACCTCTGCAGCGTGCTGGCACAACTGCGGTGGCCGTTGCATGAACAAGGTTATGGTCAAAGATGGCGCGGTGATTCGCCAGAAGACCGACGATACGCACGAAGACTCTTTCGATTATCCGCAGCAGCGCGGTTGCGTGCGCGGCAAGGCGCAGCAGCAGCAGTGCTTCGGCGCCGATCGCCTGAAGTATCCCATCAAGCGCAAGACTTGGTCGCCGGAGAACCCGAACGGCGAGATGCGCGGCAAGGACGAATGGGAGCGCATCAGCTGGGATGAGGCCATCAGTTACATTGGCGATCAGTTCAAGACCATCAAGGAGAAGTACGGCAACCAGGCGTTTCTGCTGGGAAGCTACGGTTCGCGCCTCGCGTTCGCGCCGCTTCTGGCATGGGGCGGGCACACCAGCACTGCCGACACCACTTCCCATGGTGCCTATCTTTTGAATACCGCCGACACTATCGGCATTCCCCGCACCGATGCGGGCGTGTGCAACGATCGTACCGACATGCTGAACGCCGACACCATCGTGTTCTACGCGTCCAATCCCGCGTGGTCTGCCGCCGGTACGCCGAGCTACCACTACATCCGCGCGAAGGAAGCGGGCGTCAAGTTCATCACCGTCGACCCGATCTACACGGCATCCGCCCAGATGCTCGACGCCGAGTGGATTCCCATCCGCACCGGCACCGATACGGCGTTCTTGCTGGGCGTCGCTTCCGAGATGATCCGTCTGGACAAGGCCGAGGGCGATATCGTCGACTGGGAGTTTTTGGACAAGTACACCGTCGGTTTCGACGCCGACCACAAGCCTGAAGACCTGAAGGAAGACGTCAACTTCGCCGACTATCTGGAAGGCAAGTACGACGGCGTGAAGCACGACGCCGAGTGGGCGTCTGCCATCTGCGGCGTTCCCGTTGAGAAGATCACGTGGTTCGCTCGCGAGATCGGCAAGAAGAAGAACGTGTGGCTGCTTCACAACTTCGCCGCCGCTCGTTGCGATGCATGCGAGAACGTTCCGCAGCTGTTCATGACGCTTGGCGCTATGGGCGGCCACATGGGCAAGCCCGGCAACTGCACCGCGAACAACTACCATGCAAACGCTGGTAATGGCGGCCCCGCCCTGGTGAAGGGTGGCAGCTCGGGTTATCCGAGCCAGAAGAACGAGATCGACGGCGTCATCCCCGGACCTCAGGTGTGGGAAGCGTGCCTGACCGGCAAGTATCGCATGGTCGGCGACTGGTACTCCGGCAAGGGCTCGCAGGCTGGTGAGGATCGCACGTGCGACATCCACTGCATCATCCACGACGAGAACGCCTACCTGCAGACCGGCCCGAACATGAAGCGCGGCATAGAGGCGCATCGCAAGATGGACTTCGTTCTGGCAAAGGCCCAGTTCATGACCACGCAGGCGATGTATTCCGACATCGTGTTGCCCGTCACCACCCAGTGGGAAGTCCCCGGCGGCCTTTCTGCTTCCAACCGCGAGTTCCTGTTCTGCTTCTCGCAGGTCACCGAGCCGCTGTTCGAGGCGAAGACCGACGTCGAGATCAACTCCCTGATCATGGAGGCCATCGGCGTGGATCCGAAGACGGTGTACCCGATCAGCCCGAAGCAGGCGTTCTTCAACAGCATCGCGGGCGCCACGGTCATCGCGGACGACGACTCTGGCAAGTACGTGCCGCTCGTCACCGTCACCGAGGCCGACCTCAAGGAGTGGGGCGTCGAGGGTAAGACACAGACCGGCCGCGTGGGCTTGAACGAGTTCGTCTCCAACGGCGGCTACCAGGTGGAGCGCAAGAAGGACGACAAGTACTCCTCGTTTTTGGGCTACGCCTCGTTCATTCAGGACCCTGAGAAGAATCCGCTCAAGACCAAGAGCGGCAAGTTCGAGATCACCTGCCAGGCGAAGGCCGACCTGTTCAACAGCATCGGCCTGTGCGACCACACCTACGCGCCGTACCCCGAGTACCTCGTTCCCGGCACGGGCTACGAGACCACCTTCAAGGACGGCAAGATTGATGGCGAGAAGGGCGAGTACCCGTACCTGCTGTTCAACCCGCACTACTTCCGCCGTTCGCACTCCGTGTTCGACAACTGCCCCTGGCTGCGCGAGGCTTGGGCGAACCCCGTGTTCCTGAACGCCTCTGACGCGAAGGAGAAGGGAATCGAGGACGGCGACACCGTGCGCATCTGGACGAAGTACGGCGAAGTGCTGCGCAAGGCGTGCTGCATGGAGAACCTTATGCCCGGCGAAGTCGGCATTCCCCATGGTTCTTGGGTTCGCCTGAACGAGAAGACCGGCATCGACGAGGGCGGCGCCGACAACTACCTCACCGGTAACAACATTTCCGGCTGCGGCGTGACCAGCTACAACAACAATAACTGCAATTTTGAGAAATACGATGGCCCTGCATTGGAAGACGACTGCTACACCGATGCACGCATCCTGAATCTTGGCTAAGGAGGGAATCATGGCTTTTGGTTTTTACTTTGATATGACGCGTTGCATCGGCTGCCGCGCGTGCCAAGTGGCGTGCAAAGACAAGAATCGTCTTGAGGTCGGAACCCTGTATCGCAATGTGAAGAGCTACACGGTCGGCACGTTCCCCAACGTTAAGTCGTACAGCTACTCTGGCAGCTGCAACCATTGCGAGAACCCGATCTGCTTGGCCAACTGCCCGACGGGTGCGATCAGCAAGGCTGAAGATGGCACTGTCGTCCAGGACCAGAATAAGTGCATCGGTTGCCGTATGTGCGTGATGAGCTGCCCGTACGGCCATCCGCAGTACTTCCCCGAGAAGGGCGTTTCCGGCAAGTGCGACGGTTGCTACGGCCTGCGCGCTGACGGCGGCCAGCCCGCTTGCGTTGCGGGTTGCCCGAACCGTGCGCTTGACGCTGGCGATGTTGACGAGCTTCGCAAGAAGTATGGCAACGATCTGGACAAGGGCACCATCGTGGTGCTCCCGAGCCCCGATCTGACCCAGCCGAACCTCCTCATCAAGACCAAAGATCTTGCGTTCGATAGCTCTGCTGTCGAGCTGACTTGGTAAAACCGGGGTTTCATTTGCCGCCGCGCCGCATCTCGCTTGTGGCGCGGCGTTTTCTTGTCGTGTAGTATTCACTGGAACTGTTGGCTGCCCGCGTTCTCGCTGCGGTGGGAAGGGGGCGGCCTTCTCTTGAAAGGAGCGGCGTTATGCCTGATCAACAACTCGAAAGCCGCATCGGTATGGATCTTGCCCGCCGCGCGTACCTCTACGATCTGCTTCATGCGGTCTTCGGCGGCAACTGCTCGCCCGATTTCGTCGCGAAGCTCTTTGGTTCGCAGGCTCGCGAGATGTTCATCTGCGAGGCTGCCGTGATTTCTGATGGGGACCTGTCCGTTGACAGCAAGTGTGCTCTCGCTAAGATGGACCGCTCGCTCGACGATTGTGCGAGGGAGGTTCTGGCGTGCTATGACGAGCACGGTGACCTGTCTTCGGATGCCGTGCTGGCTACTGCGTCCGAGATGGAAGGCGACTACGCGAAGCTCTTCCAGATTCCCGGGGACTGCTATGTTCATATGTGGGAGTCGCCGTACGTGGGTACCGAACAGACGCTGTTCCAGTGCAGCACGCTCGACGTTCGCGCAGCGTATCATGCCGCCGGTTTGAAACTTCAGGCTGAAAAGCAGTTCCCCGATGACCACATTGCGGCTATGCTGGGATATCTGAGCTGCATGGGGTCTCGCGCGTACGAGGCATATGCCGACGGGCGCGATTCCGAATGCCGGAAGGCGCTGCAGGATTCCAAGGCTTTTTTGGAAGCGCATGTGCTCACGTGGGTCAACGCGTTCGCTCAAACAGTGATCGAACGGGACGCGCGCGGACTGTATGCCGCATTTGCCCAGGGCATCATCATGGTTGTCCATGTCGATAGCGTGCAGCTCGATTGGCTGATGGGACAAATTGGCGAATAGGGATTGCGATGGACGTTCGGGAATACGCGAAAGCATTCAACCAGGTAGAACGCGATTATGAGGAAGCGGTCGCCGCTTTCGGCGTTCCCTTCGAGGTTTCGGAATCCTGTTCCCGAGCGCGGCGCGCACAGGTGGCCCATGCCTGCGGCTGCCATTGCGAGAATGGGGACGGCTCCCTGTGGCGCGGGTGGATATCTCCTGCGTGCTTGGCGTGCCGCACCGGCGAGCGCACGGCGACGTTTTTCATCGACTTGCGTTGCACGCGCCATTGTTACTTCTGCTTCAATCCCAACCAGGATCACTACGAGTATTTCCTTTCCCACCGACGCGATATCGTAGCCGAGCTCAACGCCGCGCACGATGCCGGCGCCCAGTTCGACTGCCTCGCCATCACGGGTGGCGAGCCTTTGCTGCATAAGGAGCAGGTCGTGGCCTTCATCGAGCGGGCGCGTGAGCTGTATCCTGCCGCTCACGTGCGCTTGTATACGTGCGGCGATTTGCTCGACGATGCGTGCTTGGGACAGCTCGCGCAGGCGGGGCTCGACGAGGTCCGCTTCAGCGTGAAGCCTGAAGACATCGCGAGCGCTGATGCGCCCGTGTTCGAGCGCATGGCGGCTGCTGTGTCCTCGTTGCCGCATGTCATGGTTGAAATGCCGGTGATTCCCCGCACGCTCGCTACGATGAAGCCGCTTCTCACGCGCCTCGATGCGATGGGCGTGCGGGGAATCAATCTGCTTGAATTCTGCTTTCCCCTCTGCAACGCGGAAGAGTTCCGCGCGCGCGGTTTCGAGCTGCGCAAGCACCCGTTCAACTACCTGTACGATTATTGGTACGGCGGCGGCGTTCCCGTTGCGGGCAGCGAAGCCGAGGCGCTGGCGCTGCTCGAGTACGCCGACGAGCAGCAGCTTGAGCTGGGGGTGCATTATTGCAGCTCGGACAACAAGAACACGGGGCAGATCTTCCAGCAAAACAAGGCGTTTCTGGAGGATGCTGATTTACAGGCCGCGTATCCCTGGCTTTCCCTCGATGAGGGGGATAAGCTTCTGAAGTGCGCAAAAGCTTTCGGCAAGGACGCGAAGACGGTCCGTGCGTGGGCACAAGCATGCCGCGTACCGCAGGATTGGGATGCGCAGGTGCCTTCAATTGCCATTCCGCTCGACCGTCTGGGGGAGGCGCGCAAGGCGTGCCCCAAGGTGGTTTTTGCAGAGAGCGCCAACGTCTTCGAGGACCGCGAGGGGCAACCCTACTTGCGCGAGCTGGGCGTTCGCGAGACCGAAGGCGGCGAAGACGCGTAAAGGGAGCGCGGCCGGCTCCAGGCTTGCCTCATTGCTCCAAGCAAGGCGGAAATGAGGTGGGTGCGAGTTAAGTTTTTGAGGAAAGTCGATCAAGAAATCTGCTAGCGAAGGAAAAGGGCCCTTCGGTATGCTTGCGGGTGTCTAAGCCAAAGCAAGCGGGAGAAAGGCCCTTCGCGATGAATCTTACCACGCGCGTCGACGCCGTGGCGGCGATGGGGTGCGTGCGCAGGGCCGCGGAGCTGCTGCGGCGCCGCGAGCCGCCGGCGTCGGGGCGGATAAGCCAGCCGACGCTGTTCCTCGAGGTCGACGGCCTGTGGGTCCACCTGCAGAGCCCCGAGCACCGCGACGAGGCGCTCCCGCGCTTTTTGTACGAGCAGGCGCGCAAGGCGGCGTCGTTCGAGCTGAAGCTGGCCGCGCTCTACGCCGGCAAGAAGGAAGTAGCGCCCGGCCGCTACGAAAGGGGCGGCCTGCGCCTGACCTGCGCCGATATGCCGCCGCAAGGCTTCTGGGACGAGGTCTGGGCGATGCTCTCCGCCGAGTACGACCCGGATGACTGGGAACCCTGTGGGTCGGCGCCGACGGCGGCAAGTGGTGCGGGACCGGGCGCATAGCCGGCATGGCCCCGGAGCCGTGCCGGGTCAGGGGGTCGCTCGACCCGTTCCACGTGATGCAGAAGGTCTGCAGGGCCTTCCCCGAAGGGCCGCGCCGCGAGTGGGCGGCGGGGCTCGCGCGCCGCGGCCGGCCGCTGCAGCTTGCCCGCATGTGCGGGCGCGTTTTGCCCAAGATCAAGGACGCCAAGCGCCGCGACAGGGTCCGCGACCTGCGCGGGTACATGCTGAACAACGCCGACTGCGTCGTGTTCCCGAAAGAGTCCATGGGCACCATGGAGGGCACGAACGCCTATGTCGGCGCAGCCAGGATGAAAGGGCGCGGCATGTCGTGGTCGCGAAAGGGCGCCGAGGCGATGTGCCTGGTCAGGTGCGCGATCGCCGAGGGGCGGCCGCTCGTCGCGCCGAAGTTCCCCGCGCTCTACTCGAAGAGGGAGGAGAGGGCCGCCGAGAGGTTCCTGGCCAAGAGCCTGTCGCGCGGCCCCGAGTCGTGCGGGTCGGGCTGGGCTCCGCCGCACCAGGCGTCCACCTGGGCGATGAGGTCCAGCGCGCGCTTCCGCGCCGGGTCGTGCTAGAATGCGGTCATCCGCAGCGCCGACGGCGTCCTGATTCCCGTCGCACCGGCAGGGCTTCCGGTCGGCTTTTCCCGCAAAACTTAACTCGCACTATAAGAGCAAGTAGATAGAGCAACGATGCGTAGATATATATAATTAGACAAGGTGACCAGCATATCGGATTTAGATAGATGGCGGGCAGAAACAGATGGAGAGAGCGCGAGTTGACAAATATGCGCAATGACAGGCAGATACAGATTTTCATATTGACCCTCCTGGGTATTCCCGGAGTAGCTAGCAAAACGGTTTTGGATATCCTACGCTCGCATAAAGCGAAGATTGAAACAGCAGAATACTTGGATGAGGCATTTGCGCACGCTTTGCAGAACCGTCGAATAGAAAACGGCTTGCAAAAGCCTGATGTTATCTGGGACTTGCTCGAAGAAAAGGCCGATGAAATTCTTGAAAGTGCGAATAGATGCGACGCGACAGTGCTGCAGCCGTATTCGCCTGACTACCCACAACGATTACTATTAAACCAAAAATATCCACCAATACTATTTGCGAAAGGCGATAACCGCGCTCTGAATACCGAGAAAGCGGTCGCAATCATCGGAACACGCGAACCTACTCCATTTGGTGCAAAAATGGGCCGAAGACTAGCCCAGATTCTTGCAGAGGACGGGTATGCGATTATTAGCGGTTTGGCACTCGGGTGCGATTCGGTGGCGCATGAAGGCGCTTTAGACGTAGAGGGCGGCAGAACCGTTGCGGTGCTGCCGACACCCATAGATGCGCCTGTATACCCAAGGCAAAACAAGGAGCTTGCTCAAAGAATACTCGACAAGGGAGGGGTTCTTCTTTCGGAATATGCACCTGGCGTAAAGCTACACGATAAACAGCTGGTGAGCAACTTAGTTGCCCGAGACGAATGGCAGCCGGGCTTATCGGATGGCGTTATCGCTATTGAGACGAGCACAACGGGCGGAACGAACCATGCGCTCAATCATGCAATCAGGACAAATACGCCTATAGCCGTTTTCGATTACAGCAGCCGTGACGCCATGAGGTTCTTTGAAGACGAACGGTTTAGCGGCAACGTTGAAAGGCTGCAGCAGGGAGCCAGCGGGATATTCGAGCCCGAAAGCATCGAGAGATTCAAGAGCAAAATGGAAGAATACCGTCTGAGAACCAATAAGCTCACTGGTGATCAGTCAGAAGACGGTGGCCAATTGCCCCTGTCATTTGTATAAGATTGAAAGCGTGATGAACTATGTTTGACGGGCTGCAATCCAATTACAGAGTACTTTTCGAAGGACAGCCAGCACCAATCTTTTACAAGTACTTTTACCCGACTGGCAACAACCATGACGTACTGTGGGGTTTGTTCAACTATTCGCGCGGCTTAAAGAAGGACAAAGCCAGAGACTACGAGCAGTACGAAGTCTACAGTAACTGGGGCGACACTAGCGACAACTCAACGGTCGACCTGTACGAGTTTGATTTACGGAGCTTCCTTAATACGGTATATGCAGATACCGGGCGAACGCGAAACGCGGGAATTACCGCAATACCTTCGAGTAACGCGAATAAGGTAAATAGGGTTACCGAAATCATTCGTTCAGTAATGCAACGTACGCCAGGCGTGTACGCAGACTTGACCTACAACATTTACAGGGCCAAGAGCAAAGATGCCGCGCACGGAGGCGGAACTAGATCGATTGAGAGCAATATCGCGACATTAGGCTCGAGAAAGCCTTATGAGATCAGGAGCCTTGATCTAATCATCGTCGTTGACGACATCGTTACTTCGGGCAGCTCTTTCCGAGCGATGTACGAATTTTTGCGAAGAACAGGTTTCCAGGGACAGGTAATCAACTTCGCTTACGCACGCCATTTCCCGAGCGAAGTAGTCGAGACCTATTACAAATATGATCATGAAATCGAATACGAGGCATTTTCCGAAATCCAAGAACTACAACAGGACTTCGACAATAGGCCCACATGGAACAACGAAGGCAATGAGATACTCGGAGTCATATACGATCTTGACCAAACGCTGATAGAAGATCCGATACGGGACATCGAATTTGAAAATACTTTATGGCAAAGCTCGGTATATGGGGCACTTCCGTATCGATTCTACGACGATGTAAAAGAGCTCATGGAGCTGCCGGTGGCAAGCGCAATCGTTAGCAATAGGCCAATGAAGCAACTCGAAAAGCTTTTCGAATACGGCGAGGTCGATACGACCCTCGCTTTCCCGGAATGGGACAGAATCGGTCTTCTGCGACCTGTGTTCTCGTTTCCCGAAGAGCAGAGGGGCGAGTTCACAACACGGTTTTACAAGCCTCATCCCGATGGTGTTGCAAGGGCCTACTATCACCTGGAAAACGATTACGACCTCGCTGGATGCAGGATTGTCGGTGTCGGGAACACAATGGAGGACATCATTGCCTACAAGGCTTTTGGGATGGAGGCAATTCTGGCACTCTGGGGCGTGCCTGAGTGGCTAAGGAGCACTGCGAGGAGTAGCTGGCAAGCCGACTACGTATTCGATCGCGTCGATGATTTCAGGCAGTGGCTCGAAGCTAGGATCGAAAAGCCCGACTACTATGAGATGGGCAAACAGGCTGAATCGCATGATAAACAGCAGGCTTGCGCTTATTACGACAAAGCGCTGCAGTACGGCATTAATGTATGTGGTGCAGCTTTCAACTACGCTCGCCTGATCAGCTCAGAACGTCCGAGCCAGGCAAAAGAGCTTTACCAACTTGCGATTGACGCTGGAGATGAATACGCGGCAACCAACAACCTTGCGCTTCTGATCGAAGACGACAATCCAGATCAAGCTATTACGCTGTTCGAAAGATCAATGGCTGCAGGAAACATAGGCAAAGCCGCCCGGAACCTCGCAATCCTCTTGAAAGAAGACAATCCCGAACGAGCAATCGACCTGCTGCGACAAGCCGCCGATGCCGGAAACGATGGAAGCCTCGCAGCAGACCTCAAACCATTTATCGTCGCAGGACGAGAGAGTGCAATCCAGCTCTACAAAGATGCCATTGTTGCAAAAGACGGGAAGAAGGCATACGACCTTGGATGCCTGATATATGGAGAAGAACCCGAGACAGCAAAGGAGCTATTCAAGCTTGCAATCGATGCCGGGGACGAACGTAACGCAACATATGGCTTAGCCGTGATGCTCGCCAATACCGATCAAGAACGGTCGATAGAGCTGTACGAAAGGGCTATTGCTGCAGGCGAGAGAAAGAACTCACCAAACAATCTCGCAAACATAATAAAAAAGAATGACTCAGAACGAGCAATTGCGTTATACGAGATGGCCATCCAAGCTGGCGACGATTATTTCGCCCCTAGGAATTTGGCAAACATGATTAAAACGCAGAGCCCGGAACGCGCAATCAAGCTATTTGCAACCGCTGCAAAGGCGGGAAATACAGCTGGCCTATATGACGATCTAGAGCCCTTGATCCGCAACGAGAACGAAGCCGCTATCGATTTGTGCGAACACGAGATTGCCACGCGCGATGCTGATAAAGCCAACAGTTTAGGGGTGCTCATCCAATCAAGCTTTCCATCGAGGGCAAAACGATTGTTCGAACTTGCCTTAGACGCTGGTGACAAACGTTATGCAGCTTCAAACCTTGCAAATTTGATTGAAAACACGGACCCGACTCGAGCCGAGCGGCTCTACAAGCAATCGATTGAAGCTGGTAACGATGATTTTGCCCCTAGAAAGTTAGGGTTGCTGATCTGCGATACAAGAACCGAAGAAGCCGAAAGCCTGCTTCGGGCGGTTTACGAGAAGTATCCGAAATCAGAGGTCTTGAATGATTTAGGTATCGTAGTTGCATATCGAGATTTGACAGAAGCGAAAGACTTGCTTCAGAGGGCTATGGATGAGGGTGAGGATTGGGCCGCCCCTTGCAATCTCGCGCATTTGTTGCTCGCAACTGATAGCAAAAAGGCAAGAGAGCTTTACGAGGGAGTTTTGAAATACGACGAACCAGAAGCTTGGTGCGGATTGGCTTACATCCATAGAGAGGACGATCAAGCAAAAGCATTGGAATACTTGCAAAAGCTCCGTAACCTAACAAACCCTAAAGCACTGATAGAGTTTTTCCGAGGCTTCGGTAGTTTGTGTGACAAGGGGCTAGCCTAGGCAGCAACGCTCTTC
>ERZ827108.1681-NODE-1681-length-27544-cov-4.721816_pt1 | contig 27544 bp, 19 predicted proteins | sample MGYA00519921_ERZ827108 | MGnify/ENA primary metagenome ERZ827108 (study PRJEB31778, sample SAMEA3449258) | human gut metagenome | biome: human gut; feature: human-associated habitat; material: faeces | place: United Kingdom | collected 2010/2012 ...
TTTGCTCTGCCAGTGACCGCACGATCAGCTTCATGCGGTTTCGTGCCGCTTCGTCGATCTCGGCGCAATACTGTCTTACGTACACCCAGCTATTGTGCGGGAGGTTTTTGTCGCGGGTCAATTCAGATGCCGAATTTGCGTCAGCCGAATTGATGCACCGCGATGGTACATTTCTTCCTCGGTGAAACGGGGCTTGCAGGTGACCGCTGTCTTTCGGGCTTGCTGAGCCATGCCTGCAGGCGGACTTATGCAGCTTTTAATTTTCTTTTGACCTTGTTACCGTAAGCGCCTTTACTCTCTCACAAAGCTTTTCGAAATCCGGGTGATTACGAATAGGGTCAAACGATTTTTCATTGAGCATATCGTAATAAATGCCGGGAAACAGGCAATAGCCGGTATTCATGTCATTCATATAAGTGGCTATATGGATAAATCTCTCTTCCGGACTGTCGGGATCATTATTACGGCTCGACCAATCCTCTTTTGCCCGCCACTCCATTCCGTCAAGGAAACGGCATGAAGTCGGCAGCAGAATCTCATCCGTAATCTTCATTGCATCTTCTAACAGTTTTACCACAGTATCTATCTGCGAAAGAGCTTCGGTCTGATTGCCGACAGATATTGATCGCTCCGCGGATTTAAGCCCGAGTTCGATACGATCCAATGTCCACATATCGGGGCGATCATCCTCGGCATCACAGCGAATCAGCGAAAGCAGGGCTTCCATAAACTTATCCGCCGCCTGTCCGGATTCACCGCTTTCTCCCTGCTTCAGAAGATAGAATGGGCAAAGCAATGTGCTTAATGCCTGATACAACTGATATCTCCGCTCCGGCTCGAATTTTTCCGTATCACCGAGTCGGAAATACCTGTCAAACAACAGTGCGCGTGCGGAACAATCAAAGGATGTCGTATATTTAGCCAAAAAGTCTTCCAGATGCTCTTCATCCTCGATTTGCGCCATTGTTTTGATTGTGTGCGGAAACATGGGGTGGCGTTCAAGGTAAGCTTCTGCAAGTAAGCGTACCTCGGGAAGTATTGCAGGGTCTCGGAACGCTCTGCCGTTCCCGTCGCACCACGGACGCCATGCAGAGTCGCTGTCAAGATAATTTCTCCGTATGTCGCGGAGAAGATCAACGATTTTATCGGCATCATAATCCTGCTTTATGCATTCCCGGCGAAGCTCGTCAAATGTTTGAACCGCACGTTTTTCTTTTTCAATTTGCGGCATCCCGAGCAGCTCATCGACAGTCACGGCAAGCACCTCGGCAATGGCAGGGATCAGCTCGAGATCGGGATAGGTAATGCCGTTCTCCCAACGGCTGATCGATTGATAAGTTACACCCAGGCGATCGGCGAGCGTTTCCTGCGTCAAATCGTTTTTCTTTCTGAAATTACGGATGTTTTCACCTATTGTGAGTTTCATATTTTCCTCCTTTTGTGTTATCGCCCTGCAAGGCTGCTCTTTTGTCGACATCTACATTATATCACAGAAAAGTCGAGAAACAAATAACGCATTCGGAGAGAAAAATTATCATTTTGTGTTATATTCGCCGGTTCAAATCTATCCGAAATCTCTTTACATCCCGGGGTTTTTTCGAACGCAGGACTTTTTGCGCTGTCCGCCGCCTTCGCAAATCCGAAGCTCGCCGCAGAACCGATTGCTTTCGGGAAGACGCAAAAAGCCCTTTTCGTGAGTCCGAGTCCGGACACAGCATCGAAAAGGGCAAAAAGGATCTATGAAATTCCGTAAAAATTCAGGGTCGAAAAAACGGGAGAAATCTCTCGAAATCTCCCGTTTTCCCGCCGCTCGGATTACCGAACGGCTCATTCCGCCGCTCGGATTTATGGCTGGGATAGCAGGACTCGAACCTGCAAAGCGAGAGTCAAAGTCTCGTGTGTTGCCGTTACACCATATCCCATCGGTATTGTGCGAACGCCGGGCAAGGGCGCTTTTGTCCGCTCTTTCGGTATTATAACACAAAGAGGCTTTCTTGTCAATATTCCGGATTCGCATTCCGGCGGACGGCGGTCGGGGCAGGGGTATCGGACGCGGGGGCAATATCCGAGGAGAGAAAACGGGTGCGGCGGACGTGTGCGATTCGTTGGGTATCTGCGGCGTGTCCGGCTTGGGCGGATGTGTGCGATTTCGGGACAGTGCGAACAGCGTGGCGGTTGATGTTAAGACGGCAGGTAACGTGCGGCGGGGGTATACGGATTGTGCGGGATGCGCACGGCGGCTTGGCACATGCGGACTGTACGCGGGTATGGGGTGTGCGTTGGAGAATGCGCGGCGTGCGGGAACACGGTGTGCGGCGGATATGTGCATCGGTGCGCTCGGATACTCTGCGGGATTTCCCGTGCATCCGAATGCGTCTGCGTTTCTCGGGTGCTGTGTTCGGCTAAGTCTCGGCGGCGTTTACGGCGGGGCGGCTTTTTTGCCGATTTACAGTAAAAAATATACTGTTATGAAATATTTTAAAATATTTTCCTCAAAATTAAAACAACCTATTGACATATAATGGTATTTGGTGTATAATGGAAACGTCAGCAGGCAAAATAAGAAATCAAAGAAAGGAAATGGAAAAATGAAACTCGGAAAAAGAATTGTCGGCATTTTGCTGGCGGCAGTGATGCTCTGCTCGGTGTTCACGGTTTATTCTTCGGCGAGCGGTGATTACGGTTCAAGCTTTGATACCGCGACGACCCTTGAGCCGAGAGGAACAGTGAATTCTTTCTTCGTATACGGCGAACTTGAAACTTCCGGAGATGCGGATTACTTCAAGTTTACCGCTACGAAAAGCGGAGTTTTCCTCATTTACACCGAGGGAACGACGGATACGAGAGGTTATCTCTACAATTCATCCCGTGCGCAGCTTGCGTACAACGACGACAACGACGGGATCAACTTTGCAATCAAGTACAGCCTTGTAAAGGGGAATACATACTATGTAAAGGTCACCGCTTATGGATCTACGACCGGGGAATATGATCTGTATATCAGCGCATTCACGACTGACATTACATACCGTGCCAATGCTGATGCGAGAAGCACAAACATCGATGTGTATTATCCGGGATTCTTCGGAAAAGCTACACTTTATGTAGGAAACACAGCATATGAGGTAGACGGAAGCGAAATGTTCGGTGTCAGTGTTGATGTTATGGTTATCAATGTCCCGGCGACCGCGCTCGGTTCGCAGACGACGTTCCGCCTGGCAGCTCAAAGAGGCTCGATCTCCGTAAGCGAAACCTACAGCAATGCGAAAGCCGTATACTACAGCACTTCCGTACTCACGGGAATCACGGGCGCAAAGACCACGCTTTCTTCTCTCATAGCATCCGAGAAAATCAGCGGATATACCGTCCGCCCGTACACCGCTGACGGAACGCTCATAACCGATACCTCCGTAAAGAGCGCGACCGGTATGGTCCTCGCAACCTTCAGCAACACCAACGGACGCTGCTACAAGGCAAAATTCGTGGTGCTGTTCGGCGACGTGGACGGCGACGGAGAGATCAAGATATCCGATTCGATCGCAATCCTGAAGCACATAAGCGGTCAGAAGACGCTGACCGGAGCCGCTCTCCTTGCGGCGGATGTCAACCATGACGGCGTGATCGACGAGGCCGACAACGATCTCGTTCAGAAGGTCGTTGCAAATTGGGATATCGATCTCGGACAGTCCACGGCGATCTCGAGCGTTCCTGCTTCGCTCACGGCAAGCTGGCTCCATTCCTGAGAAAGCTTTGCCCGACTGCGGTGCGGCGGGTTGACGGAGCGCCGCACGGTATTTATCAGAGACGGAAGCCGAGAATACGAGCCGAACCGGGTTCTGCCTGCTGTTCCGGGGAGACGGAGTAATCTCGGAGTAAGTCATGTATCAATTATGAAGCATAAAGCAATTAAGATGTTCACACGAAAAGCCGACGAAGAATGTGTTCGGCGAGCGGCATGAAATTCGGAAAACGCCGTCTCGGAAGAGCGCGTCGGTCGTCATAGGGTATATAAAAATTCAGGTATAAAAGAAGAAAGCTTCCGGATGCTTTGCCGACGGGAGAAAACGGATGGCGGACATGACCGCCGACGGGTGCACTTTCGGCGCATCCCGCCCGGTCGGAAACGCGATTTCCGTTTTCGCCCGTGTCGGCGGAGTATCGGAAGAATGTGAGGTAAAATTTCCGAAATAACGGATCGATAAGAATCGACTGCTTAAGCGAATGCTTAAAGAGAAGGCAGAGCAAATTTGCTCTGCCTTCTCTTTTGTTTGTATTTATGCCGGTTCGCGGCTAATCTCCGGATCGGGGCTGCGGATTATGCCGTTTCGGTATGAGGCTGTCCGAGGTGTGTCGGCACTGCCGGGCGCTGCCGCGCTTGCGTTTCTCCGCGTATCGTGAGGAAAGTCCGACCGTGGTCGGCATCATCGAAGATGCGCGCCGGGGGGGCGTAGCCGGTGTGCGCCGGAGCGTCGAATCGGCGAAGTATCGGTATCTGCCGCGTTTTCTCGCCGAATCGGCGCGGTTATCGGTTTCCGCCGCGCTTTCCGGCTGTACGGCGGCACCGTCTCGGCGCAGGGTGTTTCGCGTTCGGCTCAGCGTCTCGGATCAGGCGTATGCCTGGCAGGCTCAGCCTCCGAGAACCGCGCTGTCCGTGACAACGGCGAGTGCTTTTTCCTGAAGCACCGCCTGCATGAAGAACGGCATTCCGTAATCAGTAATATAGGAATCGTACATTGTCTCGCTGTACGAGGAATTTCCTTCGTTCGCTTTCGCAATGTATTTCTTTACGTCTTCCTCGTCCGCCGTGAGCCCTTCCGCTCCAGCTATCGCCTGGAATATGAGGCGGATCTTTCCGTCGGATTCGAGATCCTCTCTGTTTGCTTCGCAAAACTCGTCAACGCTCGAATATCCGCCAGCCTCAACGTAATCGTCGAGGGTCTTCTGATACTGTGACGCGTAGTCGGTGTAATAGTTGAGCATTGTATTCTTGCAGAAATCGTAGACCGCGTCGGGAAGATCGACCGTGCTGTTTTCGAGAAGGCAGCTTTTTATATATTGGGTGATGCTCTCTTCGCGGATCGAATTTTCGAGGTACTCGCGCACCTCGGCGACAGTCGAAAGTCCGTATGTGCCGTAGAGATTCTCCTTAACGAAGTCATCGGTGAATTCGGGGTCGGTGTACTCCGTGATGTAGTTGATCTCGGTTACAAAAAGAGCGTCCTTGCCCGCGAGGTCGGGATTGTTCGGATACGGTACGGGGAACGTGACCTCGACATTCACGGTTTCGCCGGGCATATGACCGATGAGCTGCTCGAGAAAATCGTCGATGTAGGAGGTGACACCGATCGTGACATCGGTTCCGTTTCCGCCGGTCGAGCCGTTCTCGAATTCGACGCCGTCGATTGATCCCACATAGTCGATGTTCACAGTATCGCCGTCGGCTACGGCGCGGTCGGTGCGCTTTAATGTGGAGCGGAAATTCGAAATTACGGTTTTGATCCGCGCGTCAATGTCTTCATCCGACGCGGTGCAGTTCTCCGCGGGAATGTTTATGCCTTTGTAGTCGCAGAGCTTTACATGGTCCGACGCGCGGATGCCGTCGAATTTGCCGTCTGCGGCGAGCCCGAGGCTGTATTTCGGCGATGAGGACTCGGCAGGTGCGGTGTCTGCGGCGGTATCGGTCACACCCGAAGTCTCTGCGGTGCCCGAGGTCTCGGCGGAGTCATCCTTTTTTTCGGAGCAGGAGAAGAGGGACGCGGCGAGGATGGCGGCGAGAAGAGCGCATATGGCGCGGCTTGAATTTTTCATATAAACTCCGTTTGCCCGTGGGGCTTGAATTTTGTTTTATCGGTAAGGGAAGCGCGCGGCGTTTCGGCATATGATGCGCATATCGGCGCGGTGTCATGCGGGCGTTTTGCAGTGTCGGTGCGGTGTCGTGCTTCCTTTGAAAGACAGTGCAAAGGGGACGCGGTATGCGCCCCCTTTATTCGTTATTTCCGAACGGCGTCAGGTTGTCGGAATCTTGTAGATGTTATCGAGGTTTACGGTGATCTTGTCTCCGCCGTGAGCCTCTTCGAATCCCTTGTAAGCTTCCTCATACTGCGCGTTCTTCATCGCGGTATCGACGTCGTACTTCCACTTGGTCATTCCGTCGCCCTTGTACATGACGATGTAGTAGTAAGTAGTCGATGAAGCGGAGGTCGATGAGGAGGTGCTCTCCTTCGAGAAGATGTCGCGGTCGCCGTCGGCGCGGCTCTCGTCCCAGAGCCATGCGTTCATTTCGTCAATGTCGAAGTCGTCCTTGCCGATGTTCTCGTAAAGCGCGTCCTTCGCGGTGGAGCGGCTGTATTCGTCGGCGAGCTCGATAAACTTGGCATCCTTGTCCTCTGCGGAATTGAGCGCCTCGTTGATGGTGTCGATCGTCGAGGTGATGCTTCCGGAATCGGAGGAGGAAAGCGCGATCACGCGGGCGTTCTTCGTCGTGTATTCCTCACGGTACTTGGGTGCGGTGAGAAGGTATACTTCGCAGGTGCCGTCGTCATGGGTGTGAAGGAAGGTCTTGTTTGCTTCGGTCATGTCGAACAGGGCTTTGATCTCGTCGCTGTCCTCGCTGTAGGATGCGCCCTTGGTCTCGAGCTTCGACATTGCGGAGGTCACGTTCCCGTCGAGCTTGTCGGTGTCGGTCTCGGATGCGTATACCACGGTCTTGAGGTAATTCTCGACGTAAGCCTTGAACTGCTCAACATCGGTAATCGCGGCGAGCGAATCGGCGCTTGCCTTGATCTGAGCCTTGTACTCCGCGTCCTCGTCCTCTTCTTTGCTCTCGGCGGAGGTATCGGTCGAAGCATCGGTGTCGGTGCTCTCGGCATCTCCGGCGGAGGTATCGGTCGAGGTGTCCGCGGAGGTTTCGGTATCTGCGGAGGTGCTGTCGGCGGTCTCGGGGGTATCGGTCGATGCGGCGGTGTCGGTTGAAGTATCGGTATCTGCCGAAGTGTCGGTATCCGTTGAGGTGTCGGCGCTCTTTACGTCGCTGACCTTGAAGGTGTAGGAGAGGTAGTCGATCTTGAGGAAGTCGTTCTCATGCTCGGAGAAGTATCCCGCGAGGTCGCTGTCGGAGTGCTCGTAGGAATCCATGACGCTGTTGTAATAGCTGTATGCGAGCTGGCTCATCTCCATTGCGCTGCGCACGTCCTTGAGATTTACGCCGTAGCCGTAGTAGTTCATCACATACTGCGAAACGGAGTAGCCTCTCTGGGATGCGGTGTCCTTGATCGTCTGTATCGATTCGTCGATCGACGCGCGGTCATCGTCGGAAAGCTCAAATCCTACGGACTTCGCCTGCTCGCAGAGAGTGAGCATTTGCTTGACGGAGGGAATGGTGACGCTCTGCATGAAGTAGTCGTACCATGTTCCGCCGCTCGGGTAGTTCTGGGTCTTCAGCGACTTGGAGGTGTCGAGTCCGTAATACTGATAAACGGTCGAATTCTTCGAAAGCTCGGACGAGAGATTCGTAGTGAAGAAATACGACATCTGTGCGTTGTTTACTTCATAGTTTTCACTTTTGACGGCTACCGTGTGGCGGAGGAAATATCCGTTGTTTCCGAGCAGGGTGTAAGTGAAAACCGAGCCGATTATCGCAACCGCAAGCACGCACGCGACGGTGATGAGTACGGTTTTGAGCCGGCTGTTCTTGGAATTTTTGGTTTTTACCATTTGTTCGGTACCAGACCTTTCATTTACGTTGACATCAAAATGATGGATGTGATATAAAATTATATCACACATTGCGGAAATAATCCAGCGTTTTTTGTAAAATTCACAAATAATAAGGTTCGGGGATGAATAAAATCCGCGTTTTCGCGCGGCGGGGGCTATTTCGTGGTCTCGAGCGCCTTGATCCTGTCGCGCAGGAAGGCTGCCTCCTCGAATCTGAGCTGCGATGCGGCTTCCTTCATTTCACGCCGCAGCGCTTCGATCTGCGCGTTCCGCTCGTCCTTCGTCATGGAGGGAGCCTTCTCTCCGCGTTTCTTCTTCGAGCCCTTCTCCGGGGCGGCGATGCGTATCGGCTCCGCGATCTCCTTGACGATCGTCTTCGGGGTTATGCCGTGCTCGAGGTTGTACGCCTCCTGGATCGTGCGGCGGCGCGCCGTTTCGCCGATCGCCGCCTCCATCGATTTCGTCACGGTATCCGCGTACATTATGACGCGGCCGTCTGCGTTTCGCGCGGCTCGTCCGATCATCTGGATCAGCGACGTTTCCGAACGGAACAGCCCTTCCTTGTCCGCGTCGAGGATCGCAACGAGCGTTACCTCGGGCAGGTCGATTCCCTCGCGCAGCAGGTTTATTCCGACAAGCACGTCGTATACTCCGGCGCGCAGGCTGCGCAGAAGCTCGGTCCGCTCCATCGTTTCCACGCTGTGGTGGATGTACTTGACCTTCACGCCGCGCGAGTCGAGATATTCCGTGAGATCCTCTGCCATCTTTTTCGTAAGAGTGGTGACGAGGGAGCGCTCTCCCTTCTCCGAGCGGCTGAGCACCTCCCCGATGAGATCGTCCACCTGTGTCGCCACGGGGCGCACCTCGATCACCGGATCGAGAAGTCCCGTCGGGCGGATTATCTGCTCGACGATCTGACCGGAGCGGCTTCTCTCGTATTCCGCGGGGGTCGCGGATACCGCGACGGTCTGACCGAGCTTCTTCTCGAATTCCTCGAAGAAGAGCGGGCGGTTGTCGTATGCCGAGGGCAGGCGGAAGCCGTAATCGACGAGATTCTTCTTTCTTGCGCGGTCGCCGCCGCTCATGCCGCGCACCTGCGGCACCGTGACGTGGCTCTCGTCGATGAAGGTGATGAAATCGTTCGGGAAGTAGTCGAGAAGCGTGTACGGCGTCGAGCCGGGCTCGCGCCCCGCGAACACGCGGGAGTAGTTCTCGATTCCCGAGCAGTAGCCGATCTCGCGGAGCATTTCGAGGTCGTATCTCGTCCGCTCCTCGATCCGCTGAGCCTCGATCAGCTTGTTCTGCGATTTGAAGTATTCGACCCGCTCCTCCATCTCCCGTTCGATCTCCTCGTATGCGCTCTCGCGCATATCCGGGGACACGATGTAGTGATTCGCGGGATATACGGCGGCATAGGTGAGATCCTGCACGACCGAGCCGGTGACGGGATTTATCTCGGACACACGGTCGATCTCGTCGCCGAAGAATTCGAGCCGCAGCGCGCGGTCGTTTGAGTTCGACGGGAACACCTCGAGCGTGTCGCCCTTCATGCGGAATTTGTTGCGCGCGAATTCGATATCGTTGCGGTTGTAGCCGATCGAGATCAGATGCTCCGCTACATCATCGCGCGAGAGCATCATGCCGGGGCGGATCGACGTGACCTGTCCCGCATATTCCTCCGGCGGACCGAGCGAGAATATGCAGGAGACCGACGCCACGATGATCACGTCCCGCCGCTCGAACAGTGCGGACGTCGCGCTGTGGCGCAGGCGGTCGATCTCCTCGTTTACCGAGGAATCCTTTTCAATATATATATCCTTTCCGGGGACGTACGCCTCGGGCTGATAGTAGTCGTAATACGACACGAAGAATTCGACGGCGTTCTCGGGGAAGAACGTGCGGAATTCGGTGCAGAGCTGTGCGGCAAGGGTCTTGTTGTGGGCGAGCACGAGCGTCGGGCGGTTCAGCCGCGCGATCACGTTCGCCATGGTGAAGGTCTTGCCGGAGCCGGTGATGCCGAGGAGTGTCTGCCACGGCATTCCCGCTTCAAGCCCCGCGCAGAGCAGGTCGATCGCCTGCGGCTGATCGCCCGTCGGGGAGTACGGTGAAACCAATTTGAATTTGTCCACTTCCGACCTCCTTTTGATATATAGATAAGTATACCCCCTGCACGGCGAAATGTCAAGCGTGCGGCGCAGAGCGGCAAAGGACTTTACGGGACAGGCCGATTCGGGCTTTGATGTGAGGGGGCGGAGGACTTCGGAGTATGACTTTTCGCTCCCGGATCGCGTTCGAAATGACGGCGCGGACGAAAAAACAGCACGAAACACGAAAAAAGTGAAAAAACACTTGACAAAGCGAAAAGTATTTGATATAATAGCCGATGTCAAATGCTGCTATGGCTCAGTTGGTAGAGCACATCCTTGGTAAGGATGAGGTCCCCAGTTCGAATCTGGGTAGCAGCTCCAAAAAAAGCACTTGCGGATGCAGGTGCTTTTTGGTTTGTCCGCCTTCCGCCTGTTGGCGGGGGATATCCGATTTGCGGTTCGGTGAGCGCAGCGCCCGGCGGCCTGTCCGGCATTGCGATCGGATTTTCGCGGGGCTTTGCACGGCGGTTGTTATCCTCGACTGCAGGCGAGAGGGGCTTTGCACGCTTTCTTTCATTATTATAAATCACAAATTGCGCGTGACTGCGGGGCGTCTGCGCCTCCGCGTCTGCGCTTTCGCTGCCGTGTGCGGGATTTCGTCCGTGCGCGGCTTTTTCATTTACCGACGGGCGGCGAGGATCTTACCGGAGATGCGGAATTTCGCCGGAAATGTTTTTTGCCGGGAGGCACACTTGCGCACGGCGCTCCCCTCATCCGCCGAAAAAATTTTCCCCGCAGGTGCGCGCTGTCGGGCGAAGGTGTCTTTCCGACGGATTTTCCGTTCGGATCGCGGGGGGCGAAAATGCGTTCGTCAAAGCTCCAAAAAACGACACATTTTGCAAGTTTGAGAGAAAATTTATTCATTTCACGCAATTTTTTATTGACAAACGGCACTGTCTGCCGTATAATTAATTCATCAGTGTGCAGGAATCGTTAGGATTTCAGTCAAATCCGATGCGGTGTTCGCTCTTCGGTGAGCGGTGTACAAATACCGAAGGAAGGAAATAAATATATGAAACTCAAAAATCAGTATCTTTGCGGCGTTATGGAGACGGTGAAGAAGAGAAATCCGGGCGAGATTGAATTTCATCAGGCGGTGCTCGAGGTTCTCGAAACGCTTGAGCCCGTGATCGAGGCTCATCCCGAATATGTCGAAGCGGGAATAATCGACCGTCTTGTCGAGCCGGAGAGAGTCATAAAATTCCGCGTGCCGTGGGTCGACGACAGCGGCAAGGTCCGCGTGAACAGAGGATTCCGCATCCAGTTCAACTCCGCGATCGGACCGTACAAGGGCGGACTCCGTTTCCACCCCTCGGTTTACGAAGGCATCATAAAGTTCCTCGGCTTCGAGCAGATCTTCAAGAACTCCCTCACCGGACTGCCGATCGGCGGCGGAAAGGGCGGCTCCGACTTCGATCCCAAGGGCAAGAGCGACGCCGAGGTGATGCGCTTCTGCCAGAGCTTCATGACCGAGCTTTCCAAGCACATCGGCGCGGACACCGACGTTCCCGCGGGCGATATCGGTGTCGGCGGACGCGAGATCGGATACCTCTACGGTCAGTACAAGAGACTGCGCAACGAGTTCACCGGAGTTCTCACCGGAAAGGGACTCACCTACGGCGGAAGCCTTGCGCGCACCGAAGCAACCGGATACGGTCTCTGCTACTTTACCGACGAGATGCTCCGCGCGGCGGGCAAGTCCTTCAAGGGAGCGACCGTGGTAATCTCCGGTTCCGGAAACGTGGCGATCTACGCCTGCGAAAAGGCGACCGCGCTCGGCGCGAAGGTCGTTGCGCTCTCCGATTCCGACGGATACATCTGCGACAAGGGCGGAATCGACCTTGCGCTTGTGAAGAAGCTAAAGGAAGTCGATAGAAAGAGAATCAGGGAATACGTTTCCGTTCACGCGGATGCGGAGTATCATGAGGGCTGCTCGGGAATCTGGAGCATTCCGTGCGATATCGCGCTCCCGTGCGCAACGCAGAACGAGCTTGACACCGAGGGTGCCGAGATGCTTATAAAGAACGGATGCTTCGCGGTGGCCGAGGGCGCGAACATGCCCACGACTCCCGAGGCGACCGAGATGTTCCTCGAGAAGGGAATCCTCTTCGGACCCGCAAAGGCGGCGAATGCCGGCGGCGTTGCGACAAGTGCGCTCGAGATGTGCCAGAACTCCGCGCGTTATTCGTGGACGTTCGAGGAGGTTGACGCAAAGCTTCACGAGATCATGACGAACATTTACAAGAACGTCTCCGAAGCGTGCGAGAAGTACGGAATGAAGGGCAACTTTGTTGCGGGCGCGAACATTGCGGGCTTCCTCAAGGTTGCGGACGCGATGATGGCGCAGGGCATAGTCTGATTTTCGGACGGCGGGCGGAGCTTTCCGCAGACGAAATACGGTATTATCCCGAAAGGGGAAGGGAGGGCTTTGCGCCCTCCCTTTTCGGCTTCGCGGGAGGGAACGGCGGACGGAAGGACTTCGGAAAACTCGCGCGGATGTGCGGCAAAGTAAATGCACTCGCCGCCCGAAGACCGCCTCGCGTTTTCTCCGTCAACCGCCGGCAGCCTCCCGTTTTCTCTGCCGCGCCCCCGCTCCCGCTCATTTTGCGAAAAATGAGGCGCGCGATCCCCGTTTCGGGGGAGAGATGCGCCCGTTTCTTCCGATCTTTCAAATAAATTTCCCCGCTTTGCAAAAAAATGTGCGTTTCCTATTGCAAAAAGAGAGGATTTGTTATAAAATATCAGTGACTGTATAAAAATTATTTTTGAAAGGAGTGTCCCCCGCTCCAGGGCGGACAGCTTTATTTTATGGTAATAGCAGGCGATTTCAAAAACGGTGTAACCTTCGACATGGACGGACAGGTCATGCAGGTCATCGAATTCCAGCACGTTAAGCCGGGCAAGGGTGCAGCATTCGTTCGCACCAAGCTCAAGAACGTGATCACCGGTGCGGTCACCGAAACGACCTTCAACCCCACCGACAAATTCCAGGACGCGCGCATCGACCGCCGCGAGATGCAGTATCTCTACAACGACGGCGATCTCTACTACTTCATGGACATGGAGTCCTTCGAGCAGCTTCCGCTCAACGCCGACAAGCTCTCCGCAAACTTCAAGTTCGTGAAGGAGAACGACATGTGCAAGATCGCTTCCTACAACGGAAACGTATTTGCCGTCGAGCCGCCCATGTTCGTTACTCTTGAGGTTACCGCTACCGAGCCCGGCGTCCGCGGCGATACCGCGACCGGTTCGACCAAGCCGGCGACCGTCGAGACCGGAGCCGAGGTCAAGGTTCCGCTCTTCATCAACCAGGGCGATGTTATCCGCATCGACACCAGAACCGGAGAGTATCTCGAAAGAGCTTGAGTGCGGTGCCCGGTTTTTCCGAATTGCACGAATGCGGCTTTGACCGCATAAAACAACGTGACCGCAATGCGTATGCATGCCGCGGCACATGATAAGGAAAGGAACGGACGAAAATGACAATTTCCGAAAAGAGTGCTTATATCAAGGGGCTTGCAGACGGTCTCGATTACGACAAAGAGAGCGCTGAGGGCAAGCTTATCACCGCGCTGATCGACCTTGTGGGCGAGATGGCGGGTGCGATCGACGAGATCGACTCCTCCATGGATGAGATCGATTCCGATCTCGAGGAGCTCAACGACTACATCGAAGAGGTCGATTCCGATCTCGGTGATGTCGAGGAGTATCTCTTCGGCGACGAGGACGACGACGATTATTACGACGACGATGAGGAATGCGACGGAAACTGCTGCGACTGCGGCGAGGATTGCGGCGACGACGATTTCCGTATGATGTTCTGCCCTCACTGCAACGAGGAGATCTACTTTGACGAGTCGATCGAACCCTCGGAGCTTACCTGCCCCGCCTGCGGAAAGAAAGTCTGCGACGGCGAAGACGGCGAGGAGTGAGCCGGAATCTGTCCGATTCCGGGAAGATTTGACGTTTGTGTTGTCTTAATTATGAAAAAGAGACTCCGTATCACGGTATGCGGAGTTTCTTTTTTCATGTATTTGCACAAAAAGTTAAACTCAATTTTCGAAAACTATTGACTTTGAATAAAAGAGATGATAGAATATATATACACTAAGCATGAAGACTCATGCAACTTTGTAAGGAGAAGAAAAAAATGAAAAAGGTACTTTCGTTTCTGATGGTATGTGTGATGCTTGTTTCGCTTTGCGTCCTCCCTACCTCAGCAGCGCAGTCGAACAAGGACTTCGATGCTCTTGCTTTCGGCGCAAATAAGCCTACCTTTGACGGTGTAATCTCTGCTGAAGAGTGGGGCAATTATACCGTTGAGGTAAAGGGCTCTGAAGCTGCAGGTAAGGATGCAACCGCAGTAAGCGCAGCAAACACCACCGTGTGGAATGAGAAAGAGGAAGCCGGCGATCACGCTCAGCTTAATTACAGAATCTGGCTCCGTTGGGATAATGACTACTACTACATTGCAGCAGAGATCGACGACTACGACGGCTACTACAACAAGAGAAGCCGCGGCGATATCTGGAACGGCGACTGCTTCCAGTTCCGTGTTGACGACAAGGGTCCGAACTCCGCTCAGGCAGCTGCAGAGGATGGTTACGACCACACCGTGACCGCGTTCAACAAGGAAAAGTACGATAAGCCGTGGGCAGATGTCAAAAACCTTATGAACACCGGATGTGCGATCAACACCACATCCACCAAGGATCCTAAGCCGAGATGGCTCTACGACATGGATTCCGGTCTCGGCGACCTCACCAAGAAGAACAAGAACCACGACAGCATCGCTCAGTTTGCTATGGAGGTCACTCCCGCAGCGACCGGTGAGCTCGTTACCATCGAGGTTGCTCTTCCGTGGGATATGATCATCAGAGGCGATCAGCCTATCGACAAGACTACCTACGGTATCGGTAAGGTTCTCGGTATGTCCGCTGTTTATCTTAACTCCAGCTCAGCCTCCGAGGATTGGTCCGGATTCCTTCAGTGGGGTTCCGGTATCACCGACAGAACAACTTATGCGATGGATGATACCGAAGCCAACAAGGAGGGCAAGCTGAATCCGAACATTTACGGCGGTTCTCAGGCAATCACTCTCGTCGGCAAGGACGCTCTCACCGGTGAAAAGGTCGACGGACTCCTCGAGTATGAGCCCGTTAATGACCCCGTTCCGTATAAGGATCAGGTTCTCGCAGTAGGTTACGGTCAGGCTTACATGTCTGCCGATGACGTTCGCTACGATGCAGGCTCCAATGTCATCATGCAGTATGAAGTCGCTCTCTGCGACGTTAAGCCCGTTAACCCCGAGACCACTGTTGTCGGATTTGTATTCGGCGGCAAGGACGGCGAAGAAAATGCCAAGTACGGCACCTTCGCAGGTTACGATTACAACTCGAAGTCATGGGTAATCGGTAACTTCGGCTGGGAGAACGGATGCACCGACATCTTTGCTTCCGCTCCCTATGAGTGGACGCTTCCCAACACCGATGAGAGTGCAGGAGCACTTGTTCCCGCTACATGGCACAGACTCACTCTCAAGATAGAAGGAAAGAAAGCATCTCTCTACGTTGACGGTGCTCTCGCGGTTGAGACAGAAAAGGATTGCATTACCGTTCCCGCAAATTCCGAGGATCCGAAGTTTAACAAGCTTGCTCCGATCCTTTACAACTGCGGCAAGGCGATCGTTGACAACATCAAGTTCACCACCGATCTTACCTTTAATATTGAGAAGAACACCGGTAATGTGGATCTCGCCGACTACAACATTTCCACCACCGACCGTGCATTCCTCACCAGCACTCTCGGACGCAACTGCAAGGGCGATAGCGGCTGGGCAAACATCGTTGACTACGATCCGATGAATGTCAACAGTGAAGACGGCTACTACTCCGAGAAGCCCAAGAACATGACCCCCGGCGATATGAACGACGACGGCAAACTCAACAACGCTGACGTTATCCTTCTTGTCCGTTATCAGGCAGGCTGGACCGGTCTCACGATCAATGAGGCTGCTGCTGACTTCAATGAGGACGGAAGCGTCAACATGAAGGACATCATCCTTCTCATCATATCTCTTGTCTGATTACGGAAAATGACTCCGGTTTCGCGTGAGAAATTGCGTGGATTCCGATAAACTTTAACATTTCCGCGCGGCGGAGGAAAAACAGGTTGCTGTTTTTCCTCCGCCGCGATTTTTTGCGCTCGGAAGCTGTGCGGGCGGAAGCGAAGATACGGGAAAGCGCGCCGCGAGGTCGGGCGCGTGTCGAGGCGCGGAGGAAGGACATGGTGTACGGCCGGTGTGCGGAATGTGGCGTTTGGGCGGTCGGGACGGGCATCGAAAACGAAAAAAAGGAAACTCCCGAAGGCAAAATCTGCCGTTCGAGAGTTTTTGTTTATCGGTATTAGACAGTTTGATTGATAAAATGAAAGATAATGTATTGACATTGCACTTTGCATGTGATAAAATAAGACCGTGAATATGTGCGCGCGGTTAACGGCTTGTTACGGAAATAACGGCGCACAATAATAAATTTTGGAGGATATGATGAAGAAGTTTCTGGCTTTTGTTCTCTGCGCGGTCATGCTTTCCGCAATGCTGGCAATCCCGGCTTTCGCAGCAAGAACGAACGTTGATGCCGACGCTCTCAAATTTGCGTCGAAGCCCACTATAGACGGAACGCTCTCCACTGAGGAGTGGGGCGAGAAGACCGTCACTGTAAAGGGCGAGGAGGCAGCTAACAAGGATGACAAGGAGGCTCCCAGCCCCACCAACACCTACATGGAGTTCTCGAACGAGGCTCAGCTCGAGATGAGTTATGACCTCTGGCTCCGTTGGGACGACGAGTATTTCTATATCGGTGCGATCGTTAACGATATCGACGGTTTCGCAAACACCCACAGCAAGGACGAAATCTGGAACGGCGACTGCCTCCAGACCCGTATCGATCCCGCAGGACCTGCAAGCCGCATGGAAGAGAAGATTCCGGGCTTCAACTATCTGACCGACGAATATGTTTTCAGCAAGGGTAACTACAAGGACAACGGCGCGAACGCTTGGGCGAATGCGAAGAACCTTATCAACGCGGGCTTTGCTCTTGTAAACGGCGGTAAGGTCGTTCAGGCTTACGACATGGAAGCTAAAGAGATCATGACCGACACTCTCTGCGCTATCACCACCGTTCCCAACGATCCTAACAGCGAAGAAGATTTCGGATGCACCACCACTTATGAGATCGCTATTCCGTGGAAGACCATCGGTGAGGACTTCACTCCCGAGGCTGACAAGATTCTCGGTATGGCTCTCGTAGTTCTCAACGGCTCCGGCTCCGGTGCTGACTCCTGGCTCACTTGGGGTACGGGAATCTGCGGCGGTCAGTGCAGGGATGCTCAAAAGACTGTCGGCGGTCCGAACGCCGTTACTCTTAAGGCTGATACCGTAACTCCCGCAGCTACATATGATAAGACTCCCGAGTCTACGACTCCCGATACCACCACCAAGGCTCCCGACAGCACTCCTACGACCACAAACGCTCCGACTACCACCAAGGCTGCCGATAAGGTCAATACCCCGAATGACATGAGCAACATCGGTAATGACGGACTTCCCGGCTGGGCTATCGCGCTCATCATCGTCGGCGCAGTTGTTGTTGTAGCAGTTGTTGTTATCATCATCGTTGCCAAGAAGAAGGGCGGCGCAAAGGCTGACGAGGCAAATGCTGACGATAAGAAGGACGACGAGGCAAAGGGCGAGTAATCGCGGAAAGTCTCGAATTCCGAAACGCTCCGCACGGTCGGAACGGTGATCGGAAAAATCCGTAATATTGTTTTTCACAGAGGAGAAGCTCAGGCTTCTCCTCTGTTTTTTTGTACGGAGGGAAATGAGCTTGCACAGAGAACCCGAGTTTGCGAAGCGGGGATTTTAACCTTTGATTGCGGAGCGAACGGCTCGGTTTTCTTTCGACTCCCGTGATTCGATGAACGTCCGTCCGCAAAGCTGAGCGGCGTCAGGAATTTTTGCGCGGCGACAGCTCTTCGATGCCGCAGCCGTAATCGAGGATCCGTTTGTATGTGTGTCCGTCGAATATCATGGCGCAGCTGTTGTAATACGGATGAAATGCATTGATGTAGGATGGGAGGAGGATGCGCTTTGTGAAGACGTTCTTCCTTGCCGTTTCTTCATCGTTCGTGCTGACGTGGAGAACGGAGCACGTCGGACTCCACGGGCTCCGGGCGATCTGCATCACGCAGTACGGACCGTCCGTGCGCGCGCCGCGGTATTCGTATCCGTCGGCATCCGTATGTATTTCAAGCATCCGATCGACGCTCGCCGCGAAGTCCGACGTATATTCCGACGGGCGTTTTGTTACGACTGCAAACGAACGCCCGCGGAGATATTCCGCGTCCTTCAGCTTGTCCGCATCTCTGTCAATGAATGAGTACGATGCCGCTTCACCTCCGTCGTAGGTGTTCGATCTCGGCAGTCTGATCGCGTTTGCGATATCGGAGAGAATCTTGCTTTCCGGACACAGATTCACCGTTTTCATCAGCGCGATGTATCCGTCAACAAGCCCGGTGCCTTTGTACGGCGCTGTGTTTTCGGTGAACTTTTCGCACTCCGCGAAATCCCCGCCGCGCATCTCGAATCGGCGCTCTCTTTCCCCGGTGGGGGGATAGTCTCTGCCGTTCAGCAGGACGTGCGTTTTTTCGGGATCGAGCTTCGGCGGCAGCGTGAGCGCGAAAGAGCTTGTATTCTCCGCCTCGGCGATAATGTTGTCCCCGTCCGTGCGGGCGTGGATGTGGGCGTATATCCGACCGCTCTCGATCGAGTGAAGCGAGACCCAATATGCGCGTCCGTAGCGGTTCATGTGAGTATCGAGCCATACCTCGTCGGGCCACGGATCGCGCTTCGCCGAGAGGAGCTCACGCAGCGCGTTTTCTTCAAACTGCACCTGCTCGAACACGTTGTGCATCAGCTTGTGAAATGTCGTGCATTCGTAATCCTTCAGGCAGTCCCTGAACGCATCGACGCCTTCCGTATTTTTTATATGACCGGGATCGGCGTCCGAGGTCAGAAAGCGGACGCGCATATTTGAAAGGTTGCGTACCTCGTTCGGGTTCAGGTATCCGGTCGACGGATAGATCCCCGCGAAGAGGTCGGGACTTTTTTCCGCGAGCGTCCATGTCGCGTATCCGCCGTTTGACTGCCCCATGGCGTATATCCTGTCCTCGTCGATACGGTACCGCTTTTCTATGTCGGCGAGGATCTCTCTGAACGAACGATCCCCGACGTAGCTCCCGGTCGTCATCCCCCTGCCGTGGATATCCGCGACGATCAGGTCGGGAAAAGCGTCGGTGCGTTCGAAATAATATGAGTACATCGAGCCGTCGGCGGAGGTTATCGTATTTATGATAAGCAGTGCATATCTTTGCTCGGGGTCAAATCCCTTCGGCAGACAGATGCAGTACCTCATGTACTGATCGTCGATGTGTGTGAAATAGTAGAGCTTTTTCGCTCCGGGGCTTTGCAGATATGTGTCGTATTCGCCGCGCTCGATCATGGAGATCTCACGCTCGAAAGCCTCCCACGCGAGGAAGTTTATGATGTCGTCCTCCGGAAAGTGGTAGATGCAGGCGAGATTGTAGCGGAGGCAGGCGGCGGCATGTTCGGAGATCGAGGGGTCTTCAAGCGCCCGGCGCGCCCTGTCCTCCGTCTGCTTCATGTAATCGCACGGAACGACGGGAAAAACGTCTATGGAGTGGGCGTATTCGCCGCCGCCGCGCGTCCTTGTGCGGAGAACGGCATGCGCATGGTGGAAGGGGGATTTCTTCGTGAAGGGGATTTTTGAAAGGTCGATGCGGATGTATTCAAAGAAGCGCAGCTTCCTTGAATACATCACTTCTCCCGTTATGCTGTCCTCGATCGAAAGCGTGACCGGTTCATTGAGGTCGAGATTGACCGAATCCACGGGAGTGCAGCTTATCTGAAACTCATCTCTCTGAAGGAAGATTCCGTCAAATTCCGCTGCGATCTCGCCCTTTTTATAGTGGAAATTGTTTTTCACCATGGAGTTGTGCGCGAGGGAATTCTCGTATTCAAGCGGGGTGAAGCGCACCGTTGTCAGGAACGACGAATATGAATCATGCTGCTGAAAGCAAATTACGTTAGTTCCGGCGGATAGGGTCAGCGTGAAAAGCTGGCGGCTGGTGTCGCGGTCCGTGCAGCATAGTGCGGCGATCTTTCCGTTTATCCAGAGCCGCTGTTTGGAGATGGTTTCGATCGAAAACGCGGCGTCGGTCTCCTTTTCGCAGACGATGCAGAAAAAGAAGAACACGCTGTCCATTAAATTAAGCCCCTCGATGCGGCTGAAATTCACCGTTGCGAGCGTTGTGTGTGTTGTACAGTCAAGCAGTGCGTAATCAAGCGGCGTGCCGCTGCGGAAGTGATCGGTTATCTGCCGCACCTCCTCCGGCACCTCGGATGGGTCCTCAAAGATGTAGCTGTCGGAGTGAGGCGCGACTATCACTCCGACGAAATCGGGATTGACTGCGATGTCTTTTATGCTGTAGATTATTTTTTCGTCCAAGTTCGGTGTCCTTTCTCGTAATTATTCACGGTAGTACTGTGCCTGCATGAGAAACAGCTTCCTGTATATTCCGTCTTCGATCCGCATCAGCTCGTCGTGCGTACCGTATTCGGCGATCGTGTTGTTTGCGAATACGGCGGTACGGTCGGTGAACCTCGTAGACGAAAGGCGGTGCGAGATGTAGATGGCGGTGCGCTGCTCGGCGAGGTCGTGAAAGTTGCGGTATATGTTGTACTCGGCAATCGGGTCGAGCGCGCTTGTAGGCTCGTCGAACACGACGATCGGCGCTTCCTTGTATATCGCACGCGCGATTGCGACCTTTTGTCCTTCGCCGCCGGACAGCTCGATCCCGTCCGGCTCGAATTCCTTGAACATATATGTGTCGGTGCCGTGCGGCAGAGTTTCGATCCTGCTCTCAAGCCCGGATTTTTTTATGCTCTCGCGCAGCCGCTCTTCGTCGTGCTCCGTGCTCATGGTTATGTTTTCGCCGACGGTGAAGTTGAAGAGCGAGAAGTCCTGGAACACCACTCCGAGCAGGCGGTAGTATTCGGTCAGCGGGATATCCTTGGAATTCACGCCGTTTATGAAGATATCGCCTTCTGTCGGTTCGTAAAGCCGGCAGAGCAGCTTGACGAAGGTCGTCTTTCCGGAGCCGTTGATACCGACCACGGAAAGCGCTTCTCCTGCCTCGATCGTTATATTTACATGGCTGAGCACAATGTTATCCGTGTCGGGGTACTTGAAGGAAACGTCGCGGAATTCTATTTTGGCGTTTGCGGGAACACCGATGTGAGTCTTTCCGCCCTCCTCGCGCTGCTTCTTTACAAGATCGAGGCAGCGGCGGTAATCCTTGATGTACCATGTCGTTTCCAGCATGAGGTAGGAGTAGTTCGTTGCAACGCCCATGATGGCGCCGGAGAAGGTGTTCGCCGCCGTGAGGTACATGGAAAAGTCGCCGACGGTCATCGCGCTGAATATTACCTCGAGGGCGAGCACCGTGTACACGAGAATATCCTGTACGGCACCGAGAATGCTGTTTATGTTGCCGAAGCCGAGGTACTTTCTCGTAAATTCCCTATCAATGGGGAAAAGCTTGTCTCTCCACGTCTCTTCGGCAAATCCGGCGAGCCAGTCCCCGATATCTGCGATGCGAATCTCCTTGCCGAACTTGATATCTCTCATCAGACCGAGGGAATAATCGTTGTTGCGCAGATACTGTATACGGCGCATGGAAAACAGGCGTGGGAAATTTCTCTGATACCGTTCAAGCAGAAAACGCACTGTGCTCGTCACGGCGATTATCAGAATGACCGTCGGATTGAGCGTGAACACGATCGCGCCGACTCCGATGAGGTTGAATATTCCGGACACCACCGCGGTCGTGTACTGAAGTGCGATGCCGAATCGGTTGTACTGCGCCATTCTGACGTAATTCTGCATATCGGGGTTTTCGATCGTTTCGTAGCTCATCTCCATGACCGATTCGGCGAGATATTTCTGCACTTTGAAGTTGAAGCGGTCCCCCTCAATCGAGTCGCGTCTTCCCAAAAAGGCGGAGAAGGTGCTGAGCGCAAATGCGGTCAGCGCCATCGCCCCGGCGAGGACAATCACGCGCCGGATGCTCTTTCCCTCTGTCAGCTCGTTTATGATCTCGCGTACGAAGAATATGGAGACCATAGCCTGTACGGTCTGGAGCATGAGCAGCGGTATTCTTATGAAAACGAGCTTGGGCGAGGTGCGGAATATGAATTTGTATATGAACCAGAGGTTGGCGTACTGTTCCTTCAGCGTTCCGCAGTTTTCGCGGTTCTTTTCCTTCGCTTCCTTTGCGTTCTGCTTTCTTTCAAGCCGCATTGCGCGGCGTTCTTCCTTTGTCATAATCCTGCAATGCTTTCGCGAGGCGAAAGCTTCCTTTCTTTTTGCGGCATGAGGTATTGCACGGCACTTACGCCGTGATTTCCTCGCTTGTCTCTTCGTCTGTTCCGTTTTCTATATAGTAGTGCGCCTGCTTTGTGAACATGTCCGCGTATATCCCGTTTTTCTTCATGAGCTCGGCGTGCGTTCCTCGCTCGACAAGCTTGCCGTCGGCAAACACCGCGATCGAGTCGCAGAACTTGACGCTTGCAAGTCTGTGTGAAATGTAGACGGCGGTCTTGTCTCCGATGATCTCGTTGAAGCGCCCGTAAAGCTGTGTTTCCGCTACGGGGTCGAGCGCCGAGGTCGGCTCGTCGAGGATGACGATCGGCGAATCCCTGTAGTACGCTCTTGCACAGGCGATTTTCTGTGTCTCGCCGCCGGAGAAGTCGCGCGAATGGTAGTACAGGATCCGACCGTAGGAGGTGTCGATTCCGTTCTCCAGCCCTTCGATCTTTTCGAGGATACCGCTTTCGGCGAGCGCTTTTCTCACGCGCTCCGGGTCCTCTTCGAGGTTGAGGACGATATTGTATCTGACAGACATGTAAAAAAGCTGATAATCCTGGAACACCACGGCGAGCCGCCGGCGGTATTCGGGGAGTGGGTAGGTCGAAATATCGACTCCGCCGAGCAGAATTTTTCCCTCGGTGGGCTTGTAGAACCGGCAGAGCAGCTTTATAAATGTAGATTTGCCGGCACCGTTGTAGCCGACGATCGACAGCCGCTCCCCCGCTTTTATCTTAATGTTTATGTTTTTAAGGACGTAGCGGTCGGTGTCCGGATATTTGAAGGATACGTTTACGAATTCAATGTCGCAGTGCTCGGGAAGCGCGGAGATGTCGGAGGTTTCAAGCTCCTTTCCCTCATGCTCCGCGCAGCGCAGGAATTCCCTGTAGTCGTCGATGTATTTCGAGAGCAGTCCGAGCGCGGGGAAGCGTTTAACGAATTCGTTGAAGGTTCCGGTGAACGCGGTTAGTGCGCCGAGGAACACCGTAAACGATCCGACCGTGATCCCGCCTGAGATCGCAAGGTATCCGCAGTATCCGTACATCACTACGGTCTGTATGAGTCCTATTATGTCGGAGAGCGTGTTTATGCCGAGCAGCTTTCTCTGCTGCGCGCGGTGATCCCGAATGTATTCCTCGGATTCCTTTTCAAATTTACTTTTCAGCCAGCTGTCGGCACCGTTTATGCGCACGTCCTTGCCGACTTTGAAATCTACCATTGTGCGGAATATGTAGTTGAAGCGGCGAGACAGACGAGTCATTGCCGTGGTGTATTCGTAGCCGAGCTTGGCACTGCGCCTTGCGATAAGCGTGTTTGCGGCGATGACCGTGAGAATGAAGAGGATCATTATCGGGTGAAGTGACATGATTATGTAGGTATATCCGCCGAGGCGAATCAGGTTCGAGATAAAGCCGAGTACCTTATCCTCGGCGAAATTCCGAGGCTCCGCCGCCGAGACGGAACGTGCCTCGAGATCGCGGACTCTTCCGTTCTCGAATTTGTCGTAATCCATGTGAAGCCATTTCGTGTGCTGATCCATGGCTACGCGGTGATCTATTTTCATGCTCTGATCCGAGCCGAACCTGCTTATTATGAGCGAGATCAGATTGAAGCCCACTACGGCGGCAGCGTAATAGGCTATGTATCGCAGAGTGACATCCACTCTGCGCTCGGAGGCAAGCTCGTCGAGAATATATTTCGGAATTATGAGAAGCACGAACGGCTGCACCGTAGATTTCACCGAATCGAGGATCATCAAAAAATATTTGCTTTTGGCATATTTCCATGTGCGCCTGAACATGAACGCCATGTTCGAGAAAAATTTCTTCAGATATTCTATGACCTTCATTTGTGCGTCCCGCCTTCGTTCCGTGCGAAAGCATCCTTTCTGTTATATGGTTGTTTGCCCGCTCCGGCGGGTTCATTATATTTAGATAATTTCGGCAGGGGATTAGCAAAGAATTCCAACTATCACCATTATATACCACTTTATGGCAACTGTCAACAATTTTCTTGAAATCGATTGAAAAAATCCCATAAATCAACAGACAAAGGGGGCGTTTATCTGCTGATTTATGGAATCTTTTGCAAGGTTGCTCGGAATCAGACGAAAGAAATTATGTTTACCGCGTCCTGTATGATCTCGTCTATGTGGATCTCATCGAGGTCGTTCTCGTTTATGCCGGCGCAAAATTCCGCCGCCTCGTCTTCCGAAAGAAAAACGTCGGAAAAATCCCTGATCGCCCTTTCGTAGCTGCCCGTCTTGAAAAAACTGATTCCGTAAACCGGCGTATCCTCCTCTTCGTCCGTCCTGATATAGGACTTTGTCATTCTGCATTCCACTGTCATTGTTCCTGCCTTCTTCCTTTTTCCGCGCGTTTTTGCGCGTCGGTAGTGGTAAAAGCGGTGTCCGATCCACGGAATTTATCCGGATCGGGTTTTAACTGCTTTTACTGTCTACCATTCTATACCTGATTGAAGCGTTTGTCAATAGCCTTGCGATTATTTGTTATAAATTTTTTTGTAATAATCAAAATTAATCAGAAAAGAGAGTCGAAAAACTTTGAAACAGGGCTTTTCGGGGGTAACTTGCAGAAAAGCAGCAAAGCTCACATTAAATTGTTTGCGCAAAAAGGAAAAAAGTCGAGAGATGCTAAAGTCCGGATGCCGGGAGATTTGCGGGTCGGATGTTTTGACGAGGCTCGAAAATACGCGCGATTTTTCGGAAAAATTCAAAAATTAAAAAAAGCTATTGCATTATAAAAAGAGTTATGGTATAATAATTCCTGCAAGTTCTATTTGATAAAACATTGCGTCCGGCACCGTTTCGTGCCGTGCGCGTACTGCAATGAACACGGTATAGCGTAGGTTTTAATTGCATACTCACTTACCGTGTTCCCGAGTTCGGCGCGGTGCGCACAACTCCGTCGTAAGGCTGAATCTCGGTTTTACTGCATAGAACTTTTTGCGACAACAGAATACAGGGGTATAGCTCAGTTGGTAGAGCAGCGGTCTCCAAAACCGCGTGTCCAGAGTTCGAGTCTTTGTGCCCCTGCCAAAACAAACAGGCATCCTCGGATGCCTATTTGTTTTAATAGAGATACGGGATACGAAGGGCTCTCGAAGATTTGATGCGAGGCGAATCTTTGTGCGCCGCGATCGGGCGGATTTGAAGGCCTAATTATAATGAGTTTATGATTCAATTAAAGAAGATATACAGTTTTTTACATAAAAATACAGATGAAATATCATTTCATGAAGCCGTTACACTATTTGCCGCTTCAATTAAGCAAGTATGGCTTGTGGATAAAAAATACGTAATTTTTACTTGCTTTGTTCTTGTTCTAAGAACAATTCCGGCTCTACTCGGAGCTTTTGTAGGTGCTATTTTTAATCAACGAATTATATTGGGGGCGGAAAAATTCGCTTCCTATTTATATGCATATTATCCACTGCTTATTGCTTTTGCTGTTTCAATTTTAAATGGATTTTTTTTCGTTATTTGGAGATGGGCAGAAACGAAATCAATGGACAAGATAACAGCATTTCTTTTGCGTGAATCTGTAAGAAAAGCTTTTACACTCGATTATGCTTCATATGATGATCCGGAATTTTATAACCAAATTCAAAATGGGTGGGCGCAGGATGGTGAAATGTTTATCAATAGTGCTACTACAGTGTTTGGTAGTATTTCCTATGTAATCGGAATGACTGCTTACATTTCTGTTCTTGCATATATTGATTGGAAATTAATGTTGGCTGTTACTGTTTTACGAATATGTCTTGAGCCATTGTCAAATAAACATTATACATGGACATATCGTCTAAATAATGAGCTTGCGGAATTGAGGAGAAAAGAACAATACTATCGCGGATTATTTAGAAGTAAGGAAATGGCCTCAGAAGGCAGGCTTTTTGATCTGTTTAATTACGCAAAAAGCAATTACCTCGAGGCACATAAAAAAATTTATAGAGAAACCTTTATTCATAATATCAAATTGAATGCTGTAAACTTATTTACAAATGTTGTTTATTCCTTCCCTCTTGTAGCCGGATATGTTTATTTGTCAATATGTGTGTACAACGGAAGTGTAAGCCTTGCAAATATGACCTTGTTTGTTTCTATGTACGCAGGATTCGTAAATCAAATATATAACACCATAAATGAATTATCCGGATTTCGATACTATGCCGAACAATCACGTTATGCAAGAGAATTTTTGGAGTTACCCACAAATATATTCAAAGACGATGATTCATTTAAAGATAATATACTCCAAAGCAACGGTCATTCGATTGAGTTCAGTAATGTTACATTTCGTTATCCGGGAACAGAAAAAAATGTTCTTGAGGATGTAAGTTTTAAAGTTGAAGCGAACGAATGTGTGTCCATTATCGGTGCAAACGGTGCAGGGAAGACAACGCTGCTACATCTGATGATGAGACTTTACGACCCTACTGAAGGGATAATATTGCTTGATGGCAGGGATATCCGTGAGTATTCTGTTGAAAGTTTGTATGCAATATACGGTGTGCTCTTTCAGGATTATTGCAGCTATGCAGTCAGTGCCAAAGAATCTATTACTCTGTCAACAGATGAAATTGATGATGAAAAAATAAGCTATTCCCTTAAGGCTTCGACTGTATATAAATTCATTGACACTTTGGAATGCGGACTCAATACTCCGTTATCCCGTAGCTTTGAAACTGATGGAACGGAACTGTCTGGCGGTCAAAAACAGAGAATCGCATTGGCAAGAGCATATTATAAGGATGCTCCCGTTTTAATTCTCGACGAACCATCAGCTTCGATTGATCCGGAATCCGAGGCGGAAATTCTTGATGCTGTGAATGAAATGAAGGGGCAAAAAAACATATGGATCATTTCTCACAGACTCAGTACCTGTGTGTTTTCCGACAGAGTGTTGCTTTTCAAGGATGGAAAGCTCATTGGAAACGGTAATCACAATGAACTTATTACAAATAATGATGAATATAAACGGATGTTCATGCTTCAAGCAGAAAGATATAAGGAAAAAGCATAATGAAAACCAAAAATGGAAACGTAAAGTTCATACTGAATTTAGCGCTTGAACCAAAATTGTGGTTTATCATTTTTATTAGGTCAGTTTACAAGGAACTACACGCAGACCGTGAAACGGGCTGCTGACAACA
>ERZ827108.1688-NODE-1688-length-27502-cov-13.509637_pt1 | contig 27502 bp, 26 predicted proteins | sample MGYA00519921_ERZ827108 | MGnify/ENA primary metagenome ERZ827108 (study PRJEB31778, sample SAMEA3449258) | human gut metagenome | biome: human gut; feature: human-associated habitat; material: faeces | place: United Kingdom | collected 2010/2012 ...
ACTCTGGCGATTTCTTTATGAAAATATCTTTCCAGAGAAAGATACTTTCTTCCCAGAATAAAAGCCCTGCCATTTCCAGAATCATAACAGGTCATCAGATTATGAAGTCCCAGATCAATAGATAAATAATGTCCATTCTGAGAAATCTGTTCCGGCTCTTCAATCTCATAGATAACAATAAGGTCACATTTTCCGTTTTCCGGTGGATAGATCCGCAGCTGTTTTATATGATCCATGTTCCTGAAAATCTTATTTTCAAGATATAGAAATTTTTCATGGATCCCATATGTTTCTTCCATGTAGCTTTTCAGATCCTTTGACAGAGACAGACGCAGCTGGTCTGAACCTTTCTCATGCCGGATCCCCATCTGCATGTATGTGACCGGTATATTATCCTGTTTAAAACGGGGCGGATTTGGATCTTTGATCCCTCCAGTCTTTTTCAGGACATAAAAAGATCTCCACGCCTTATCCAGCTGCTTACAGGTCTCCTGTGCTGTCTGTGACGGAAGCTGTTTATACCACAGATTTCCTTTATGTGCTTTTTTCTGATAATACCAGTCAGGATACTTTTCCAGTCCCAGTTCTTTATAATGACGCCGTTCGTAGTTGCAGATATTCCAGAGTTTGGATGCTGCATAACACATATGCCCTATGATATTGGAATATTCCTGACTGATCTTTATGGATGTTTTATGTGACAGCAGCATCTCCATTCTCCTTCTGATTGATAGTTTTTATTATGCTTATATCATAGCACAAAATGCTCTTGCTTTTCAACGCAGATCTGACCTGCTTTCTTCTGAAAACAAATACAAGAATCAGGAGATATAAGAAATAAATTTTTGCTGTTATATTTTTTGTGCGGATACGCACACTCCTGCGCTTTCATCTCGGTAATTGAATTGCCGAGGATTCCCGCTTATTATCCTAAAGCCAGAATCTGACAATAAAATCATCAACAAAATATTAACATTCATCAGCAGAAATGTATTAATTACATCTCCCAGATTTCTTGCCTTTACATATATTATTACCAGTATAATCAAGATTATTACCGTAAGTACCGCTTCTATCCCGCCAGAACTCCCGCCATCGCCATCTTCATCCATCGAAAAGCTATACAAAAACCAAAAAATCGGCATCGGCAAAGATAAAAACCATATTAAATAGTAAACCTTCTTCCAGTAAGAGCCTGCAGCCCAGCACAATATCATGGCTGCCAGCCCCAGAATCCCTAATACCATTTTTCCGCCTCCATTCTTTTTGATGCCTCAGTATAGCATTTTCTTTTTACATATTTGTTCTTTTTTATCTTCCGGTACTATACTTCACGATCAGCAGCTCCACACTCAGCACATCCTGCAGTCTTCCCGTTTTTACCGCTTCCTCGGATTCCGCAAAATCCTCCTCCGCCTGTTCAAGCTCCTCCGTACTGTACGCCCGTGCACAGGTCAGCAGATTCCGTACCGCAAACGACGGCACACCAAGTCTTGATGCGATCTCACTCTGCGCCGCACCCTCTCCTGACATCTTCTTCGCCAGCGTCATCTGGCGGAACTGCTTTGACAGAAGGAACAGAATCCTCATCGGCGGCTCCCTGAGGGTCAGGAGGTCATTGTAGAGATCCAGCGCTTTCCTCTGGTTCTTCTCCGTAACTGCACGGACCATCTCAAAAATCTTATTCTCCGTCCGTGTCGTACAGATCTCCTCAATATCCTCTGCCGTAACCACATCACGTCCCATCGTAAACGTGATCAGCTTCTCCAGCTCATTCCGGATATTTCCCATGTCCGTCCCTGTCTTCGTCAGAAGAAACTCCATATCCCGTGTCGTGATCTTTCGTCCCTCACGTCCGAGGATTCCTGCTGCCCATCTCATCAGAGTTTTTTCATCCTGTTTTGCGAACTCCACGATTCGCCCTTCAGCCTTGACTGCCTTGTACATACGGCTTCGTTTATCCACTTCTTCTTCCACAAAAACCATCCGCACATAATCCGGCAATGTCTTTATATAATCAGCAAGTTCATCACACTTGTTCTTAAAAAAACCAGAGTTTTCCACAAGAATCACCCTGTAATCCGCAAAAAAAGGCATCGTTTCACAGAGATCGATCATCTCCCTCACTTCGATTCCCTTTCCCTCATATTTGCTGAAATTCATTGTATCGTCATCCGGGTTCAGAGCTTTTATCAGTTTATCCTTGTACTGGATCTTCAGATAGGCTTCATCCCCGCACAAAAGATACACTCGCCTGAAATTCCCTGTCTTGATATCTTCCTGTAAATTTTTCACAAAAAAATCCTCCTGAAAATTGTCCCTGTTCTTTCCTCATAAACAGAAAAAATAAGATTCCCGTTCTCTTCTCTGCCATTACAACGCAGTTTTCCAGCCGGATACAGATCCATAGAACTGTTGAAACGATACAGCTGCAGCGCATGATTTTCTCTGATTCCTTTCGGCTCAATAACAATCGTATAAACAGTTTCCCCATCCGGCACAATTGGGTCAAATGTAAAATCAAGCTGAGTTTCTGCAATCTGCTGTGCACTCAGAAATGCTTCTGCCAGTTTCTTCCCTTCTTCATCCTGAATCAGCATCTGACACCCACCGTCCGGTACTGCACCATTTTTGAGATAGCCCTGTACCAGAATGTGATCAAACGCCGATGAAGCCACAAATGTCTGCGTAACCCTGTCACCAGAAACAATATCCTGAAGATTCTGTCCCACCCGGTAAATATTCCGGACAGAAAACTCTCTCCACTCCGTTTCTTCCACAAACAACGGTCTGTACAGCAAAATCGCCAGCATCACAGCCAGGATTGCAGTTACTGCTCCCCAGCCTCTTTTTCGGATCAAAGCCGGCACAATATGTTCTGTTTCCAGTTCCCCATTCTGCAGCAAACGGCATCCATCTGCGGCAAGAAAAAGCAATATTCCCACCATTCCAATACTGTAACGGTTCTGTGCCTCCCACATCAGATAGAAAAGAATATTTCCAAGCAGCACAAGCCTCAATAGCATTCCTGTGCCCATCCTTCCACTTATCATAGATGCAGCCGTTCCTGCCAGCGTCAGAAACAGAATCATCACATAAAAAATCTGCGCCCCGTATAGAAACAGATCATTTTTTTCTCCACAAATATATTGAAAAGCTCTGGAATCTTTCAATGGATAAAGCCATTCCGACTGAAACCCGCAGGAACCATCCTGCCAGACAGTCAGCATTTTTTCTCCCGCAAGAGAAATTGTACCTTTTACACCCAGATTTCTGATTCTTTTCCCTGCTTCCTGCAGATCTGCTTTTGTCTTTGCTTCTTCTCCGGGGATCCGGGCTGTAAATTCTACATCTTTCTTTTTGTAAGTTCCATCTCCTCCAACTCCCATCATTACAAAATGAGCCGGTGGAAATGCTTTATCGGAACTGTCAAAATCTGCATAATGATTTCGAAGCATGCCTGTCCCGGCCCAAGTCAGACCACATATCACCAGAAAAGGAATCAGACATGCAGCCAGTCTGCACCGATTCCAGCCTTTCACACAGACTGCCATGATCAGAAACGCAATCAGAAGGATTCCCTCTGTTATTCGGATTCTCATTCCGACCGCAGTAAAAATCCCCGTACATGCCGCATAGATTATCTGACTTCGTAAATTCACCGCTTTCCACGTCTTCCATCCGAAATAAATTCCCGCACTCAGAAACGGAAGCAGGCATACAGTTGTATAATGCCACGGAATCCATATATAAATAATCGGATCAAAAAGACTCAGAACCGCCACAAGAAATCCCCGATGGATATCCTCAGTTTCACATGCCAGTTTCCACATGAACAGCAGCGCAAGATCAACGCTTACTAGTCCCAGAAGATGAGAAGGCCAGTATAAACCGGATACTCCCAGTTTTCCCGCAGCTTTGAGAACCCAGTACAGCAAAATCGTAACCGGATGATTATGTGGATAACGCTGAAAATACGAATCATAAAAATCCGGTGAAATATGTCCATCCGTCTGCATATACCAGGCTTCATCCAGAACCAGAAGGTTATCATACCCTACCCAGTAACGCACATAATACAGATACAGGAACTGTAATACCAGAATCAGGAGGAAAACAATGGCAGTTGCCTTCATAAGTGTATGTTTTTTCCATGAGCGGCACCAGTCTGCCAATTTCACAAACAACAGCAGCAGAAATATACTTCCTGCCAGGATCAGTGGAAACACCGTTCTGTTTTTCAGTATGTTTTTTGCCTGGGGAATGGTACACAATGCATGAAAAAACACCCACCCAAGACACCCCAAAAGCAGGAATGATGTCAGATACAAAACCGTCTTTCGCATACGCTCCATGTCTTCCACCTCCTTCTGATTTATTTTCCTGTTTATCATACTACAAAACAGCTGTAGATTCTACGCTGTTTTTTCGTTACAAAAAGTTTTCATACGTATAGAATGCCCATCTGTATAAACCGTGATCGCCCCGTTTTTCATCGTATATTCCGTCCGGATCCCGTTCTCTTCAAGACGTGCCGTCGTTTCCGGTGACGGATGCCCATACGTATTGGATTCCGAGCAGGAGATCACCGCAAGTTCCGGCTTTATCTTATCCAGAAATTCCTGGCAGGTAGAATACCGTGACCCATGATGCCCTACTTTAAGAAAATTCACATCATCAAGTTTCGGAAGCAGCTTTTTCTCCGTCTCCGCTCCGATATCACCAGTAAAAAGCCCCCGGAATTTCCCGTACCGTAGTTCCATCACAATCCCTTCTTCATTTACATCCGTCCCCTTCGCACCTGTCTCTGGCGACAGGATTTCCAGAGAGCCATCCCCAAACCGCAGTTTCTGCCCCTGATGAAGCCTCAGCACAGAAATCCCGCACCTCTTCGCCTGCTCCTCCAGTTCATAATAGACCTCCTCCGGTGCCTTCCAGTCCGGGAGAAGCAGATTTTTTATACGCAGTGTTGTGAGATGTTTTTCCTTCAACGTCAGCAGTTCCTGTACGCCACTGATATGATCAAGGTCCGTATGTGAGATCAGCATGGCATCCACCACCGAAATCCCCTGATTTTTCAGATATGGAAGGATCTGATACGACGCAACCTTTTTCTTACTGCTGCTTCCACCATCCACCATGACCGTTTTGCCGCCCGGAAGCTGTATCACGATCCCGTCCCCCTGTCCGATATCCAGACAGGTGATCGAAATCAGATTTTTCTGTCGGAATCCCAGAATAAAAATGCTCACACAGACAACAGCAACACAAATCCCTCTCGACAGGACTCTCCACACACGGTACGCTCCTTTTTCCTTCAGGAACAAAGCGATCTGTATCCCGCCAAACAGAAGGACATAATACACCACGCACTGCCATATCTCCGGCGCGCCGCCGATCCATGTACAAAACGGAACGGCCCCTGCCAGCACACAAAGTTTCTCGTAAAGCATCAGCAGGATTTTTCCCGGAATCAGACAGATCCCGGCAGCGGAAATACTCATAAATCCAACAGCCACACAACACAATCCGCAGATCAGCACCACACTTACCGTAGGAAGCACAGCCAGATTCAAAACGATTCCCAGAACTGATACCTCACCATACATCCGAAGAAGCACCGGCAGCGTTGTAAGCTGCACGGCAAAGGATGACAGAAGTGTTTTGACCCACGCACGCTCACTGCCCACTAGACGGTTCAGGGCAGGTGCCACGATCCCCAGACCTGTCACTGCCCCGAATGAAAGCAGGAAGCTGCTGCTGTACAGGTACGCCGGTGTATCGAGCAGCAAAAGTATCGCAGACACAGCCAGTGCAGTCAGAAAATCATAGCTTCTCCCCAGAATCCGCGCTCCGACTGCCAGCACAAACATGCAGACAGCGCGCATTGCGGACACACTGCTTCCTGTCAGCATCCCATACTGAAGGATCACACTCAGTGAAAGAAATCCTGCCCATCCATTGCCAAATGAAAGCTTCTTGAGTAACGAAAACATTCCCATTCCGAGTACGCTGATGTGTAGTCCGGAAATAGCCAGGATATGCACCATCCCCGCCATCTGATACCGCAGCCTCACCTCCTCATCCAGACCGCTTTTTTCTCCCAGCAGCATCGCCTGGTAGATTCCCGCATCCTCTCCCGCTGTTTCCTGCAGGATTTCGCCGATTCGCCCCCGAAGTTCTGTCAGGAACTGTCCATACTTTGAATAATTCCTGCCTTTTTTCTGTATAATTCCATTTTTCAGGAAATAATAAATTCCCTGGCAGGCATAGTACTGCTGCGAATCAAATTCGCCTGGATTTCTGGGTGCAGAAACCCGCTCCAGCTCACCACCGACCTGGATAACCATACCTGTTTTCAAATTTTCTTTTGCATTTTTCTCCAAAAACACTCTTATATTTCTGATGGGAATTCGCTCTGACTGACAGAGCAGAAAGACTTGTTTAAGATAGACAGAAAGAGAATATTCCGTGTCCTGGCACCGCTGTACTTCCCCGCAGATCACAGCCGATGGATGTGACTCTATATATTCCCAGACCTCACGCGGCAGCGGATTCCCTCTTATAACAGGAATCCCTGCCAGGTCCAGAATACACAGACACAACATCAGGAACACGCACGCACAACACACTGGTCTTTTACGCATTCCCTGTCCTTTCTGTATAAAAATGCCTTATGATTCCTCGTCCTCATCCGGAATTACAAGGTCTTTGTTTTTTTCATAAAATTTGTAGAGCGGCAGATTCTTCTGGAAGTTTCCTCCACTGTTTCCTTCAATGGAAATCTGTACCTTATCCGTCTCACAGGAATCCACAATGGAATTCACCACCGAATAAACAGAAATATTTTCTGCCACATCCAATGCTGCATCCTGGAACTCACTGTTCAGGTCAAGATAACAGATTCTGTCTGCCGTAATCACATTGATCGCCATAGTATTCTCTGGAATCGTTGCATAATGTCCGTCCTCCAGAGGTCCCTTGGCAAGCTGTTCCAGAACAACACGCTCTTTTGGAAGCGTCCTTCTGTAACAAACATTTCTTGTTTCTTTCAGAAGTCTCTTGCCGCTCTTGTCTGCAAAATACAAGGTAAACGTATCGTATCGATAGTTGTCCTCATTTTTCTTTGATACTTCCACAAATGTACTGTCCGTCATATCCCCGATCTCCTGGTTTCTGGAGTCTTTAAGCGGCTGACCTGCCACTGTAAAACGGATCTTCGCAATATCCGGTATCTGCAGAAATGTCTGGACAATTCCATCTCTGGTAAGAACTTCCCTTACCTTGCTCATTTCTGAATATTCTTTGCTGAAATCTATGATCAGCAGATTATCCTGCAGATCATAAGAACTTACAGAAACATTTTCCGGAAGAAGACTGATTCCGTCTTCCGGTACTTCTCCGTTCCCTAATTTCTGCAACAGAGCTTTTACCATGTATTCTTTTGTTTCTTCTTTTGGCTCATAGGGTTCACTCTTGAGCGCAGTCTCATTTGTATTGAGATAATAAAAATTATATTTACTGTCTTCTTTCTTTGACTGTATGGTTTCTATGCTGCATCCTGCAAACAAGGTACAGACCATCAGCGCCAGAAGAAGCACTTTTGATATTCTCTTCATCCGGCACCTCCTACGGAATATATGACAGTGGGACACGAACGGAAAAAGTAGTTCCTTCCCCTTCTTTGCTGAATACCTTGATCACTCCATGATGCATGCCGATCGTACTTCTCGTGATTGCAAGGCCAAGTCCTGTTCCTCCGATCTCTCTGGAATGAGACTTATCCACCCTGTAAAATCTCTCAAAGATACGGCTCAGAGAATCCTCCGGAATACCCATTCCGGAATCAGCAACTGTCACATAGAAGAACTTGTGATCCGCATCCAGTGACACTCTTACCCATCCGTCGTCTACATTGTACTTGATCGCATTTTCTACCAGGTTACTGATCGCAGATGTAAATTTCAGCTCGTCCACATCTGCCTCCACCGGGCGGAAACTGTCAAGGATCAGATCAATGTTTCTCTTGTCCGCGATCGGACGCAGGCGCTTCAGGATATCCTCCAGCAGCTGGTTGATCGACATATGCTGGATCTGAAGATCTGCGTTTTTCTTATCCATCTTGACCAGCGTCAGAAGGTCAGTGATGATCCTGTTCTCACGGTCGATCTCCGCTGTGATGTCACGCATAAACTCCTGATACAGATCCTCCGGGACACCCTGCTGTCCTACCAGGGAATCTGCGAGGACTTTCATGGAAGTCATCGGAGTCTTGAGTTCATGAGAGACATTTGATACAAACTCCGATCGTGACTCATCCAGAACTTTCATTCTGGCAAGCATCTTGTTAAAGGCATCTGTGATAAGTTCTGTCTCTGTATAGTCCGGCACACTGATCTCATCCTGCTGATAGCCATCTGTCAGGTCTTCAATTGCCTTGGTAACTCTCGCAAGCGGTTTTACCAGGACAGTCGACAGGATATACGCCAGGAACAGCGATAATACAATAATAATACAGATGATCAGGATTCCTTTCTGCTCCAGATCTCCTGCTATGGCAGCGATCTCACTTCCGGAAATATTCACCAGCATGGCTCCCTGAACCTGAGACACATCTGCACTTTTGACCGGAACTACCAGTTCGATCATCTGTCCGATCTTTTTAAACTCGTCAGAATCACCATTCTTAAAACAGCGTATCACCTTGGACGAAACAAGAGTTCTGCCCTCTTCCACATGATAGGTATCTCTGACTATCTTGAAATCTCTGTCAACCACAAGGATTCTGCCGCCATAGACATTAGACAATAACTCCAGCTTGCTGTTGACAGCCTCGGAGCTGGAGTCATTGAGATAATTTTCCTTGATGATCTGGTCGCAGAGAATCGCGCATTCTGTGCGTACTGCACTCACACTTACTTCCACTGCCTGATTTTCGTAATAGTGTATCATCAGTTGTGTCACGATAATTCCCGGCACGATTCCCAGAATAATAAGGATAATAAAGATACGAAAACGCAGACTTTTAAAAAATTTTGTCTTTTTTTTCGTTACCATGGGTTATGCCTGGAAATAGTATCCTACGCCCCATTTGGTGTGTACATACTTCGGCTCACTGGGATTCGCCTCAATTTTTTCACGAAGACGGCGGATATGTACATCGACAGTACGGACATCACCCGGATATTCATATCCCCATACGATATTCAGAAGATTCTCACGGCTGTAAACCTTGTTCGGGTTGAATACCAGAAGTTCCAGCACATCAAATTCCTTCGCTGTCAGATTGATCTCTCTGTCTGCAATAAATACACGACGGCTCTCGCAGTCCAGCTTAAGGTCACCTGCCTGGATTGTCTTTGCTTTTTCTTTCTCTTCATGTTCAGAACGGGCACGACGCATAATGGCTTTGATACGTGCCTTGACCTCAAGGATGTTGAACGGTTTGGTGATATAATCATCTGCACCGTAGTCCAGTCCCAAGATCTTGTCCATGTCTTCGCCTTTGGCAGTAAGCATAACGATCGGCACATTGGAAAATTCCCGGATCTGCTGGCATACTTCCAGCCCGTCCATCTTCGGCAGCATCAGGTCCAGAAGGATAATGTCGTATTTATTCTCCTTCGCCTTCTCCACCGCTTCTTCTCCATCGTAAGCACAGTCCACTTCCATTCCGTCCTGTTCCAGATTAAAGCGGATTCCTTTTACGATCAGTTTTTCGTCATCTACTACTAAAACTTTTCTGCTCATTCCATTCTCCTTATTTTACTGCAATCTTATCCTTTATCATTGAAAAGGTACTTTCTTTGATTCCAGGGACCTGCATGATCTCCTCGATGCTGGAAAAACCTCCGTGTTCCTCCCTGTATGCAAGGATCGCCTGTGCCTTGGAATCTCCGATGCCTGACAGTGTCTTGAGCGTCTCGGCATCTGCTGTATTCAGATTGACAATTCCATCTTCTGTACCCATGCTTTCTCCCGTTCCTGTAGTCTCAGGTACCGCTGGAACAAAACTGCCCTCCTCTGCTTCCTGAACAGTCGGTACATAAACCTGCTGTCCGTCACTGAGTGGCTGTGCCTGATTGACAGAAATTCCGGAAGCCTCTTCCGTCATTCCTCCCGCTGCCTCGATCGCCTGAAAAACACGGCTGTCCGGATCCATCTCATAGACTCCCGGCTGATTCACAGCGCCACAGACATTCACAAAAATTTCCTGCGGTTCAGGTGTCACTGACGGAATTTCGTCAGTCATCTCTCTTTCCTCCTGCTCTGTTTCTTCTACAGTATCAGAAGTATCTTCCTGGCTTTCAAGCAATATCTCATCACTTCTCGCGCCACATCCCGCACAGAAAATCCCTGTAAAAAGCGCGATCGGCAAAAGCACTGTACAGTATTTTCTTATTGATTTTGTGATAATACCGGTTCACTCCCTTCTATATTAAGGCAGTCTCCCCCGGTATATACTTGACCATGTCTTATTTTACCCAATTCCCCTGTGTTTTACAATAGGAAACTTCTATTCTTCCAGGATTACCCTTATTTCTGCCATTTAAAGATCACGATCCCGGCGATCGCGATCAGCATTCCCAGGACTTTTCTCCACTCAAAAGGCTCTTTATCCACGCCAAAAAGCCCCATCAGTTCGATCAGATATGCAACGATCAGCTGCGAGATCACGATCAGCATGGCTGCTTTTGCAGGACCGAGTGCGCCCATGCTCTGGATCACGGTGATCGTGATAAATGCTCCGATCACGCCTCCAAGAAGTGTGTATTTATTCTCCACCTGCCATAACGCAGAAACGCTCTGCCGCCCTGTAAAAAACCACGTGGCAACGCAGACTGCAAAAGCCGAGAGCTGCACCCAGCCCGTCGATACCCACAGGCTGCTCTGTTTCGTCACTTCCGTATTAAAAACTCCCTGAATACTCATCAATGCACCTGAGATCAGTGCTGCAAGAAATCCCCACATAGTAATATCCCTCCGCAATATGCAATGCAATAAAAAGAGACTGGTTTATCAATTCCAGTCTCTTTATCCTGTTTAATATCAGCATATACGGATCTCGGTATTTTTATACACTTTAATATCTGCTGTTATTTTTCACTGTTTCTGAACTCTTCGTCCTTTTTCTGTGCTCTTTTTTTCTTGATCCACTGAAATCCCTGATAGAGCAGCATTCCTACAATGTAGATAACAATGACTGCACCGAACATATACATCGTGGATCCTGTTGAATTTCCCATACAGCACCTCCTATTTCAGACGTTTTTTAGAAGACTGCGCAGTACTTTTGTTGAAAGCAGCCCCGCTGCATCCGCCGCAGCTTCCACAGTTGCCGCTGCATCCACTGCAGCCCATGTGTTTGCCTTCTTTGGCATTTTTTACATTTTTGTAGATTATGTATGCACAATATCCAAGGATCAAAGCCATGATAATAATATTTGCCAGCATTTCACTCATCCTCTCTTTAAATACTGCCAGTCATATAAAGTGAAAACAGAGGCCGGACACATCAACTGCATCCAGCCCCTTTATTATTTCATAATTTCTTATGCCTGTACAGAACGTTTGGAATAAACTTTCTGATCTTTGTATGGATCTGGTCTGAACAGCAGGAACAGCATTGCGATAAGTACTACGAATCCTACTACAGTACCGATACCAAATGCTCCACCAGTTACGAAAGAACCGATCTGATAGAAGCAGAGGCAAACGATGTAAGCGAATACGTTCTGGAAGAGAATTGCGAACCAGAACCATTTCTTGTCGTTCATTTCTTTTGCCATTGTTGCGATAGCTGCAAGGCAAGGAGAATCAAGAAGGTTGAACATCAGGAAGGAGAAAGCTGCGATTCCTGTCGGGAACCAGCTTGCAACACCTGCTGCAACGTTTACTGCATCTTCTGTATCACCAGCTACGTTAGCCAGGACACCCATTGTAGATACGATAGCTTCTTTTGCTGTGAAACCAGAGATAGAAGCTGCTACCGGCTGCCACTCGCCAAATCCAAGTGGTGCGAAGATCGGAGCGATCACACCGCCGATTGCTGCCATAAGGCTGTCTGCGCTGTCTTCTACCATACCGAATCCACCATCTGTGAATCCAAATCCACCAAGGAACCACATTACTACACAAGCAAGGAACAGGATTGTACCAGCTTTGATGATGAAGCCTTTCAGTCTTTCCCATACGTGAAGGAGAACTGTCTTAGCCTGCGGAATATGATACTGCGGAAGCTCCATTACGAACGGAGCCGGTTTACCGGAGAACGGTTTTGTTTTCTTAAGAATGATCGCTGCTACAAGTACAGCTACGATTCCGATAAAGTACATCAGAGGAGCGATAAAGGAGCTCTCTGCATATCCTGCGGTCTCACCAGCAATTACACCACCCATAAGAGCGATAACCGGAAGTTTTGCACCACAAGGAATAAATGTTGCTGTCATGATAGTAAGACGTCTGTCATTATCCTGCTCGATGGTCTTGGAAGCCATGATTCCAGGAATACCGCATCCAGAAGAAATAAGGAGCGGAATGAAGCTCTTACCGGAAAGTCCGAAGTGACGGAATACACGGTCCATAACAAATGCGATACGTACCATGTAACCACAGTCTTCAAGGATGGACAGGAACAGGAACAGGATTGCCATCTGAGGAACGAATCCAAGTACTGCACCAAGACCACCGATGATACCGTCAACTACAAGTCCCATTACCATATCGCCAGCGCCGATGCTGCCGAGGATATTGCTTGCGAAGTCCTGAATAGCTACTACGAATACATCATTTGTCCAGTCTGTTACGAATGTACCAACTGTTGTTACAGATACATAATATACTAACCACATGATCGCGATGAAGATCGGGATACCAAGGATACGGTTGGTAACGATACGGTCGATCTTATCGGATACGGTAAGTTTGTCTTTACCTTTCTTAACAGTTGTGTTTACGATCTTCTGGATGAAAGTATATCTCTCATCTGTTACGATACTTTCCATATCATCGTCATGTTTCTTTTCGATTGCCTGACGTTTGCTGTCTACAGTAGACTGTGCAGAAGCGGAAAGTTTGATGGATTCCTTTACTTTCTCATCGTTTTCAAGGAATTTGATCGCATACCATCTCTTCTTGTCTTCTGTGATAGATTCCGGAAGGACATCCTTCACATCAGCGATAGCTGCTTCCATTTCTTTGGAGAAGACTTCTTTTGGAAGATCAGCGCTGCTCTTCTTTGCTGTTTTGATTGCTTCGTCGATCAGTTTGTCAAGACCTTCGCCCTTCAGTGCGGATGTCTCAACGATCGGGCAGTCAAGCAGCATGGAAAGACGCTTAACATCGATCTTGATTCCTCTTTTTTCAAGAAGGTCTGCCATGTTCAGCGCGATGACAACCGGAACACCGGTCTCAACAAGCTGAGTGGTCAGATACAGGTTACGCTCGATGTTTGTTGCATCGACAAGATCGATGATAACATCTGGGTTCTCTTTCAAGACATAGTCACGGCTGACTACCTCTTCCAGAGTGTATGGTGACATGGAATAGATACCAGGAAGGTCAGTTACGATAACATCCTCGCCTTTTCCTCTTTTGCCTTTTAATTTACCTTCTTTTTTCTCTACAGTAACTCCCGGCCAGTTTCCTACATACTGGTTAGCGCCCGTTAATGCGTTGAACATTGTTGTTTTACCACAGTTCGGGTTGCCGGCAAGTGCAATCTTAATTGCCATTTTTTCTTACCTCCTTAATCCCTCTTTGTTGCAGCCATAAGGCCGCTCAACAAAACTTTAATTCTTATGTACAGAACATGATTCATTGCTGGGAACAGCAATCCTTATTTTACCTGTACGCACTGAGCATCGTTCTTTCTTACGGATAACTCATAGCCTCTTACAGTGATCTCAACAGGATCTCCAAGCGGAGCGACTTTTCTGATGTAGATTTCGCTTCCTTTGGTGATTCCCATATCCATAATGCGTCGTTTGTAAGCGCCGTCTCCCTCAATCTTAGTTACAACAACGGTACTTCCGACTTTTGCCTCACCTAAAGTCATTGTTCTGTCTCCTTTCCTCTTGTTGATTTATTATATATACTTGACGCCCCTGACGAAGTGCTCCATTGCTTCGCAATTCCACACTTCTGCAGACATTCGGAATCCGCTGATTTTCTTCGAAAATCGCTACTTCCTCATGTTTGGCGGGTTTCAAATTCATCCGCTAATGTATGCAAGCATACAACGTGGCTGCAATTTTAAACTCTGGGGCTGTCAGATCATAATATGCTTTGCCATATCTGAGTTGACTGCTACACGGGCATCTTTGACGTTAACGATTACATTGCCGCCGATCGCAGACACTACTGAAATCTCTGTACCTGTTACAAATCCAAGGTTTGCGAGAAATCTTCTTGTTTCTTCATTTCCACCGATCTTGAGAATTGTATTTACTTCGCCGATTCCGGCCATTGTAAGTGGCATCATGGTATCTACTCTTCTTTCTTTAATGATAATTTTTTTCGTTTAAAAAGACCGCAGTCACAGACCACTTCCTTTTTCTACTAAGTTAGTATATTCTAACGTTGGTAAGCTGTCAAGCACTTTTTTTCGTTCTATATAACCTGCATTCGTTAAGCATAACTATAATTTGCATCATAAAACTTTTATTTGTCACAAGTGACTCTTATTTGTTATGCACAATATTCGTTCGTTTTGCATAACTATTGTGCAAATTTGTATAAAAAAATTCCTGCCTTTCCGGGCAGGAGTCTCTGTTTGTGCCAAAATATGCAATTATAAAAAACATTGGATTTTTGCGGTTTTCTCTGCATTCATCTTGTTCCGGACGCGAAAATATGATATGATATCAATAATACAAAGCAATACGAGATTATGCAAACAAACGCATGATTTCTTTCAGCAGAATTGGGGTGTAAGAATGCATACAAACGAATCCGCCGAAAACTATCTGGAAACGATTCTTATCTTAAGCAAATCCCATCCGGTCGTTCGCTCCGTAGATGTTGCCTCTGAACTTGGATTCAAGAAATCCAGCGTCAGCGTTGCCATGAAGAAGCTTCGTGAGACCGATCAGATCACCGTATCACCTGAGGGATACCTTTACCTGACCGAATCAGGACGTGCAACCGCAGAGAAAATTTACGAGCGTCATCTCTTTCTTTCTGAATGGCTTGAGAAACTGGGTGTTGACCCGGTTGTTGCAGCAAGTGATGCCTGCAAGATCGAGCACGTGATCAGTACCGAGAGCTTTGCCGCGATCAAGAAACACATTGATCTTGACAGTATGGAATAATATATTTCTATCAGATATCAGATTTGTACAGTAGTTTCAAAAGGCAGGAGCCTGGCAGTTACGCCAGGCTCTTTTCTAATTTCTCGATCATTTCATCGATATTTTCTTTTGTGATAACAAGCGGAGGTACGAGACGGAGTACGTCGCTTCCTGCTGAGATCACAAGAAGTCCGTTCTCAAGTGCCTTTGTCACAACACTTCCCACAGTCGCTCCTTCGATCACCAGTCCCTGCATGAAACCTTTTCCACGACGCGCTGCGACGATCGGGTATTTTTCCACAAGTGTGTCGAGTTTTTCCTCTAAATATGGGGTTAATTCCTGTACATGTGCCAGGATACCGTCCTGCTCAAAGATATCAAATACCTTGCTGACAGCTGCACATACAAACGGGTTTCCACCATAAGTCGTGCCGTGATCTCCCGGTACGAGAGATGCTGCTGCCGCTTTTTCCCCGAGGACAAATGCGCCGACCGGGACACCGCAGCCAAGTGCTTTGGCACAGGTCATCACATCCGGTTTGACACCGTAGGACTGCCATGCGAAGTAATATCCGGTACGTCCCATACCGCACTGGATCTCGTCAAAGATCAGGATAATATCATTTTCATCACAGAGTGCGCGAAGTCCCTCAAGGAATTCCTTCTGTGCCGGATAGATACCGCCCTCTCCCTGTACGACCTCTGTGATGATCGCGCAGGTCTTGTCTGTGATCTGTGCTTTGACGCTCTCAAGATCATTAAAATCCGCAAATTTCACACCACCGATCAGTGGTTCGAACGGCTCTCTGTAATGCTCTGTTCCTGTAACAGAAAGAGCTCCCATGCTTCTTCCGTGGAAAGAATGGTTCATTGCGATGATCTCATATTTCTGTGCTTCTTTGCCATATTTGGTATAGGCGTATTTACGTGCAGCTTTGAGTGCACCCTCGATCGCCTCTGTTCCACTGTTTGTGAAGAACGCTTTGGCAAGTCCGCTGGCTTTGACCAGTTTTTCTCCTGCTTCGCTCATCGGCTCATTGTAATAAAGATTGGAAATATGAGTCAGCTTGTCGATCTGTGCTTTTAAAGCCTCGTCATATCCCGGATAATGATATCCCAGTGCATTTACTGCGATCCCGGCAGCAAAGTCGAGATATTTTTTGCCCTCTGTATCATAGAGATAGCATCCTTCCCCATGGTCAAACATGACCGGGAAACGATTATATGTATGCAGAATACTTTCTTCTGCATGATTCATCTGTTCATTCATGCTCATTGTAATATTTCTCCCCGTCTTCTCTTAAAATAGCAGTACCGATACCTTTGTTTGTAAAGATCTCCAGAAGGAGGCTGTGCGGAATACGTCCGTCCAGGATATGTACTCTGTTTACGCCTTCCTCGATCGCATCGATGCAGTTCTGCAGTTTCGGGATCATTCCACCGCCTACATAACCGTCGCTGATCAGTTTTTCTGCTTCGTGTACATGTAACTCGGAGATCAGAGAACTCGGATCATCTTTGTCCTTGTATACACCCTCAATATCAGAAAGGAATACAAGTTTTTCTGCATGGACAGCCTCTGCGATCGCACATGCTGCATCATCTGCATTGATATTATAAGAATCAAAGTTTGTGTCAAATCCGATCGGAAATACGATCGGAAGGAAGTCTTTTTCGAGAAGATCCTGCAGAACCTTCGGATTAACTTTCTCGATATCACCTACATATCCGATATCTTCGCCCTTGGAAAGTTTCTTGTGGCACTGGAGAAGTCCACCGTCCTTGCCGCTGATACCAACAGCCTGTACACCGAGGGATTCCACCAGTGTAACCAGTTCTTTGTTGACTTTTGCGAGAACCATCTCTGCGATCTCCATAGTGTCTTTGTCTGTTACGCGGAGACCGTTTACAAAATGTGGTTCCATGCCAACTTTGTTGACCCAGCGGCTGATTTCCTTACCGCCTCCGTGAACGATGATCGGTTTGAAACCGATCAGTTTCAGAAGTACAACGTCCTTGATGACATTTGCTTTGAGTTCTTCGTCCAGCATGGCACTTCCGCCGTATTTTACTACTACGATCTTACGATTAAAACGCTGTATATAAGGAAGAGCCTCGATAAGAGTTTCTGCCTTGTCCAGATATTTCTGATTTACCATTTTTTCATTTCTCCTCGATTTTAAATTTTTTATGAACGATAATCCGCATTGATCTTGACATAATCATAGGTGAGGTCACATCCCCATGCGGTTGCGGTGCAGTCGCCCATCTTGATGTCTGCGATCGCAGTTACCGCTTCTTCGGAAAGGATCTTTGTCGCTTCTTCTTCGCTGTAATCTACAGCCACACCGTTTTCGATGATCTGGATCTTACCTGCCTTGCTCTCAAAGTAGAGGTCTACTTTTTCCGGATCAAACTGTGCACCTGAGTAGCCCATCGCACAGAGGATCCTTCCCCAGTTTGCATCATGTCCGTAGATCGCTGCTTTTGTAAGGGAGGAAGTAACAACAGATTTACTCAAAGTCACTGCCTGTTCCTTGCTCTCTGCACCGATGATCTTTACTTCAAACAGTGCAGTCGCACCCTCACCGTCGCCTGCGATCTTCTTGGCAAGTGTGGTGTTGATGTAATTCAGTGCCTCGCAGAATTTCTGATAGTCTTCGTTTTTCTCATTGATCTCCGGGTTCTCTGCCATTCCGTTTGCCAGCAGGAGAACAGTATCGTTTGTGGAGGTATCGCCGTCAACAGATACCATATTATAAGTATCTTTGACATCCTGGCTCAGAGCTTCCTGGAGAAGCTGCTTGGAAATGCATACGTCTGTTGTGACAAAACCAAGCATCGTGCACATATTCGGATGGATCATTCCGGATCCCTTGCACATGCCGCCGATCGTAACTGTCTTGCCGCCGATCTCGATCTCTACGGCAACTTCTTTCTCTACGGTATCGGTTGTCATGATCGCTTTGGCTGCTTCGTTTCCGGCTTCCAGAGTTCCTTTGAGCTTCGGAGCCATTGCCTTGACACCGTCGGAAAGTTTCTCGATCGGAAGCTGCATGCCAATAACGCCCGTAGATGCGACCAGTACGCTGTTTTCATCTACGTTCAGAGTCTCTGCTGCTGCTTTTGCTGTTGCCCGGCAGTAGCTGAACCCCTCTTCTCCTGTACACGCATTGGCGATACCGCTGTTGCAGACGATCACCTGTGCACTTGGATGTTTATAAACGATCTCCTGGTCCCATTTGACCGGAGCTGCCTTTACGATATTTGTGGTAAAAGTTCCTGCTGCCACGCATGGTTTCTCGCTGTAGACCATTGCCATGTCAGTTCTTCCCTGATATTTGATCCCTGCTGCTGTGGATGCCGCCTGGAATCCTTTTGCCGCTGTAACTCCACCTGTAATAACCTTCATAATCTATACTCCTCCTTGGTACAAAAATCTCCGTTTTTATTTATGGAAGCATTGGAATCTGATGAAGTCCTTCTGCCTCGTCGAATCCGAACATCAGGTTCATGTTCTGTACAGCCTGTCCTGCTGCACCTTTTACAAGGTTGTCGATCGCGCCCATCATGATAACACGTTTGGTCCTCGGGTCGATCTTGAAGTTGACATCTACATAGTTGCTGCCTTCGACGCATTTAGTCTGCGGGCATACGTCTTTGTCAAGGACACGGATGAATGTTTCATCTGCATAATATTTATCGTAAGCTGCTCTTACTTCTTCATAGGAAACTTCTTTCTTGAGAGAAGCGTATGCAGTTACCAAGATTCCTCTGTTCATCGGGATCAGGTGAGGTGTGAAGTTGATCATCACTTCCTGTCCGCATGCATAACCAAGCTGGTCCTCGATCTCCGGTGTATGGCGGTGAGTTGCTACGCCGTATGCTTTGATATTCTCATTTACTTCGCAGTAAAGGTTCGGAACTTTTGCTCCTCTTCCTGCTCCTGAAGTGCCGGATTTTGCATCGATGATGATAGTGTTCGGATCAATCAGGTCTTCTTTGAGAAGCGGGTAGATGGATAAAGTGGAACAGGTCGGATAGCATCCCGGGTTCGCGATCAGTCTTGCTTTCTTGATGTCCTCACGGTTGATCTCGCACAGTCCGTAAACTGCCTCGTCGATAAACTGCGGTGATTTGTGCTCGATGCCGTACCATTTCTCATATTTCTTTACATCTTTGATACGGAAATCTGCACTCAGGTCGATGACCTTTGCTTTGGAAAGGATCTCTTCATTAACAAGAGATGCACAAAGCCCCTGCGGTGTTGCGGTAAAGATCACATCTACTTCGTCTGCAAGTGCAGCCATATTGTCGTCCATGCACTTCGCATCTACCAGTTTAAAAAAGTTCTGGTATACATCTGCATATTTCTGATCGATATAGCTTCTTGAGCCGTACCATGCAACTTCTACTTCTTTATGTCCAAGGAGCAGTCTTGCCAGTTCATTTCCTGCATAACCGGTTGCTCCGATGATTCCTGCTTTGATCATTTCTCATTCCTCCTAGAATCACAAATTAGCAGTTACATAATGTGCAACTGCTTAAAACTGTTGTAATTATACCATTACTGCTCATATATTCGCAGTAATTGGTCAAAATCCATTCCAAATTGCCTGCGGCAATGGGATTTTGCCCCGTATGTCTCAGGATTTTGCCATATCTGGCAAAACACTTCGCGGGACATTCTCCGTATAAACTGTATTGATTATACATCTATACTGCATAATATGCAATACAAAATTTTACCATCTTCGCATCCGCATTCCGCGATTTTATGTATTTTATATGTTATTTCCTATTTAATGATGCATTTTTATGCAAAAATTTCTTTTATTTTTTTGCATATTGGTATTGCATATTTATAAAAATTGTTGTATATTAACTCTTGTCGAAACACGACAGAGCTTAAGATTCACTGCTTTATCATACAATCACACTAAAGCGCAGGAATCTTTACCTTTTATAATATCAAATATTCATGTATCTGCCAAGTGCAGGGCATTAAATTTTCAGGAGGAATACATTATGAAAGAAAAAGTTGTACTTGCATACTCAGGTGGTCTTGATACCACAGCACTGATCCCGTGGCTGAAAGAAACATTTGATTACGAAGTTGTCTGCTGCTGTGTAAACTGCGGACAGGGAAACGAACTGGATGGTCTGGATGAGAGAGCGAAACTTTCCGGAGCTTCCAAATTATACATCGAAGACATCGTTGATGATTTCAGCGACAACTACATCATGCCATGCGTACAGGCAGGCGCTGTATACGAGCACAAATATCTGCTCGGAACTTCCATGGCCCGTCCGGCGATCGCCAAGAAACTCGTTGAGATCGCACGTAAAGAAAACGCTGTTGCTATCTGCCACGGTGCTACCGGTAAAGGTAACGACCAGATCCGTTTCGAACTTGGTATCAAAGCACTTGCTCCGGACATCAAGATCATCGCTCCTTGGAGAATGACAGATGTATGGACCATGCAGTCCCGTGATGATGAGCTCGCATTCTGCCAGGCTCATGGAATCAACCTTCCATTCGATGCAAGCCACAGCTACAGCCGTGACCGTAACTTATGGCATATCAGCCATGAAGGACTTGAACTCGAAGATCCTTCCCAGGCTCCGAACTATGACGACATGCTCGTTTTAAGTGTAACTCCTGAAAAAGCACCAGATAAAGAAACAGAAGTAACCATGACATTTGAGGAAGGTGTTCCGAAGACTCTCAACGGCAAAGCAATGAAAGTTTCCGAGATCATCACAGAGCTCAACCGTCTTGGCGGCGAGAACGGTATCGGTATCGTTGATATCGTAGAAAACCGTGTTGTTGGTATGAAATCCCGTGGTGTATATGAGACTCCTGGCGGAACTATCCTGATGGCAGCTCATGAGCAGCTCGAGGAACTGATCCTTGACCGTGACACCATGGAAGCCAAGAAAAAGATCGGCAGCCAGTTCGCTCAGGTCGTATACGAAGGAAAATGGTTCACACCACTCCGTGAGGCACTCCAGGCATTCGTAGAGTCCACTCAGAAATATGTAACCGGTGAAGTTAAATTCAAACTTTACAAAGGAAACATCATCAAAGCTGGTACAACTTCTCCATACAGCCTGTACAACGAATCTCTTGCATCCTTCACAACAGGTGACATGTATGACCACCACGATGCAGACGGATTCATCACTCTGTTCGGTCTTCCGCTCAAAGTTCGTGCAATGAAATTACTGGAAGTTGAGAAGAACAAAAACAACAAATAATCATAGCTTTTATTTTCCGGCGGTCTGTTTTCAGACTGCCGGATTTTTTATACCAAATTTTATGCAATTTTTTTGTACAATATTATACATAGAAGTTTTCATTTTATATTTGACAGAAAACACTTCCCATTTTATAATAATTTCATAAACAATAGTGTAAAACTTATATAGGTCCATAATTGGTTGGACGTCTCTACCAACTACCGTAATAGTTGCCTATAAGTGTTACTGTTTACTTTGTTTACAGTAACTTTTCGGGCAAAATATCCGGTATTTTTTTTGCCCGGAAGGTTCCAGACAAAAAAGGAGGTAGCTTATATGAAACCAACCACTTTTGCCATCAGAGGAACGGTATGTTTCAGCACAGACTCACAGAACCTGACCTGCCTTGAGAATGCATTTATCGTCTGTCAGGACGGACGTACTGTCGGTGTTTTCCCGGAGCTTCCGGCTCAGTTTGAAGGAATTCCTGTTGAAGATGTGGGCGATCAGCTTATCATTCCGGGAATGAACGATCTCCACCTTCACGCTCCGCAGTATGCATTTCACGGCATGTATATGGATCTGGAACTGCTGGAATGGCTGAATCAGGTTACTTTCCCGGAGGAAGCCCGCTATGCAGATCTCAGTTACGCCGAGAAAGCCTATTCTATCTTTGCAGAGGATCTGCGCCAGAGTGCCACGACACGTGCTTCCATCTTTGCAACCCTGCATGTAGAGGCAACCGAACTTCTGATGGATCTCATGGAAAAAACAGGTCTCAAAGCCTATATCGGAAAGGTCAATATGGACCGCAATGGAACCGCTGACCTTCAGGAAAAAAGCGCTGTTGTTTCTGCGGGAGATACTGTCCGCTGGCTCACTGACACTGCCGGAAAATATGAGAACGTCAAGCCGATTCTCACACCACGTTTCACCCCTTCCTGCACAGATGAGCTTATGAATGCGCTGGCAGAACTCCAGAGAACTTACCGTCTTCCGGTACAGTCCCATCTTTCCGAGAACCAGAGTGAAATTGCCTGGGTACACGAACTGTGCCCTAATACTTCTTTTTATGGAGAGGCATACGATCAGTTTGGTCTTTTTGGCAGTCCTGACTGCCCTGCGATCATGGCACACTGTGTCTACAGTTCAGATGCTGAGATCGCCCTTATGAAAAAGCGGGGAGTTTTTGTCGCCCACTGTCCTCAGTCCAACACGAATCTTTCTTCCGGCATCGCCCCTGTACGGCGTTATCTCGAAGAAGATCTTCTCATCGGACTTGGCACAGATATTGCGGGTGGTCATTCCCTGTCCATGCTCCGCGCGATCGCTGATGCCATTCAGGTATCCAAGCTTCGATGGAGGCTTGTGGATGATTCCCTGAAGCCGCTTTCCCTGGAAGAAGCTTTCTATATGGCAACCATGGGCGGTGGAGCTTTCTTTGGAAAGGTCGGAACTTTTTTGGAAGGCTATGAGTTTGATGCTCTGATCCTGGATGATCGGGGTCTCCGTCATCCTCAGCCACTGACGGCACGTGAAAGACTTGAGAGACTGATCTATCTTTCGGATGACAGATGCATCACCGGAAAATATGTTTCCGGAAACAAAATCTTTTAGTGCACAGGCTGTGCACCATACGAAGGGGGTACTTATATGAATCTCGACAAACTTTTCCACCTCAAAGAAAACCACACAGATGTCAAAACTGAGGTCATGGCAGGAATCACAACCTTTATGACAATGGCCTATATCCTGGCTGTCAACCCGAATATCCTGTCTGCATCCGGCATGGACCGCGGATCTGTCTTTACAGCAACCGCACTGTCCGCATTTATCGCAAGCTGTCTGATGGCACTTCTGTCCAACTATCCATTCGTTCTTGCTCCTGGAATGGGTCTGAACGCATACTTTACCTACACTGTAGTCCTTGGTATGGGATATTCCTGGCAGCAGGCACTTGCAGCAGTATTTGCAGAGGGTATCATCTTTATCCTGCTTTCCCTCACCAATGTTCGTGAAGCGATCTTCAACTCCATTCCGATGAACCTGAAGCACGCCGTATCTGTAGGTATCGGTCTCTTTATCGCATTTATCGGACTCCAGAACGCCAAGATCGTTGTTGGAAATGACTCTACACTGGTAAGCATCTTTTCCTTCAAATCCTCTGTTGCAGAAGGAACTTTTTCCTCACAGGGCATCACTGTTCTCCTTGCGCTGATCGGTATCCTGGTTACAGCCATCCTTCTTGCCAAGGACGTTAAAGGCAGCATCCTCTGGGGCATCCTGATCACCTGGGTTCTCGGGATCATCTGTCAGCTTACACATCTGTATGTACCGAATGCTGACCTCGGATATTACAGCCTACTTCCTGATTTTTCAAGTGGAATCTCTGTGCCAAGCATGGCTCCGACCTTTATGAAGATGGATTTTTCCATTGTATTTTCACTGGATTTCGTAGTCATCATGTTTGCATTCCTGTTTGTAGATATGTTTGATACTCTTGGAACCCTGATCGGTGTGGCTTCCAAGGCTGACATGCTCGATAAGGACGGCAAGCTTCCGAATATCAAAGGTGCCCTGCTCTCTGACGCTGTCGGAACAACTGTAGGTGCTATGTGCGGTACTTCCACTGTTACCACCTTTGTCGAAAGTGCCTCCGGTGTTGCAGAAGGCGGACGTACAGGTCTCACCTCCATAGTAGCAGGTATCCTGTTTGCACTTTCTCTTCTGCTTTCCCCGATCTTCCTGGCAATTCCTTCCTTTGCGACAGCACCGGCTCTGATCGTCGTAGGTTACCTGATGCTGACCTCTGTCACCAAGATCGATTTCAGTGACATGACAGAAGCGATCCCGTGCTTTATCGCGATCATCGCAATGCCATTCATGTACAGTATTTCCGAAGGTATCTCCATGGGAGTTATCTCCTACGTAGTGATCAACCTGATCACCGGCAAAGCCAAAGAAAAGAAGATCAGTGCATTGATGTACGTTCTCGCCGTATTATTTGTACTGAAATATATCTTCATCTAAATAGTTATAATTATTCATAAGGGCTCTGCACATGCGGAGCTCTTATTTTTTTATTTTCACTCTTTATCAATGCATAGTTATGCATTATAATAGTGATACCAGGGTTTCAAATGGATATGCCTTTTCATGCAAGCATGAAAGTCATATCCATTTGAAACCCGCCAAATATGAGGAAGTAGTGATTTACGCAGTAAATCTACGGATTCCGAATATTTGCAGAATCACGGAAGATGCAGAGCATCGGAGTGATTCGTAAGTATCTTTTACACGAGGAGAAATATTATGAAAAAAGAATCTGTTCCGGTCAGGAATTCGCTTTTGCTTTTGCTGACCGCCACCATCTGGGGTGTGGCTTTTGTCGCACAGAGCGTCAGCATGGACTATATTGGAGGCTTTACCTTCAATGCCGTCCGAAATATCATCGGTGCGATCGCACTGCTGCCTGTCATCTGGGGACTTGGTAAGACCAGGCCTGCCAGTGAGCAGCGCCCCTCCGACCGCAAAACTCTGATCACCGGCGGTATCTGCTGCGGTATCCTGCTCTGCCTTGCAAGCAACTTCCAGCAGTTCGGTATCAAATACACCACCGTCGGCAAAGCCGGATTCATCACCGCCTGCTACATCATCATCGTTCCGGTCATCGGTATCTTCCTTAAGAAAAAATGCAGCCCGTTTATCTGGATCGCCGTAATCCTTTCCTTATGCGGTCTGTACCTTCTCTGCCTGACACCGGGCGAGGGATTTGCCATTGGCAAGGGAGAGCTGCTCGTGCTGATCTGTGCAGTACTTTTTTCCCTGCATATCCTGGTGATCGACCATTTCTCACCTCTGGTAGACGGCGTAAAAATGTCCTGCATCCAGTTCCTGGTCTGCGGTATCCTCTCCGGGCTCCCTGCCTTGCTCTTTGAAAGTCCGGATCTCGCAGGCATCCTTGCAGCCAAAGTTCCGATCCTCTATGCCGGAGTTATGTCCTGCGGAGTTGCCTACACCCTGCAGATCGTCGGTCAGAAAGGCATGAACCCGACCGTAGCCTCCCTGATCCTCAGCCTGGAATCCTGCATTTCCGTGCTCGCCGGCTGGCTGATCCTTGGACAAAACTTAAGCGGCCGTGAGATTTTTGGCTGTGTGCTGATGTTTGGTGCGATCATCCTTGCACAGCTCCCGCAAAAAAATCCTGCCGCATAAATAATCTTAACGTTATTTCCACGCAACAAAAAAGGTCATCACTTTCAGAAAACTCTGATCGTGATGACCTTCTGTATTTCGTTATTGTATTTCATATACTGTCAGATCTCGCCCTTGGCTGTCAGATGCTCCTTAATCTTCTCGAAGCTCTCGTCGCTGACATCATGCTCCATCTTGCAGGCATCTGCCCTTGCAACCTCCGGTGAAACACCAAGTCCCTCAAGCATCTTGGTCAAAACAGTATGTCTCTCATAAATCCTGTGTGCGATCTCTGAACCCTTGTCCATCAATGTGACCGTGCCATAACGGTCCATTGCGATATAACCGTCTTCTCTTAATAATTTCATTGCATGGCTTACGCTCGGTTTGGAAACTCCCAGCATAGATGCAATGTCAACAGAGCGCACCCCGCCGCCTTTTTTGGATAAAACCAGAATCGCTTCCAGATAATCCTCCGCTGATTCTCTAATCTGCATAAAAATACCTCCCATATGTTGTTTATAGTATCATAAAAATCGACATATTTCAACAGTTATGGGCGTTATCGCGGCGATTGTTTTTCTCAACTAACTGTGAGCATCTAGTGTACTGTATCATTGACATTCTGCGTTATTTAACTGAAAGTCAATGAGACAGCACACTAGGGGAAAACTTTTTTATTTATCGTCACCGGTCAGGCGGAGGACATCGCGGATCTCATCTACTTTCATGTCAAGAATGATCGCAAGCTCATCAATGCTGAAAGCATTCTTATCATCTTCATCGTCATTCAGTTCGCGGACTGCACTTTCAAGCTTCTCTACACGGGCTACCAGGCTGTCGTCTGCAAATTTTCTCTGGGTCTGTTCTTCCAGAACTGCGATGATCCCTTTACGGACTTCATTCATGAGCCATTTTTCATCTCTGACTTCGTTTCCGGCGCTTCCAAGTGCCTGGATCAGTGCCAGATTTGCCTCCTGGATCAGGTCTGCAAGGAAAATCTCCTCTGCATTCATGTCCGCTGCCATCTTTGCTGTTTCTTTCATATAATAAGAAGTAAGGGACTGCAGCGCATCCTGATCTCCGTTTGCAAGTGCGGCAAAAGCCTGGGCAGTATCTATGGAAAGTTCCGGAAGTTCTTCAAGATAATTCTTGAAGTAAGTTTCTTCTTCCGAGGTCAGCGGGATTTTCTTACGTTCCGGCTCTTTGGTTTCCTCTGTGGCGGTATCTTCCATTCCTTCAATCTGGATTCCCTGGGAAGTTAAATATTTAAGTACTCCAAGGAGCTGTGTCTTGTCGAGTTCCATTCCTGCGAAGGTATCGCGGATCTGGATCGTGGTAAGGGAATTGCCATTTGCTTTGGCGATGGTCTGTATTTCTTTTAATTTGTTCTGAAATTCCTGTACGTTCATGTTAGGTCTCCTTCTATAAAATTAAGTATGGATTGTGTAAAAACATGGTTGATGTTTTGTTTTTTCTGAAATTATTTTTTGTTGTATCATTGTATCATATTTTATCATTTTCTTGTGATTTTTCCAACCAGAAGCGTATTTAACGTAATTTTTTTTCCCGGAAACCCGCATAAAATAAGGCTTTGCGGCATTTTTAAAAATTTTTTCAATTTTTTTCAAAAAAGTTGTTGACATTTGGATATGCCTAATATATAATATATCTTGCGTTGAGCGACATAGCAAAAACGCAAACAACTAAATACCGTTAACGGGGTGTGGCTCAGCTTGGCTAGAGCGCCTGGTTTGGGACCAGGAGGCCGCAGG
>ERZ827108.1701-NODE-1701-length-27376-cov-28.526225_pt1 | contig 27376 bp, 20 predicted proteins | sample MGYA00519921_ERZ827108 | MGnify/ENA primary metagenome ERZ827108 (study PRJEB31778, sample SAMEA3449258) | human gut metagenome | biome: human gut; feature: human-associated habitat; material: faeces | place: United Kingdom | collected 2010/2012 ...
TGCGTTCTTTTTATGGGCCGTGAGGGATTCGAACCCCCACTGAACCGGTTATGAGAATACCGAACCTCTTAAAATTCTATTTTTCTTGTGCAATCGTACCAGATACTGTGTCTTATAGAAGTCTTATCTTTAGGCAATGTGACGAATCTTTTGGTCTTATTTAGTAGTGAAACTACCCCTTTATCGCCAGCTTTATCGCCAGAAAAAAGCTGGCGATAAAAAACAGCTCTAAAAACGCATTTTTCCCTAATCTGGCGATGAAGAAACCAACCATAGGTACGAGTCTTTTGCCACACAACTGTTTTTGAATTATACATCGTCATTTTCACATTGTCAATATCGCCAAGGGGATACTATACACTTTTATAGGAATGGGCGCGGCGCGTTCCTCTCCCCCACACCCCCTCTCCAGCTGGCTGAAGAAACAGCCAACTGAAAAAGAGAATATCGGCTCTTATAAGCATCTTACCTGTCCACAGGCAAGGTGCTTTTTTATTTCAAAAATCGGAGGTCATCATGGGCAAATATCAGAAAAACATCGAAGCTGCGCGGCGTATCAGCGTGATGCAGTATCTTCAAACCTATCACCCCGGCGAACTGGTTCGCAAAACGGACAAGGAGTATTGCACCAAGACGCACAGCAGCCTTGTTATCACGCCCGCAAATGGGCTGTTTCACTGGTTTTCGCAGAGCAAGGGTGGCAACAATGCACTCGACTATCTGGTAAAGGTCGAGGGCATGGATTTTGTCTCAGCGGTACGATTGTTGAGTGCAATGGCTCCTGCGCCTGTTTCTATTCAGACGGCTAAGGCATCTTCTCCCCAGCGGCACACGACCCGCTCGTTTGAACTACCCGCCGCAGATCGGAACACCGAAGCTGCAACGGCCTATCTGATGCACCGCGGCATCAGCCCCAAGGTACTGCGCTACTGTGTGGGTAGTGGAATCCTATACCAAACTACGCGCGGCAACTACCGCAACTGCGTTTTTGTGGGCAAAGATGAAAACGGCGTACCGCGCTCTGCTTTTCAGCGCGGCTGTCAAGGCAGCTTTCGCGGAGATGTCGCGGGCAGCCAAAAACAGTATGGCTTTCTGATTCCCGCCGAATCGGAAACCTGCGATACCGTGGAAATCTACGAAGCCCCCATTGATGCTATGTCCGGCGCAACGCTGCGGCAGTACAAACACGATTCCCCGTGGCGCAGCGTCCACTACTTGGCGCTGAGTGGGCTGAACCACCAGCCGATTGACTACTTTTTGCAGCAGCATCCCGAAGTAAAGCGCGTGTCGCTTTGCTTTGACCGTGACGACCCCGGACGGAACTTCACAAAAATTGTTGCGAAACGGCTCGCAGAACGCGGATATATCGTACAGGACACGCCCCCGGCCATTGGCAAGGATTATAACGACTATCTGCTGGCGGCCCGCAGACTTATAAGCATGGAACGGTAAAGGAGCAGAAAATGAAAACTATTGCAGTAGCAAACCAAAAAGGCGGCGTAGGTAAAACGACCACCACCGTAAATCTTGGCACAGCACTTGCGGCGATGGGCTACAAGGTGCTGTTGGTGGACGCCGACCCGCAGGGCGATTTGAGCAGCTATCTCGGCTATGAGGGCACCGAAAACGGCGCAACAATCAGTGACCTAATGGAATCTGTTATCAAGGACGAAAAGCCGCCAGAAGTGGTAATTCACCATGAAGAAAAGGTGGATTTCATTCCTTCCGACATTGGGCTGTCCGATATGGAAGTGAGCCTTGTAAATGTTATGGCGCACGAAAAAATCATGGAACAAGCACTGGAGCCGTTCAAGGATAAATACGACTACTGCTTGATCGACTGTATGCCCTCGCTGGGCATCATCACCGTAGCATCGCTTGTTGCGGCTGACAGGGTGTTGATTCCTGTGCAGGCGCAGCATTTCGCCCTCAAAGGTCTGGTGTCCCTGTTCAAATCCGTCAACCAAGTAAAGCGCCGTATCAATCCCCGGCTGGATATTGACGGCATTGTGCTGACGATGGTGGACAAGCGCACCAACCTATCCAAAGATGTATGTGCTGCCTTGCGCAGCGCCTACGGTCACGCGCTGAAAATTTACCGTGCAGAAATCCCGGTCAGTACGCGCACGGCAGAAAGCGCTGCCAGTACACATAGCGTGCTGACCTACGATGCCAACGGCCCGGCCAGTTTGGCATACAAAGCGCTTGCCAAGGAGGTGACGGAGAATGAGAGAGTACGGCAGCAACATCAATCTGCCCTCACTCGATAATCTCTTTTCGAGTGAGCCGGAGCGGCAGGATGCAAAATTAGAGAAAATCCAAATTTTGCCGCTGACGGAATTACATCCCTTTCGGAATCACCCTTTTCAAGTCCGTGACGATGACGAAATGGACAAAATGGTGGACAGTATAAAAGAATACGGCGTTATGACCCCTGCCATTGTCCGCCCCCGGAAAGATGGTGGGTATGAAATTGTAGCGGGCCACCGCCGCTGTCATGCCAGCCAGCGGGCGGGCGTGGAAACTATGCCCTGCATTGTACGGGATATGGACGACGATACTGCTATTATTCTGATGGTGGACAGTAACTGCCAACGAGAGCATATTTTGCCGAGCGAAAAGGCGAAAGCCTATGAAATGAAGTTGGAAGCTATTCGTAGAAAAGCTGGTAGACCGTCAAAAGAAAATTCCCGACAAGTTGTCGGGGATTTTGAAAGCGCCGATTTAGTCGGTCAAGCAAGCGGCGAAAGCGGGCGGCAAGTCCAGCGCTTCATCCGTCTGAACAAACTCACCCCCGAACTTATGAAAATGGTGGATGATGGCAAGCTAAAAACCACTCCCGCCGTAGAACTTAGCTACCTTACCCCCGAAGAACAAGAGGACTTCCTGTCCTATATGGAATCCGAGGGTTGCACACCATCGCTGTCACAGGCGCAAAAGCTCAAAGAGGCCAGCAAGGAAAGCGTGTTGACATCCGAAAAAATCCAGCACATTATGGCCGCCAAGCCGCCAAGTGTAAAGCCGCGTGACCCGCAGCTTATGATTCCCGTTGCAAAAGTTGAACGATACTTTCCGAAAGGATTTACAAGCGACCAGATGCAGCAGGTTATCGTAAAACTGCTGGAAAACTATGCCCGCGCCCACCAGCACGGCAGCAGATGAGGGGGGGACACCGATGACAAGATTATTAGTTGTTGAACCCAGCTACTGCCCTTATCAAGCGGGTTTTTCCAGCGCGGTGGCGGCTGCTTCCGAAGTTATTGAGGGCGAGAGCCAAATTCTAAAACCGTTTGGCACACCTCGCATCGGGCTGATATGCAGCAAAGCCCAAAGCCGACTGAAATATAACAGGCAGGTCAATGACGAGGGAATTACCGTGCGCGGGCGATTTCTCATCTGCGGGCTAAATGGTGATAAAGTCGTGGGCTTATCCAAAGACCAAGCAGACCGATACAGCCGTCTACTTTTTCTACCGCAAGTCGAAGATATGGCAAGCGGTGAACTGCCCGCCGCAAAGGTACGCCCGCAGGATGAACGCTACGGGAACAAACTATCTTTTTGGGAAAGGTTGGAAAGATAATGGAAGAAAAGACAGATAAAGTAGTCGGCTACATCGAATATCTCGGTGCAGGCGGGATGATCGGTGAAATCGTTCCTTACACAAGCGTGGAAAAATTCAAGGATGAAATTCTGGATTCCTTGGATTGTGGGCGGCCAGTGACACCGGTTGTATTCTCAGATGAACTGGATGAGCCACTCCAATTTGATTCAGACACCTATTTTCCGTGGGGATTTCGCAGCGAAAAGCGAGTGCAAATCCCTTATGAAATCTATCAAACTAACAGGCGAGACCTTGTTTTTATGGAGTATTCTCCTGCGAGGCTCGCTGCCGGAGCAAAGGACTACGAACTCGTGTACAAGGGGCAGATGGAGCGTTGGGAAACGCTGGACAGCATTTATTCACGGCATAATCGGGATGACCGTCCAAACGCCAAAACTATGCGTTCCGTCTCTGTCAGCGATATTATTGTGACACACAAAGATAACGAGACACACGCTTTTTATGTTCAGCCGATTGGGTATAAGCAGGTAGATAACTTGTTGCCGGAACTTGAAAATGCCACACTGTCAAAAGCAGAACAGCACGAGCGATAAGGAGCAGCCTATGGCTAAATACGAAAATATCCGTGCGCTTGCCAAAAAGCAACTGCAAGCCGTCACGGAGAGCAGTGACCGTTGGAAAGCATTTTTGCAGACAGCGGCCATTGCTTATAATTATAGTTTCCCAAACCAGCTTTTGATTCACGAGCAAAGCCCCACCGCCACAGCCGTGGCCGACATAGCTTACTGGAATAACAATGCGGGTCGCTGGGTCAAGCGCGGCGCACACGGTATCGCGGTATTTGACACTCGCGCCAATTCTTCCCGGCTGCGGTATCTGTTTGACATTTCCGATACCATCCCCCGCGCAGAGATTTCCGAAGCGCTGCCGTGGGTCATTACAGACCAGAACTGGCGGCCTGTTTGGGATAAAATCGTAGCGGATAATCACGCCGACAGCATCCAGAGCGCCCTCCTCATGCTCTCTACATCCTGCGTTGCCCAGCGCAGCGCCATGTTCACAACCGCGCTGGAAAAGGCCATAGACGGCAGCAACTTACAGTGGGCCAAGCCGGACGAACAGCGGCAGCAATTTTTACAGCTTATCACCCAAAGCTGTCTGTATATGGCCGCGCTGCGGTGCGGCGTGGATACTGCGCGGCTGGACCTGTCTGCCCTTGAGTCCGTGAACCAGTTTGATACAAACCGCATCACTCTGTGTTTGGGCAGCGCTTGCCAACAGGCGGCACGGCCTCTCATGCAACAGATCGGTAGCATCACGAGAGAAATCGACAGTGTTGCACGCGCCGAAAAAGTCCGCTATTATGGTGACAAACAGGAAGAAACCAATAACACCAAGGAGGTCAACAATGGAGTACATGATGGTGAACGGCTACCAAATCCCGGCGCTGACGCTGAACGAGCCGCCGATGCCGGAAATCGGCAAGTACGGCAGCCTGCGGCGGAAATTCCTGATGGAGAACGCGCCGATGGTGTTCGACGAGATGCTGTTGGAGGGAACGCTGTACCCGCATCTGGCGGAGATGGACAACGCAGTACACCGGCAAATCGAGCAGACGATGCAGACGCTGATGCAGCAGAGCACCGCCCCGAACCGGCAGACCGACCCGATGGGCTGGACGCAGTGGATGAATGCCTTGCAGAGCCAAGCCGAGGAACTGGCGATGCAGCAGATTTACAGCCTGTAATACAAGAACCCCAAGCGGAGAGCGATACCACGCCCTCCGCTTTTTCTGTACCCATTTCTGATTTGCCGCCGCTGAGCGATGAACTGATTCTAGGCTTACTGGCGAAAGAATCCTCCAGTCGTGCCGACAATGCGGCTATTCTGCAATATTTCAATGAGCATCCAGACCTTGCCGAGCGCAGCGCCTTTTGCAAGCACTGTTACAAGCAAATTTATACATATTTGTTCGTGGATGACCATACCGTGGGTTTTATCCGGCATGATATGTACCTTGAACTTTGGGAGGGCAACTATCTTACCAAAACAGCGCAGGTCAATCTGACATGGGATGCTGTTGCCGCAAAGATTGCTGACCTTATCGAGCAAGGGCGGCTGATCGTTCCCATCAAGGCAGCACCCGTGCAGCAGCAGATGGAGCAGCTTACTCTTACCCCCGAAGATTCTGAAAAGGCAGGGCTGCCGAGCCATGAGCAGCAAGCAAAAAATATCGACCTTGCGGCAGAAGCCAAAAAGTGGAACAAGCCCATCATTGACGCATCCGGCAAGTACATTACGGAGCAGGACATTACCGATGCACTGTGCAAAGGCGGCGGGTTTGAAGATAGCAAATTTCGCATTCAGCAATATCTCTCTGCACAGGTACTTCCTATCGAGGAAGATCAAGCCCGCTGGCTGAAAAAAGAATACGGCATCGGCGGCGGCACATGGATCTTCCGTGATGGTGGGCATGGCTTTCTTGACCACATGGGCAAAAATCTTGAAATCACCCGGCGTACAGAGGACGGCGAGTATCGCCGCGTTTTGAAGTGGAAAGAGGTTGCCCAACGCCTGCGGCTTTTGGTTTACAACGACCAGTATCTGACTGATGCCGAAAAAGCCCCCTATCAGGCATGGGCAGCAGAACAGCAAGCCGCCCGCGCAGCGAACGATGCCGCCCTCGATCATGCAAAACACGCCATCACGGATTTCTGTGAGAATGAGGGGCTAAACGAGCCGAATTTCTCCGACTTGACCCGCGTGGAGTTTGCTTACTCTACCACCGAGGACGATGAGCACGAAATCCAAGTGTATGCCAATCTTCTGCGGAACGAAATCCGCTATGAGGTTGACGGTAACATTGTCCATATCGACTACTTTCACGATAACCACGAGCTTGCCGCGCAGGGTATTGAAAACAGCGCTTTCTCGGATTTTATCAATACCGCCGAAGCAGAGTTTGAAAAGCATCATCCGACTACAAGAAAAGTCGAAAAATCACCTGTAACTATCGGCAGCACGGTTTATCTGGAAGATGCCAGACCCTTTACCGTGGAGGAAATCGGCAGGGAAAACATTCATCTGCGGGATGAAAGTTTCCCGCTGGTAGGCCGTGCCGTCAGCCACGAGGAGTTTGCGCGGCTGCTTGCTGCCAACCCCAAAAATGCAGCACTATCCGCCCCGGAAGTTCCAAGCCGCCAAGAGCAGCCGGAAGAAACTGCCGAACCCATCGTGGGCGAAGTCATCGAAGAACCCAGCCCCTTTGTGGCACAGGTTATGGCGGACGCAGAACGGCTTTCGGCAGAAGATGAACCTTACCACCGCGAACCCATTACCTATGAAGCCCCTTATCTGGACAACCTGCCGACAGCACCGCGCGAAAAGTTTGCAGCCAACATTGCCGCTATCCAAAAGCTGAAAGAAATTGAGCAGCGCGTAGCGAACGGCGGCAGCCCTGCTTTTGAGGATGAGCAGAAAATTTTAGCGCAGTACACGGGCTGGGGCGGGCTTTCGGATGCGTTCGACCCGAACAAAAGTGCATGGTCGAACGAGTACAGCCAACTGAAAGCAGCATTGTCTGAATCTGAGTATGAAGCTGCCCGCAGCAGCACCCTGACGGCGTTTTATACCCCCGCCACCGTTATCCACCCCATCTACCGCGCACTGGAGCGCTTCGGCGTAAAGGGCGGCAAAATCCTAGAACCCAGCATGGGCACAGGCGCATTTCTCGCACACGGACATTTTGGCAGCAGTGATGCCAAATTCTACGGCGTAGAATTGGACAGCATCACAGGCCGCATCTCCAAGCAACTTTATCAAAAGGCAAATATCCAAGTAACCGGCTATGAAAATGCGCTTCTCCCAGACAACTATTTTGACTGCGTTATTGGCAATGTCCCTTTCGGCAATTTCCAAGTCAATGACCCGCAGTATAACCGGCTGCATTTTCCCATTCACGACTATTTCTTTGCCAAGAGCATCGACAAGCTGCGCACCGGCGGCATCATGGCGTTCATCACCTCCAGCGGCACATTGGACAAAAAGGATGACCGCGCCCGCAAGTACATTGCCGAGCGCTGCGACCTCATCGGTGCGGTGCGCTTGCCCAACAATGCGTTCAAGGGCAGCGGCACTAAAATTATGACGGATGTAATTTTCCTGCAAAAGCGTGACACACTGCGCCAGCAGGACGAGCCTTGGCTGCACCTTGCAGAAGATGCCAACGGCATTACCATGAACCGCTACTTTGTGGAGCACCCTGAAATGATTTGCGGCAAAATGGAGATAGTCGCCGGTCCGTATGGCCCGACTTCCACCTGCCAGCCAATAGACCCCGATGCGGTGGACCGTTTCGGAAAGCCGTTGCTGGAAACGCAAATCGACACTGCTATGCAGCACTTGACCGCCACGCTGACAAAAGCCGAAATCTCTGTGCAGGAAGAAAGCGGCGAGGACACCAAGTACATTGATGCCGATCCCTTTGTGCGTAATTTCAGCTACACGGTAAAGGACGATAAAATCTATTACCGCGAAGGCGCAGTCATGCGGGAATGTAATCCCAACGCAGCATCTGCCGAGCGTATCCGCAAACTGGTGGAACTGCGCGATACCACCCGCGCTCTGATCGATGCGCAGTTGCAGGACTTGTCGGACGAGGAAATCCACCGTCTGCAAGCCCAGCTTAACCGCCAGTATGATGCCTTCCGCGCCAAGCACGGCCTTATCAACAGCCGCAGCGCGGAGTTGTCTTTCCGGGATGACAGCAGCTACTATTTGCTGTGTTCACTGGAAAATGTCGATGAAAAAGGAAACTTTATCAGCAAGTCGGATATGTTCACCAAAAGGACTATCCGCTCTGCACAGATACCCGACCACGCCGACACGGCATCGGACGCTCTGGCACTGAGCATCGGGGAACGTGCCAAGGTCGATATGCCTTACATGATGCACCTTACCGGGAAAGATGAAGCAACGCTTGCTAAGGAACTGGCGGGCGTTATTTTTGTAGAGCCTTTCCGCAAACAGGAGGACGGCAGCCCTGTTTACCTTATGGCGGACGAGTATTTATCCGGCAATGTACGCGAAAAGCTGCGTATTGCTCATGTTGCAGCCGACCAAGACCCAGCGTTCCGCATCAATGTAGAAGCGTTGGAACAGGTGCAGCCCAAGGACTTGACTGCGGGCGAGATAACGGTTCGGTTGGGTGTCACATGGATCGGGTCGGAAATCATCAAGCAGTTTGCCGATGAACTTTTTCAGTCAACCTACCGCGAACAGAAAATAGCTGTCCGTTACAATGAATATCTGAATAACTGGTATATTTCCAACAAGAGCCAGGGCAACGATAATATCCGCGTCACGAACACCTACGGCACAAAACGTATCAACGGCTATCATTTGTTGGAGAACGCACTCAATCTGCGGGCCACAAAAATTTACGATACAATCTATGACGAAAACGGCAAGGAGCAGCATAAGCTCAATGGTCCTGCCACCGAAGAAGCACAGGCCAAGCAGCGGATGATAGAAGATGCTTTTAAAGACTGGATTTTCAAAGACCGTGAACGCCGGGAAAGTTTGGTGGCGCTATACAATGAAAAGTTCAACTGCATCCGCCCCCGTGAGTACGATGGCAGCCACATCCAGTTTTTCGGCATGAACCCGGAAATCGCGCTGCGGCCCCACCAGCGCAATGCCATTGCACATATTTTGTACGGGCACAACACACTGCTGGCGCACATTGTCGGTGCAGGCAAGACCTATGAGATGGTCGCCGCCGCGATGGAGAAAAAGCGATTGGGATTATGCAGCAAAACACTTGTCGCCGTGCCAAATCATCTGACAGGCCAATTTGCCAGTGAAGCGCTGAAGCTATACCCCAACGCAAACATCTTGGTGACAACGCAGCGCGATTTTGAAAAGTCAAACCGTAAACGGTTTTGTGCCAAAATCGCCACCGGCAACTATGACATTGTGGTAATCGGTCACAGCCAGTTTGAAAAGATTCCACTTTCCGATGCCAGAAAAGCCGAGTTTATCCGCAAGCAAATTGACGAGCTGGAGATGCAGTTGGAGAGCATGGACAACAGCGACAGCCGTCTGACCGTCAAGCAGTTGGAAAGTAAGAAAAAGCAGTTGAAAACCAAGCTGTCAAATTTGCTGGACGCCCCGAAGCGGGATGATGTGGTGACTTTTGAGGAACTGGGCGCAGACTCCCTCATGGTCGATGAAGCACACAATTTCAAGAACCTCATGACCGTTACAAAGATGCACAGCATCGCGGGTATCAGCACCACCGAGAGCCAAAAGGCCAGTGACCTGTTTATGAAGTGCCAGTACCTTGATGAAATCACCGGGGCGCGGGGGGTAACATTTGCCACGGGCACCCCCATTTCCAACAGTATGACCGAGCTGTATACCATGCAGCGCTATTTGCAGCAGTACACCTTGGAACGCAACGGCCTTGCAAACTTTGACAGTTGGGCGGCCACCTTTGGCGAAACCGTCACAGCCATCGAACTTGCGCCGGAGGGAACCGGCTACCGCACAAAAACGCGCTTTGCTCGTTTTTTCAATCTGCCGGAACTTATGGCAATGTTCAAGGAATGCGCTGACATTCAAACAGCAGATATGCTGAAACTGCCTGTCCCTGCCCTTGTGGGCGGCAAGCCGACCAACATCCAGCTAAAGCCCTCTGAAATACAAAAACAGATGGTGACAGAATTGGGCGAACGGGCCGACAAAATCCGCAATAAAATGGTAAAGCCCTATGAGGACAATATGCTGAAGATCACCAACGACGGACGCAAATTGGCGCTGGATCAGCGCTTGATCGACCCCGACTTGCCCGATGATCCTGACAGCAAGGTCAATATCTGTGTGGGCAAAATTTATGAGATATGGGAGCAGACCATGCCCCAACGCAGTGCGCAGCTTGTTTTCTGCGATCTGTCTACGCCCAAGGCGGGCGTTTTCAATGTCTACGATGACATGAAAGCAAAGCTGATCGAACGCGGAATCCCCGAAACAGAAATTGCCTTCATCCACGAAGCGAACACCGATGCCCGCAAGACGGAACTTTTCGGAAAAGTTCGCAGCGGTGCAGTGCGTGTGCTGATGGGCAGCACCGCCAAAATGGGAGCTGGAACCAATGTCCAAAAGCGGTTGATTGCGCTGCACCATCTGGATGTACCGTGGCGGCCATCTGATATTGAGCAGCGTGAAGGCAGAATATTACGACAGGGCAATGAAAATAAGGAGGTCTATGTTTTCCGTTATGTCACCGAAGGTACATTTGACGCCTACAGTTGGCAGCTTATCGAAAATAAGCAAAAATTCATCGGACAGATTATGACCTCAAAATCTCCGGCTCGCAGCTGCGATGATATGGACGAGGCTGCACTGTCCTATGCCGAGGTCAAGGCATTGGCGGCAGGCAATCCGCTTATCAAGGAAAAGATGGACTTGGACGTGCAGTTGACCCGTCTTAAAACACTGAAAGCTGCCCATGACAGCCAGCGTTATGAACTGGAAAATAAAATTGCCATCGGTTTCCCGGCTGAAATCCGAAAATGCAAAGAACAGATTGAAAATGCCACGGTAGACGCCGCCACCGTAAAGGAACATTCCGTAGTGGATGCGGACGGCAAAGATATTTTCTGTATCCAGTTGGAAAAGAAAGTTTACTACGAAAAAGAACCGGCTGGAAAAGCGTTGTTGGGGCTGCTGGGCTTGGCACTGAATAGCGAAAAGCCCGTACCTATCGGGTATTTCAAGGGTATGGAACTGCAAATCCAACATCTGTCTTTTGGCAACGAATACCATGCAAGGTTGGCTGGCTCTGGTACATACAGCACTCAGCTGGGAGCTGATGTGTTGGGCAATCTGACACGCCTTTCCAATTTGGCAAATGGTATTGAACCGAGCATTGAAAAGACCCGCAATATGCAAATCCAGTTGGAACAGCAGCTTGCCAGCGCCGAGGAAGAAGTCAAGCGGCCATTTCCGCAGGCAGCAGAGCTTGCGGAAAAGAGCAAGCGCCTTGCGGTGCTGGAGGGACTGCTGAACATGAACGACAAAGACATTGTGACCGACACCGAGCCGGAACAACAGTGTCAGGCCGACAATCGACAGCGTGGACAGGAGGAACGATAAATTTTATGATTAAAGGCAGAAAGACCAATCGTATACGCGACCACCCCAAGGATGAAAGGAGTAGTTTTTATGAAAAAATCTATTGTTGCATTGGGCATGGTATTGGCGCTGTCCGGGTGTGCAGCGGCAGCGGATGAAACTCTTGCGGCTGAACCGGCTGCACTGGTGGAAATCTCACCGACTACCGAAGAAACTGCGCAGCCGGTGGAAGCTGCTGCAACTGCCGAACCTGCGCAGACTGCAACCCCTGCGCCGACACCCGAACCGACACAGGCCCCCACGCCCGTGCCGACAGCAGAGCCTACGGCAGTCCCCACCGCAGAACCCACGCAAGCCCCGGTGGAGGAAACCGTAGCAGACACTCCGGCACAGGTTGGTATGAGTTATGGTGCGGTGCCGTTCGACCTCGCAGCCGGTACGGAGCAATGGTGGAGCATCGACAGCAGCGACAGCGCATACTGGGCCGTGCAGGAGAACATCAACGCCATCCGTGCGGCGGCGGGACTTTCCCCGCTGGCAATGGACGGCGGGCTGAGCGCGGCGGCAGATGCCCGCTGCGAGAGCTTTGTCGCGGGCGGCGCGTTCGACCACAGCGGCATGACCACCCGCAGCGAAATCTGCGCAGCCGGTCCTATCGGCTCGGCCAGCAGCGTATGCAGCTATTGGCAGAACAGTCCTGCCCACTATGCCAACATCACCAACGCCAGCTTTACGAGCATGGGTGTCGGCTGTTGGTTCTGCTCCACCGCCGAGGGGCAGTATACCTACTGGACTGTCACATTCAACTAAAACTCCTACTTGTTTTCATACACAAATTATGATATAATTTCTGTATGAAAGAGAGGTGCTATCTATGCCGAACATTCGTTCCAGCGCAGATTTAAGGAACAACTACAATGACATTTCCTCTTACTGCCATGCCTACAACGAGCCGGTCTTTATTACCAAAAACGGTAAGGGCGACCTTGCCGTTATGAGCATGGAAACCTACGAGGAAATGGCGGGTCGCATTGAACTGTACAGCAAGCTGCAAGAGGGCCTTGCCGACGTGGAAGCCGGGAACACGCGCCCCTTTGCCGATGTTATGGCTGATTTGCGCCACCGCAGGGAGCGCAGATGAAATACAACATTCATGTCACCCAAGCCGCCGAGCGCGATATGGCGAACGCCTACGACTATATCGACCTTGTACTGAAAAATCCAACTGCCGCCGACAAGCTGTTGGATGTGGCCGACGAAAAAATCGGAGCACTGGCAGAATTCCCGCACAAATTTGAAGTCGTTTCCGACAAACTGCTTTCCTTGTGGGGAATCCGCTTCACCATCGTTATGAATTACCTTGCGTTCTATACGGTGGACGATGCCACGCAAACGGTGCATATCGTGCGGTTTCTCTACGGCAAAAGCAACTGGATCACCATTCTGAAAACAGATGCAGCAAACGGAAGTTTACCGGTGTTTTCATAACCGAATATTTTACCCAAGCGCTCACTTTTGTGGGCGCTTTTTCTTTTAGGAGGATTTTATGTCTTACGATGATATTATTGAAGTTTTGGCCGCCGCGCTGCTTGAAAAGGCAAACGAAGTAGGCTGTCTTGAAGTGCTGGACGGTTTCAGCCAGCGCCCAGACACAGAAATTGAAGTCAGCGCCCCAATCAGCGAGGAAATGCTGGCGTTGCCGCTGGACAAACAGGAGTGGCCGGAAGAGTGCACACCGATTTTGAAAGAAAGCAGTGCGGCCACGCTGGGCGAACTGGTGGAATATCTGAACCACTGCACAGCCACGGGGAAGAAGCTGAATGTTTCCGAAGATGCAGCGGCAGCCATGTTCCCGGCGCTTATCACATTCTGCTATGATGCTGCGGATATGAACGGTAAATGCTTCTTTTGGGAATATATTCTTGAAAGCAATTCTCTTGTTTTTGAGGATGCCGAATGACCCCGCAGGAGCAGCTCTGCGAAAAAATGCGGGTGGAGCAGAGCGCCTATTGCCTATGGCTGACCGCACAGCCTCCAGAAGAAATTCTACACCACGCCTACGAGTACAGCGTCCGTGAGGACATTATTCTTGCAACGGAAGAAATGAACCTCACCCTTGCACAGGTGCGGGCGCTGCTGAAATCTCCCGCGCCGCTGGCGGATGTGTATAAGGATTTTTCCAAGCTGGAAACCGATTATATGGGCATTGTGGCTCAGTGCGTGGAAGACCGCGCAGATGACTTGCTGAAAAAGGAACAGCAGCAGAACCCACCCAAAGTATATCGACAGTCCGTCACTTATGCCCGCGAACACGGCGAATTGCAGCAGTACCATGCGTCTTGCCACTTGAATGAAAGGTGTCGGGACGAGATTGACGCAGCGCTTGCACAGCGCTTTGATGGTATGCGGCTGGGCGCTGGCGCTGTTGAACAGGTAGTGGCGGAATATGGTTTGGAGCGCACAAAATATGTGTTGACAGCGGCCATTCAAACCCGTGATGGAGATGGTCGTATTTCTCGCACAAATAGAGAATGGGCAGATTCCATTCGCACGATCAAAGATATGGATCGCCGTGGATTTGACCGTTCCTGTTACTACGCTGACCTACAAGCGCATACCTGCCTATTGGACGGTTTTGTAAACCAAGTGCGAAAATTTGAAAAAGCCAAAGCCCAGCCCGCTCAGGATACTCCCGAAAGATAACCGCAGCGTCTGCATTTTGCAGGCGCTTTTTTTCGTGAAAAAATCTCTGTTTTGAAAGGATTTCACAATGAAAGAAACACATTATAAATTGAAGCATCGCGTTACCGCGCTGTTTGCGGCGGCGGTAATGCTCTGCTCCATGCTGCCCGGTGCAGCGTTTGCGGAGGAACCCACACCGCAGCCCACCGAGGAAACCGTGCAGATGGAGCAGCAGACCGAGCCGTCTGAAACAGACAACGGCCAGGCCGACGAGAGCGGCCCCGACCCCGGCGAGGGTGTAACCGAAGCTACCCCGGAAACGGCAGAAGAGCAGCCCGCTGAAGAAGAAATCCCTGCTGCTATTGTCGGCGCGGAACTGTACACTGACTTGCCCGATGCACCCATCGGCTCCTATATCGGCAGCGAGGGTCTGCCGGTTGCCACCGGTGAAACTAAAATCGGCATTTCCGAGTGGCCCGAAAGCCAACTGGAAGAAACCAGCGGCAGCTATCTGACCGCCGCTGTACTGGACAATGACGGTCTTACCATGGCCGCGCCCCTGCTGGACGGCGCAGACTATGCCATTGTTCCCATTATGGCGCAGGTGGAGTATCCCGCCGACGGCAGCACGCTCGATCTGGTTCTGCCGGACGGTGTGACCCTGCTGGACTACTACGGCGCACCCGTTGAAAACGGCGAAAGCCTGCTGCACAATGAGTACAGCGAAACTTCCGCTGCCGTGCTGGGTGTATATGTACAGGCGGATGCGGATTTTACCGCACAGCTGGTTTATACCGCGCCCGACGGCTGCACACTGACTAAGACATTAAATGTAACCATCGACCGCAATGTGACTGCCGAGTATCCTTTCTCTGACAGCGAAATTGCCGCCTTTGCCGAGCGTCCCACCCCTGCGGTGACAAGCGGCAAGATTACCAAGGTTGCAAAGGTCAACGGCACTTGGCTGATCTGGTTCAACGGCGAACCCGCCTACTGCTGCACCCACGGTGCCAACGGTCAGCCTGCGGGATGCCCGACATACACCTATGTGAACACTTCCACGGTCAACGCAGACCAGTGCATTCCCGGCGACCACTACGGCAACCAGATTCGCATCTGGGGTGGTTTGAACCAGCTCGCTTTGAGCGATACAGACGATATGCCTGCTGTTTTTTCCGCTGACGAGGGTGAAGAAATCTCTCTTTTGGATTTCAGCGCATCAATTTATGACGATGTGCAGATGTATATCATTGAGAACTTTCCCGAAAGCACCGCGGCGGAAATCTATCTTGCCTCTGCCGACGAGCTGCTGAACGGCGTGGAAACCTACGCCTCCGCCCGCGGCTACTACACCTATATCTACAATCCCGGTCGTGCAGGTTGGCAGACCGTTGCCTTGATTGGTCCTGAGATCGGTGAGGAAGAACCTGAGCCGGAACCTGTTGTGCAGGAATACTACGCCAGCTGGGATGCCCCTGCCCAGACCGCCAGCGGAAGTTTTGATTTTACCTATGGAATCCGCACGGATAAGATCCAGCTGAAAACACAGGAAAAAGTGGACGGCGCGACCATTGAGATCGAGCCCATCACCAAATCCGGCAGCATTGACGGCGGCAGCTGGTCTATCAGCCCGGCAAGCAAACAGACCGTAACTACCAGCGGACATACGAACGACAATAATTATCATTTGAACGGCGGCGATGCAGCCGCAAGCTGGAGCCTGCACTACGCGGCAACTAAGACCTCCGGCACCCGCAGCGGTCGTGTCGGACCGTATACTTCGCAGGAGTCTGCCGATGAAGCCGCCAACAGCGCCCGCGATGCCGCCATTGCGGAATTGCAGGCAGAAGCACAAAATGCCGTGAACGCAGCAGTCAACAGCGCAAAAAACCAGTTGGGCAGTTTGCAGTTCCGATACGAAGAAATCGCCGTGCCCTACGGCTTTGAAAAGTACTGGGGCACGAACGGCAGCAGCCAAACGATTTCGGTACCCGCAAACACCAACAATGACTATGTCATGAAAAATGACGAGTGGAGTTTGCAGATCAACCTCAAGAAAACCGACAGCGAAACCGGCAGCCAGATCGCAGCCGATGCCCAGTATGAGATCTATCAGTGGGATGTGGTGACCGGCAAATACCAGCCCACCGGGGGCTACAACACCTACAGCGTGCGGCGTCAGGGAGATGGCACCTATGCGGTCATCAACAGCGCTGCCTATGCCGTCAATGACGCGATGCGGCACACGCTGTATTACACCCAGCGCAATCAGGGCAAGTTTATCCTTGTGGAAACCAAAGCCCCTGCCGGATATTTTGGTGACTGGACGGACATCGACCACCCCGGCACGGCAGGAACGCCCTTGGGCAAGCGTGCCTACTATATCGAGATTACGCAGGACAATAACAATTCCGTGCTTTGGCTGGACAATGCTGACTACAATGCCGACATCCTGACAGCCGACAAGGGCGGCACCAAGCTGGTGACCGGTGGCGGCGTGGAAACCACTGTCACGATTTCCAATGTGTACAAGAACCCTAACCGCAGCTACAACACCGACAACAGCGGCAAAGCTGCCAACGAGGACAGCTACACCACCACCGCCACGGACGGCGTAATGAAAAACGACCGTACCTTGGGCGAAATCAGCATTTCCAAGGTGGACTTGGACGCCGTGAAGTACGTTGAAAATCACGGCAACGCCACGCTGGACGGTGCCGTGTACGACCTCTACGCTGCCGAGGACATCACCCACCCGGACGGTGTGACCGGCGTTGTAGATTATTCCAAAATCGTGGATGCCGATGGTAATCCCCTCTGGCACACGACCATCCGCGACAACAGCGGACAGTGGGTCAATGACTATCTGCCAATTCTCAAAAAAGACCATCTGGTCGCCAGTGCCAAAATCGAGGACGGCTGGCTGACCTTCGCAAACCTGTACCTCGGTAAATATTATGTGGTAGAGCGCTCCACCGGCACGGTCATTCCGCTGCGTGAGGGCGCTCTTGCTGTATCCGGCACCTATCCCACCGTGGACAGCCGTACCAAAGCCGCCACCGGGCAGATCGCGGCACTGGCAAGCAGCAGCGGACAATACACCGATTGGGTGTACAAGAATCAGTTCAGCACTATCACCAAGGGCAAAGCACTGGATGGCAGCTGGACCTATGATGCTTATTCGCTTTCCTTTGCCAACGGCTACCTGTGCGACGAGCATAACTACTACATTACACCTGCTTACGCTGACGAGGGCTGGTATGTCGAGAAAACCACCTTTGCCAACGACAACGCTGTGTATAAGGCAAACTACCACATTCACCGCGACAATGCCCAAACCGAAAGCCAAGACCAAATCGCCAAGGGCAATGTAGAAATCAGCAAAATCATTTCTTCCAGCGGCGAATCCAACGGGCAGGAGCTGGAGGACGCGGGCTTTACCTTTTATCTGGTGTCCGATTTATCCAAAGCCGCACAGTTTACCCAAAGTCAGACAGGCGCTTACAACCTGCAAAGCATTCTGGACTGCTACCTCGACAAGAACTACAACAATGACCATCCTAAGTGGGATTTTTCCGATGAGGGACAGGCGGTTGCCAGAACCTACGAGGTCAACGCCGCCGAAATTGCCGCCTACAACAAAACGCTGACCGCAGCGGGCGACAACAAAAACGGCAAGGGCGACGGCTGGCAGCCCACCGGCACCGCCAACGAGTACCGTTTGGCGGAAATTTTCAGCAACGACACGGGCAACATCCGTGTGCAAGGCTTGCCCTACGGCACCTATCTGGTGGTCGAAACCACCGTTCCCAAGGATTTGTATCAGGCGGAACCGTACTTGGTGGTCATTGACCGCAACAGCCCGATGAGCGCGATGGCAACGCCCAAGGGCAGTGTGCTTACTGCCTCTGACAGCTACCAGAAATTCACTGTGCTGGATGAGCAAATCGAGGTTTACCTGCGCATCACCAAGCTGGACGAGGAAACTGGCAAGCCCGTGCTGCTGCCGGGTACGGCATTCCAAATCTACTATCTGGACGATGACGGCAACTACCGCATGGAAAACGGCGCGCCCAAGCTGGTGCGTATGACCGACACCGTAAACGGGCACCTGACCAAGAATGTCACCACTTTTTATACCAACGAGGAAGGCGTCCTGACCCTGCCCGAAAAACTGCCACTGGGTAAGTATCGCATTGTGGAAACTACCGCACCCAACGGCTATTACAATGCGTGGGCTGCCGATGCAAGCCACTACGTTGACTTTACCATCACCACCGACCGCATTTATCAGGCGACCGGCGATAAGAACGAAAACGGCATGGACACGCTGGTAATCGGAGAAAAGTATTCCAATCACGAAACCCTCGGCAAGCTGACCATCCGCAAGACCGGCGAGGTGCTGACCGGCTGGCAGTCTGAGCCGGACGGTATTGACCCGTGGATGACAGGCGAAGCAGAAAGCGGCGACTTCGTGTATGAAACCCGCCCGCTGGCCGGTGCCGAGTACACCATCACGGCAGCCGAGGACATCTACACGCAGGATCGCCAGCTTGACAACTACGGCAACCGCACCCTCTGGTACGCCAAGGGCGATGTGGTGGCGGTCGTTACGACGGGTGACGGCACCGCCGACACGGCCGTGTTTGCCCCTGCGCGCACCGCGGCTACCTATGATTTCCTGAGCGTCATCCACGATGGCACCATCGGTGAAGTCAGCGTGACCCTGCCGCTGGGCAGCTATCACATTGCGGAAACCAAGCCGCCGTATGGCTATGCAGGCACGGACGCCGCCTTTGATGTCACCCTTGCGTGGGACAACCAGACGCAGGAAATCGTTGCGGCAGACGCTGTCGAATTCCATAACGAGCGCGAAAAGGCAAAGGTCGGCATCTACAAAACCGACTTGGAAAGCGGCAAGTATCTCGCCGGTGCCGTGTTTAACCTGTACACCGCCGATGACATCTACGATGCAGACGGCAGCCTTGTTTTTGCAGCCGGTGAGCTGGTAGCCACCAGCCCCGAAACCAATGCGGACGGGTACACCTACTTTACCTGCGATATTCCCATCCGCGGTGAGCAGTACGGCAGCAGCACCCACAAGGTCGCTGCCACCAACAGCGGCAAGTATATCGTCAAGGAAATTCGCGCCCCACTGGGCTACTATGTCAATGAAGAACCCATGGAAGTCACCTTTACCTATGACGGCGAGGCTGTGCAGGTTTTGGAAAGCACCTGCACCGACAAACCTACCGAAATGTGGGTAAGCAAGCGCGATCTGACCAACGACGAGGAACTGCCCGGTGCCACTTTGAGCATTAAAGACTCTGACGGAAATGTTGTAGAAAGCTGGGTGTCCACCGACACGCCCCACCGGGTGACCGGGCTGCACTTGGGCGATGCCTATACCCTGACCGAAGCCCGCCCCGCCGATGGCTACGCGCTGGCGGATGAAATCACCTTCCGTCTGCTGCAAAAGGCGGACGAGGACGGCAGCAACCTGCAGGAAGCCGAGGTCTATTATGTGACCACAAAGAACTTCCTGTTCTGGACTTGGGATGACTGGAAGCTGCTGGACGATGCGACCGTGATTATGCGCGATGACACTATCAAGGTTGAAATCTCCAAGAAGGATTTGACCACAATGGAGGAACTACCCGGCGCGGAACTTGCCATTACCGATAAGGACGGCAAGGAAATTGACCGCTGGGTATCTACCGACAAACCTCACTACATTGAGAAACTGCCCGCAGGCGATTACACGCTGACCGAAGTAAAAGCCCCGGACGGATACGCTTTTGCCGAGATTGTACCGTTTACGGTGCTGCCCACCGGTGAGGTGCAGCGGTTTGAAATGCGGGACGATGTTATCAAGGTGGAAATTTCCAAGGTGGACATCACCACAAACAAAGAGCTGCCGGGTGCTGAGCTGATTATCACCAATAAGGGCGGCAAGATAGTGGAACGCTGGACATCCACCGACAAGCCGCACTACATCGAAAAGCTACCCGCAGGCGATTACACGCTGACCGAGGTGAAAGCCCCGGACGGATATGCCTTTGCCGAAAGCGTACCGTTTACGGTGCTGCCCACCGGTGAGGTGCAGACCGTGGTAATGAAAGATGCCCGCGAGGACACACCGACACCTACCCCCGACAACACGCCGACCCCGGACCATACTCCGCAGCCCACGCCGAACACGACCCCAGCGCCCGCTGCACCCACTGCAACCCCCACGCCGCTGCTGACAATTCCTAAGACCGGCGATAATTCTCCGTTGGGGCTGCTGCTGGCGATTGCGGGAATCTCTCTTGCAGGGCTGGCCGTTCTGGTCCACAAGAGCGCCCGCCGCAAAGATATTGCGCCCCGTGACGATGATGACGAGGACACCGAGGACTAAGGAATAATCGGAAAATGAAATATACTTTTTTACGGGGAGGACCGCGCGGCCCTCCCTATTTTTATAGGAGAGAAGATGGCAAAACACATTTTAAGTTGCAGTTTCGGAAAAGACAGTATCGCCACCGCGCTGCTGGCCTTGCAACATGGTGAACCGCTGGACGAACTTGTGTATTGCGAGGTCATGTTCAGCGAGGAAATATCCGGCGAGCTGCCCGAACACAACCGATTTATCCACGAAACAGCAATCCCGTATTTTGAACAGCGCGGCATCCCGACACGGGTTTTGCGCTCCGAAAAGACCTATCTATCCTGCTTTTACCATGTTGTCACACGAGGAAAAACCAAGGGGATGCTTTCGGGATTCCCTCTGAGTGGGCGCTGTACAATTCAGCGGGATTGCAAGCTGCCGCCGATCAAGGCATATCAGAAGGCATTGCCCCCGGACACGGTGCAGTACATCGGCATCGCCGCAGATGAACCCAAGCGACTGGCACGATTAAAGCCCGGTCAGATTTCTTTGCTGGACAAGTACCATGTGGCCGAACCCGAAGCGAGGTCTATGTGCGCAGCTGAGGAGCTGCTGTCCCCGCTGTATGACTTCACTAAACGCGGGGGTTGTTGGTTTTGCCCGAACGCATCAATCAGCGAACTGCGGCATCTCTACAGATACCACCCCGAACTCTGGCAGCTTTTGCTTGAATTACAGGACGTGCCGAATAAACCCACCGAACGTTTTAGTTGGCGGCGCACTTTTCGTGAGATAGACGAACGCTTTCTGCAGGAGGGCGAACAACTAAGTTTTTATGAGGAACGGTGAACAATGGACGAACAGAAAAGACCCCGCGCGTGGGTGTACGCGCGAATTCCCGGCGACTACGATGGCACAATGAACAGCTATAAAGTTTGCTCAATGCAGGCTCTGCATGACGGCTGTAATATTGTCGGTGGAAGCATTGACGAGCGCGGCGGCTGGCTGCTGCGTCCCGGCTACCGTGATATGCTGCGGCAAATTAAGGCCGGAAAAGTTGACCGGGTTTACATCTGCCGTATGCGTCAGGTCAGCGGCAAGGAGCGCCACTTGTACTCTTTTTTCAAGCGGCTTATGCAGCACGGTGTACAGGTCACGGCGATGGAATACAGCCTGCGTGACCGGGTTAATATGTTTCGGCTGGCTCGTCGTGTCGAACGTTATGCGACCCGAAAGGGGCGGCAACTGCCGTGGTGATTTTCAGCAGGCGGCGTACTGTGCCTATGGCACAGTACGAGCAAGCACGGCAATGTGATATCACATCGCCCACTTGTTAGGGGAATACCCCTAAAACCCCTGCATCGGATGGTGAATTATGAAAGCAAGAACCTATAAAAAACTCCTACGGCTCAATCAAGACGAGCAGGAACGACTGCGGTATTTAAGTAAAAGCACAGGGCTAAATCAAGAGCAAGTGCTGCGCAAAGTGTTGATGGACGCTCCCCTTCTGGAGCGTCCGACAGCCGACTACATAAAAATGTCACGCCAAATTGCAGCCCTTGGCAACAATCTAAACCAGCTTGCCCACATTGCCAACGCCAGCGGAAAAGTAAGTAATACCGACTTGCTGACTGCAAAACAAATCATGGAGCAAATATGGAGGTACATTAAGGGAGGTGGGGTCCAATAGCTTATACAAAAATCAAAGCAGTAAAGCATCATCTGCAACGATGTCTGGATTATACCAGCAATCCAAACAAAACTGAAAAATTTGCTGATGATGATTTAAGGCGGCTCTTATCCTATACGCAGGACCAAGATAAGACAGAGCATCAACTGTATGTGACAGGCTTTCATTGTGACCCGGAGACAGCCTGTATGAGCATGGAATTAACCAAACGATTGTGGGAGCAACCCACGGATAAGGGAGTTTTGGCCTACCACATCATACAAAGTTTCAGCCCCGGTGAAGCCACGCCCGACCAAGTACACGAGATTGGCTGTGAATTTGCACAGCGGTTTCTTGCGGATCGGTTTGAGTGTACGGTCAGCACCCATTTGGACAAAGGCCACCTGCACAATCATATAGTCGTCAATTCGGTATCCTATGCGGACGGAAAAATGTTCCGCAACAACTTTGACACCTACTACCACGGAATCCGACAGGTATCGGATGAACTTTGCAGAGAGAATCGGCTGTCCGTAATCGAAACGGACGGCAAGGGGAAATCCTACGATGAATGGTTAAGCGGTCAGAGCGGCAAGCCTACCATTCGTGGTATGGTACGCAGGGATGTGGAACAGGCCATTGCTGCCGCCGACAGCTTTGATGGTTTTATTCTCGAATTGCAGAACATGGGCTACACGGTCAAATATGGCCCGCGTGTGGAACACATAGCGGTGCGCCATAAAGACGCTCAACGAAATATCCGCATTGATCGGCTCGACCCGCGCTTTTCCGAGACAGCGCTGCGGGAGTATTACCGCCAACTGCACCGTATGCCCACCGAAATGCAGCAGGAATACCGGCAGGAAAACGCCCCGGCAAAACCGAAATGGCAGCCCACAGAATTACAGCCCACTGTGCGGCGAGCGCGGTATCTCGGCAAGCTGCCGCGCCGGTATTCCAAGGTGTCCGGCTTTATGGCTTGCTACTATCACTACTGCGCCCTGCTGCGGAAAGCCTACCACGGCAAGAGCACAAAGCGCTGCTACTTTTTGCTGCGTGAGGATTTTCTGCTGTTCAGCCGATACCAGCAGCAAACGAAATTCCTATGGGAAAACCATATTGAAACTATGGATGAACTGCTGGCCTACAAGGAAAATGCAGAAGTCCAAATCCAACAGCTTGCCCGCCAGCGCAAAGTTCTGTATCGCCAAAAACGTGAGCCGGAACGTGCCGCGCGGGAAGAAAAAATCAAATCACTGACCCAGCAAATGAAAGCCCTGCGCCATAAGGTTTACATCTGTTCCGACATCGAAACAGATGCTGCCGAGGTGCAGGAAAAACTACGGCAAGCAGAACTTGCCGCACAGGAAGAACGAAATGAGGTGAAACAAGATGAACAACGGAGGCGAAGCAGCCGATCAGATGGTGCGGGAAGCCTTACAGGTTACCGAAGTAGCCATTAAGCTGTCTGCGCTGGGTATTAAAAATGCACTGGCCTTATCGCTGGCCTACGCCAAGGAAAATCCTAAAGTGAAAGGCAAAACCAGCCTTGACCGGCTGCTGCGGGAGGGCAAAGAATTGAAAATTATTGCCCTGCAAAGCAAAGACGTGGGACAGTTTAAGAAATTGGCCAAGCAGTACGGCGTTTTATTCGCGGTCATCAAGGATAAGGCACAGAACGAAAAAGTTGACGTCATGTTCAAAGCCGAAGATGTCGCCAAACTGAACCGCATCTATGAGCAGCTTGGGTATGCCATTCCCAAGGTCACTACGGCAGACAGAAAAAAAGACCCAACCCGCCGTCAATCCGGCGACAGCTTGTTGACGCGCGGGAAGAATCCTTTGGATATTGACCCCCGGCCATCTGTGCGGGCAACCATTATGGCGCTGAAAAACGCTGCCCGGACAGCAGCACAGGCACAGGAAAAAGTACAGGATATTACTGCGAAGGAGGAGCGATAAATGTACGAACAGCGATTGCCCATCGAGGAGTGGAAAGCCAAAAAGCAAGCCGAACTTAAAGAAACCATTGCGGCGCAAAAATCCGCATTGCAGGAAGTTGTGCAGGATGGCCAGCGCCTTGCCGACTATCTGTACGGCAGGGGGCGGCTTGGTAGTCATATCACATCCGGCAATGCAGCACTTGTGCTGCAAACCCTGCCGCAAGCGCGGTCCGTATTGACCGCCAGAGACTGGGATAAATTCGGGCGGCGTGTAAACAAAGGGGCAAAAGGCATCCCGCAACTTGTGCGCGTCAATGGTTATTATAATGTCGGCTCAATTTTCGATGTGTCCATGACCTACGGCAACAAGCCGTATCCCATCCCCGAAATCAAGCCGGAACAGATGGACAAGGCCATCAAGGAACTGGAGCGCCTTTCCCCGGTCAACATCATATTTCAAAATGAGGGCGTTGTCGGGTACGATGCCGAGCAACACGCGATTGTGTTCCCAACGGCCATGCCGCAGCGTGAAGTGCTGGCACGACTGCCCGCCGAAATCGTCATTGCAACCGCAGAGCAGCACACGCCGGGTATCTCCCAAGCGCCCTATCTGCGAAAAACAGCAATGGCCGTTTCGGTGGAGTTTTGCGGGCGGTTTTCCCTGCCGATGCCCGATACCGCTGTCGCTGCGCTGGACGGGATGGACACCCACATTCCACCCGGCGAGGAACGCAAAACACTGGAAGAAATCAGGGAACTGTCTGTGACTATTGGAGACACCGTTGAAAAGGCACATGGCCTGCAGCGCGGCCAGAGCGCACCACAGCGGGATGAGGCCCGCTAAACATCATGCGTCCGAATAAAGACCACCGCACAGAAATTATTCTGTACGGGCTGTTGCTGATACCGCTGCTGTTTGCTGCCGCAGCGCTGGCACAGGCAACTGAACAGGCGCAGGGGCTGGCAGAAATCACCGCAGTGTTGTCCGAAATTCTGCACACCCCATCCATGCTGCGCTGGTGCGCCAGCACTCCAAAATTTCTGCTGGCGGTGCTGGTGCTTTATCCGTTGGCCGTCTACTGCTATATGCTCGACCAAGCAGACCGCCACCCCGGCGCGGAACATGGTACGGCCAAGTGGGGCAGCGCCCACAGACTAAACATCAAGTACCGCAATACCAAAGACCCCAAAGAAAATTACATTTTGACCGAGAATGTACGCTTCAGCACCGACAGCCACGCGCATAAACATAATCTCAACATTATCGTAATCGGCGGATCTGGCAGCGGCAAGACACGCTTTTATGTGAAGCCCAATGCGCTGCAACTGATTGGCTCTTATCTTTTTCTGGACCCCAAAGGGGAGTTGACACGCACCCTCGGCAGAATCATGGAAACGAAAGGTATCAGCGTGACAGTGCTTGACCTTGTGCATTTTCAAGGCCATTACAATCCGATGGCCTATCTCGAAACCGATGAGGACGCCATCAAGCTGGCGTTCGCCATTGTCAACAACACCAAACCCAAGGATGCCCCCAGCAGCGGTGATAAGTTTTGGGATGATTCTTCTGTGCTGCTGATCTCTGCATTGATTCTCTATCTCATGTACGAAGCCCCTGCCAGTGAGCAGAATTTTTCCACATTGATGTATATGATTCTGAATTGCCAAGTCAGCGAAAATGAAATGGTCGAGAACCCCTTGATGATGCTGTTTGGAGAACTGGAGCGCCGCGACCCGCAGCACCCCGCTGTCCTGCAATTCAAGTCTTTTATGTTGGGTGCGAAAAAGACGCTGCAATCCATCTTGATTTCGGCAGCGGCAAACTTGTACATGTTCAACTCCCGCAAGTTTGCAGAAATGACTTCGCGCGATGAAATGTTCCTGCCGCGTATGGGGCTGGAGCAGCGGGCGCTGTTCATTGTGCTGCCCGACAATGACACAACTTTTAATTTCATCGCAACGATGCTTTACACGCAGCTTTTCGACCAACTTTTTCGTTTGGCCGATTCTACACCGGAATACAACGGTGCGCTGCCTGTTCATGTGCGGTTGATGATGGACGAGTTTGCAAATGTTGCCTTGCCCAAGAACTTCAAAAATATCTTGGCAGTGTGCCGCAGCCGAAATATCAGCTGCGACATTATTTTGCAGAACATCGCCCAGCTAAAAAGCCTGTTCAAAGACGATTGGGAAGGCATAATCGGAAACTGTGACACCCTGCTTTACCTCGGCGGTAACGAGTACGGTACATACGAGTATCTTTCCAAAATTCTCGGCAAGGAAACCGAACGCACCAAAAGCCAAAGCATTGGCAAAGGCAGCCGGGGCAGCAGCAGCGACAGCCTGCAAACGGCGGGCCGTGAACTGTGTATGCCCGATGAAATCCGCCGTATGCGTGACGATGAGTGCCTGCTGCTGATGCGCAGCGAGGACCCGGTAATTGATCGAAAGTATAACCTATTAAAGCATCCCAATGTAAAATATACACCCGATGCAGGAGGTGAGCCTTATGTAATCCCGCCCGACTATATGGGTGACGCCGTCACTATCACAATGGATGCTGTTGCCGCAGCGACAGCACCCGAAATCACCGAAGAAATGTATGAACAGCTCGACTACTTAGAAAAACACCCGGAGGATAATTATTATGAAAATGAAGAAAACTTCTCTCAATACGACCAAGGTGACTGACCGCAAAATCAAGCGCATTTATCTGACGGCGGCGACGGTGGTTGCCGCTGCTTTTGTTATGGCCTTGCCTGCCTTTGCAGATGACCCGCTGACGACCATCAACAATCTGAGCGACTTTGTGTTCAGCGCCATCAAAGCCATCGGCGCGATCCTGCTGGGGTTCGGCATCGTGCAAATCGGCCTTGCTCTCAAAGGCCACGATGCCAGCCAGCGGGCGCAAGGCTTTATGACGTTCTTCGGCGGCGTAGTCATTTACTTTGCAAAGGACATTTTGGATATGATTCTGTAATAGAAAAAGCCGCCAGCGCACTGACGGCTAACAG
>ERZ827108.1704-NODE-1704-length-27356-cov-7.110362_pt1 | contig 27356 bp, 25 predicted proteins | sample MGYA00519921_ERZ827108 | MGnify/ENA primary metagenome ERZ827108 (study PRJEB31778, sample SAMEA3449258) | human gut metagenome | biome: human gut; feature: human-associated habitat; material: faeces | place: United Kingdom | collected 2010/2012 ...
GCCATTCGTGGACAGCTTGTGCCGCAAGACCCGAATGATGAGCCTGCTTCCGTTCTGCTGGAACGCATCAGAGCAGAGAAAGAAGAACTCATCAAGCAGGGCAAGATCAAGCGCGATAATAAGGAATCCGTCATCTTCCGTGGTGAGGATAACTCTTATTATCTTAGGACGGGGAAACTCGTAGAATCCTTGGAAGATTGGAGGTTTGATGCCCTTCCTGAAACATGGGAACTATGCTGTTTGGGTGATGTATGTGACTATGGGGACTGCATCAATGTTGACACCGCAGATATTGCAGATGATGCTTGGATTCTCGATCTTGAGGATATAGAGAAGGACACTGGTGCAGTCATCAAAAAAGTAACAAAAGCGCAGCGAAGTTCAGCCAGTACAAAGCATCGATTTTATTCCGGGCAGGTCTTATATAGTAAACTTCGTCCATACCTGAATAAAGTCGTTCTATCAGACGCTGATGGGTATTGCACTTCGGAAATAATTCCATTGAAATTTGACAGATGCGTACTCCCGGAATACGCGCGATACTATCTTATGTCGCCAACTTTTCTGGCCTATGCGGATCGTTGTTCCTATGGCGTTAAGATGCCGCGCATGGGAACTGCGGACGGCAAAAAAGCAATTATCCCTTTGCCGCCGCTGGTAGAACAAAAGCGTATCGCCAAAACAATCGAACTATTATTTTCTCAGCTAACCAGAATATCGGAAGCTCTTGTATGACGATCAGCCACTCTCTATTGAAAGCAGAGAGTGGCTATCCTTTTACCAAGTGACAATTTTATCGACAAGGGCTTGCTGCTCGCTGGCAGTTCTGCGGAGATAGATACGGGTTGTTTCGATGCTTTCATGTCCCATGAGGTCGGCAAGCAGAGCAATGTCATTGTACTTTTCAAGAAAATTCTTGGCGTAGCGATGACGGAAAGAGTGCGGATAGACCACCTTCTTATCCAAACCGTACTTGACAGCATAGTTCTTGAGCTGTTGAGAAATGCCACGGGTCGTGATGCGCTCACCATATCTATTGAGAAACAAATAACCGGAGGAACGGTTTGTTTCCTCCAGCCATGTCATAGTCTCCGTTCTGAGCTTTTTCGGTATGTAAAGCCGCCTCAGTTTTCCGCCTTTAGTGTAAAGGTCGAAGTAGCCGATTTCGACGTGTTCAACCTTTATCTGAATCAGTTCACTAACTCTTGCACCGGTAGCAGCCAGATACCATATAACGAAATACCATTCCATGTTGCCGTCTTTCTTGAGCTGTTTTTTCAAGAAATTGTAGTCAGCGTTGCTGATTACGTTCTCCAGAAAGTTCTTCTGTTGAACCTTCACCGCTTTCAAACGCAAGGCAGCATAGCCGAGAAATTCGAGGTATTTATTCATACCCTGTATCCTCAAATTGACGGTCTTTGGCTTAAAGAACTCCATCAGATACCCCTTGTATGCCAGAAGATTCTCGCTGGTTATCCCGTCGTAGTGGGACTGAAAATACTCCACCGTCCATAGATAAGATGTGATCGTGTTCTCCGAAAGATTGCTCTTGCGAAGATGTTCCTCGAAGGAAATTTTAGTCTTCATGAAGACACCTCCATAATATTTTTGCGATTAGACGCACCGAATATTATAGAGGAAAGGTGTGTACAGCTCTTATTATGAGAAGGTCGGCGGCGAGGTGCAATGCATTGATAATGAAATTCCATTTGACAGCCCAGAAACATGGGCTTTTGTCAGGCTTAAGCACATAGGGACAGTCATCGGAGGCGGTACTCCTAAGACTAATGTTCCTTCATTTTGGGACGGCGAAATACCGTGGTTAACACCGGCAGATTTAAGCGGACACAAGGAAATCTATGTGTCTGCTGGAGGGCGAAACATAAAACGAGAGGGATTGGATTCGTCCTCAGCACAACTCATGCCAGCGGGAGCCGTCTTGTACTCAAGCAGAGCCCCTATAGGCTATGTTGCAATTTCAGCCAATCCAATTGCAACTAACCAGGGATTCAAATCAGTCGTTCCGTATGATTTTTCTATGAGCGAATACCTGTACTATTGTCTGCAAGCTCGAACTCCCGACATTGAGCAGAGAGCAACCGGAACAACATTCAAAGAAATCTCAGGTTCAGCAATGGCTGAAACAATTATTCCATTGCCGCCAATTGCTGAACAACAGCGAATTGTAAGCTGTGTCCAGTCATACGTTGAGAAGCTCTTTGTCGTAGAAAAACAGATTAACTGAGTGCCTGAAAAATGGCATTCAGCTTTTCCGAGCAAGTTTGGACACACCGTACAATTTTCTTTTGATGTTCCACCGGAGGGACGGGAAGAATCAGATTGAGAATATCTTCGCGGGATATTCCTGGGATAAGTCCCTTCGCAGCTTGCTTGATTTCTTCCATTGACCATTCAATGCATAGTGACAAAAATGCTACATTGAGATTATAGGTGTTGCGTATAGCCATAATTTGCCGTGCAATGTGAGCTTCTCCAAATTTATTAAGCGCAATCTCACCAATGGTTCCTTTACAAGTCAGGAGCAAGTCGCCTTCATGCGTAAAAACCTGCGGTACAGGAGTCCAGCGAACGACGCTAATCTGTCCGTTTTCAAAATTGCTTGCCCCAGTGATATAAGGAATTCCGTTGCTTTCGTCATTATATTCTGATGGAGACAAATCCCTACCGGATATAAGTTCCCATGCAGACTTAAGGCGCATAAAGCTCCATCCCTCCGGCAGCTCAAATGGCACATTATCATCAATGCATTGCACCTCGCCGCCGACCTTCTCATAATAAGAGTTATCATCACCTCGGAAGATGACTGACTCCTTCTTATCACGTTTAAGTTTGCCCTGACGGATGAGTTCTTCTTTCTCCGCTCTGATGCGTTCCAGAAGAACCGAAGCGGGCTCATCATTCGGGTCTTGCGGCACAAGCTGTCCACGAATGGCAAGGTCGAGGATTTTAGATTTGGCTATACCTACCGTGGTCTTCAAAGACTCTTGATTGCTCTGAACCTTTTCTACAAAGAAGAATAGGCCTTTAATTCTTTCAACAATCCGTGATTGTTGCTCATGCGGCGGTATTGGGAACAAGAGGTTATCGAACTTGCTCTTGTTTAGGATTGGTAATGTAGTGGCTGACGAATTCGTCCATATTTGCTCTTGCTCATATTGTGAACACATGCAGAAGTATGTGTAATCCGAAAGAACCTCGCTATTCGGAAGAACAGCGTTAATTTGCTGGTTGCAAATGCCCGCATTGGAAATATATCCTGTCTTTCCGATAGTAGCACCGATACAAGTCACCAAAACAGAAAATTTAGGCAATGGACGTCCCGACAGATATCCTTTTTCAGAGACTGAATCTTCTGCGCCACAAACATTATAACCGGCATCCAAATCAGTTGGTTTGTAGAATGGATAGTCCGTTCCATAAAGCGATGCGTCCTTTGTGGAGGGAGTATCGCCTGTTACTGTTGAAAAAACAGTGCCGAGCCTTGCCCACGCCCACCCCTCCGGCAGCTCGAAAGGAATCTCATCCTCAATACATTTCACGCTGCCGTCGGCGAACTTCTCATAATGCAAATTACACCAGCCTGATTTGCCTGACTACTGAAAACGTAATCGGGCTTTTTTTGCCGAAAATCAAAAAAGGAGGAACACCCTATGCCAAATTATCAACCCATTATCCCGCCGGAAATGCAATCAAAGGAAGAAAAGAAGCTGCTGGCAGAACGGGAACGCAATGAAGTGAAGCTGACGTATCACAAGCACCGACTTAAAGCGCTCAGACACGAGGAAGCGCAGCTTGACAGGAAAGCCCGCAACCACCGCATCTTCACACGCGGCGGTATGCTGGAAGCGTTTATGCTAAAGCCCACGCTGCTGACGGACGAGCAGGTTCATTCCCTGCTGAAAATGCTGTTCCACAGGCCGGAAACAAACGAAATCCTGCACCGTATGATTACCGACGCAGAAAGAAAAATCGAGGAGGAAGCCGACGATGAAAAGACCCTGTAGCATACAGGGCGCAATTATACACCGTTCCGGTGCTAATGTGCGTTCTGCGAAGCCACGCTCCCGGTGCAGAGCACCTCCGCTATGAGATTTCTCCGCTTCGCTTCAAAATCAAACAGAGGAAACTGCATTTCCCCTGCGCCGGTAAACCGGCTGCCCCTTTGCACGCTTGTCATGTCGGAACAGCTTGCTTTGCATGCCGCTCCCCCACGCCAAGCCCCGAACAGTCTGATGAAAATCAGGCTGTATTATTTTGCCCTCATGCAGAAAGAAGGTGATGCCTTTGCCCTGTCCGCATTTCAAAATCTCCATCCGCAAGCGGAGCGAACGCCAGTCAGCCGTTGCCGGAGCAGCGTATCAGAGCGGAGAGAATCTGTTTTCCGAATACGACCTGAAGACCAAGAACTACCACTACAAAGCGCAAGAGGTGCTTCATAAGGAAATCCTGCTTCCGGCTCATGCGCCTCCTGCGTACCGCGACCGGCAAACGCTCTGGAACGCCGCAGAGAAAATCGAAAAACAGTGGAACGCCCAGCTTGCTCGGGGAGTGATTATGGCTCTGCCGAGAGAACTGCCGAAAGACCAGTATGCTTCCCTTGTGCGCGACTACTGCATGGAGCAGTTCGTCTCCAAAGGTATGTGCGCAGACTTCGCCATTCACGACAAGGGAGACGGCAACCCTCATGCGCATATCATGCTGACCATGCGGGCTATGGACGAAGACGGCAGGTGGCTCCCCAAGTCCAGAAAGGTATATGCGCTGGACGAGAACGGCGAAAAGATACGGCTTCCAAGCGGAGAGCCGAAGAGCCGCAAGGAAGATACAGTGGACTGGAACAACAAAGCCAATGCAGAACTGTGGCGAACGGCATGGGCAGCTGCGGTTAATCGGTACTTCGAGATAAACGGAATCTCTGAAAGACTTGACCTTCGCTCCTATGAGCGGCAAGGGATAGATAAAGTTCCCACCGTCCACCTCGGCCCTTCCGTTGCTCACATGGAGGCAAAGGGCATACGAACGGAAATCGGAGATTACAACCGCGCCATCAAAGCCCACAACGCCGCTGTAGGGAAGCTGAAAAAGCTCATTTCCTCGCTGGAAAGCTGGCTTGCCGAAACGAAGGAAAAGCTGTCTCTGCTTTTTGTCAGGGAAGAAAAGAAACCCACGCTCATTTCCCTGCTGAACGATTATGCCGGTATCCGAAAAGGAGAACGACGGGAATGGAGCAGTTCAGGGCAGCAGAAGGGAGCTGTCCTCGACCTCAAATTCATTTCTTCCGCTTTTGCATGGATGCAGTCCGTTGGAATTGCCACATTGGAAGATTTTGAAAATCTTGTTGCGGCGCAGAAGCCCCTTCTCGATAAAATCTCCGGCAACGACAAGTAGCTCCGCAAGCTGAACCGGAGCGTGGAGCATATCGAGAATTTCAATCGGCATTCGCCCGTCTACGCCCAATCCCAAAAAGGTTTTTCCAAAGCGAAGGAAAAATATACTGCCGAACATCAGACGGAGCTGGAAGCGTTTTCAAAGGCCGTGCGCTATATGAAAGCGAACCGCCTTGTAGCCGCCGACCTGAATGAATGCCGCGAACAGCGCGATGCGCTCCGAGCCGAGAACAAAAAGCTCAAGTCGGAGTTGGCGGCACTCAATCTTGACCCGAAGATGCTCCGCAGTATTCAGCACTGCGTGGACACCGTACTGAACCATGTGGGAGAAATCCCACATGATAAGCCCAGCACCCTTGCGCGGCTGACAGCGGAAAAAAAAGCCGTGCAGACCGACAGAAACCAACCGCCCCGAAAACGCCCCGAACAAGAGCGTTAATTTTATCTTAGAAAGGAATATGCAATTATGGAAAACAGAAAAAAGCTCAATCCCAATCCCGTCCCCTTCAACATCTTCGGTGAAAGGCTGCGCGTTTTTTTCGATGAGGATCGCATCCGCATCATGGGAACGGACGCAGCGGAAATTCTCGGCTTTGCCAACGGACGCAATGCCGTTGCAAGGTACTGCCCCGACCGAATCACGCACCCCATGAAGACCGACAAAGGGCAGCTTATTCAGGTATCCGCCGTCACGGAGGCAGATATGGAAAAGCTCTTTCTTCACGCACACACCGACAGCACCACCCTCAACGTGCTTCGGCTGCTTCTCCTGATGGAAATCCCGCCCCGGTATGAGGAATACAAAAAATCGGTGACAAAGACAAAACGGAAAGCGGTTAGAATTCCCCGAAACAACGCAACGCCCACGCAGTGGAAAGCGGCGAAGCCGCATGTTGAGGAAACACTCGACAAACCTGCGCAGCGCAAAACCGGGAAACGGAGCGCACGGGAAAAACAGCCGTACCGTCTCTGGCACAACGAGAAAAATCCCATTCGCCGCATGGCGAAGCGTATTCTTTCCGGCTTTCCTCTGGAGGACGGTACGCCGCTCAACAAGCTGTTCGAGCTTGACGATGCATTTCTTTCCCGCCTGACCCTTGCGGCAGAGTGGGATGATGAAACGTGCGGGAAGTATTTGGAGGCGCTTGCACTGGATGAAAAGGAACTGCTGCGGAGGTGAAATATGCACTACACACAGGAACAGATCGACCGGGCGAACGCTGTCAGTTTGGAAGACTTTCTCCGGTCACAGGGAGAAGAACTGATAAAAAGCGGGAGTGAGTACCGCTGGAAGAAGCATGACAGCCTGACTGTTTGCGAAAACAAATGGTTCCGGCACAGTCAGAGTAAGGGCGGGTTCCCTGTGGATTTTGTGATGGAGTTTTACGACAAATCCTTCCCCGAAGCCGTTGCTTTGCTGCTGAATGATACGGGTTATTCGCCGGATAGAAATGAGCCGCAGTTCCGGCTTCCTGCCCGGAGCGACAGCAAAGAAGCCGCTTATCGCTATCTGTCGGAGAAAAGAAAAATTGCGCCGTCCCTGTTGGATGTGTTTTTCAAAGCGGGGGATATTTTTGAGGACGCTGCGCACAGGAATGTGGTTTTCATCGGCAGGGACAAAGACGGAATCCCTCGCTGCGCCCACGCAAGAGGCATGGAGGATCAAAGCCGCAGAGACGTGTCCGGCTCGGACAAATCCTGCGGTTTTTCATATCGCGGAAGCGGCAATCAACTGTTCGTATTTGAAGCGCCGATTGATCTGCTTTCCTTCATCTGCCTGTACCCGGACAAATGGATGCAGCGGAGCTATGTCTCCCTCGGCGGCGTGTCCGGCAAAGCCCTTGACCGCTTTCTCTCTGAAAGCAGGGATATTCGGAAGGTGTTCCTCTGCACGGATAACGACGAAGCCGGAAATGCGGCGGCTCTGCGTCTGGCTCAGACCGTTGCGGACGGCATCGAAGTCGTTCGCTTTACGCCGGTCATGAAGGACTGGAACGAGGTGCTGTGCCACGCAGACCAATTCCCGAACAGGCGGTATCATGCGGAAAGCTCCACATTAAAGGAAGCCGCTGCCGAAAAGCCGGTGCCGATGATTCGCATGAGCGATGTTGTGAGCGCAGAGGTGGAATGGCTCTGGAAGCCCTATATCCCCTTTGGCAAGGTGAGCATTTTGCAGGGCAATCCCGGCGAAGGCAAGACCTACTTCGCAATGCAGCTTGCAGCGACCTGCACGAACAGAAAGCCGCTTCCCTGCATGGACGAGCTGGAGCCGTTCAATATGATTTACCAGACCGCAGAGGACGGCTTGGGCGATACGGTGCGTCCCCGTCTGGAAAAAACGGGAGCCGACCTTGACAGGATTCTGGTGATAGACGATGGGGACAGACCGCTTACTCTGACGGATGACCGTTTGGAGAAAGCGATTCGGGAAAACCATGCACGGCTCGTCGTGATTGACCCGATACAGGCGTTTTTAGGCGCAGACGTGGATATGAACAGAGCCAATGAGGTACGCCCCGTATTCCGCAAGCTGGGAGATATAGCGCAGGATCACCGTGCAGCCATCCTCCTGATCGGGCATTTGAACAAGGCGAACGGCATGACCAGCCTGCAACGTGGACTTGGTTCCACGGATATTATTGCAGCCGTGCGCAGTGCGCTGTTCATAGGGAAGTTGAAGGACGACCCGACGATCCGCATCCTGACCCATGAGAAAAGCTCCCTTGCCCCTGCCGGTGATTCCATCGCCTTTTCTCTGGGAGACGGCGAGGGCTTTTCGTGGATTGATGCGGTTGAAATCACCGCCGACCAGCTTTTATCCGGCGCAAAGGAAGCCCCGTCCAAAGCTACGAAGGTCGAGCAGGGCGTGAAGCTGCTGGAGGAAATGCTGCGGGACGGAGCGAAAGCGTCCAACAGGGAGATTCTTGCCAGGGCAAAAGGTCTTGGCATTTCCCGCCGGACGCTGAACGATTCAAAGGCGAGACTGGCAGGACGGCTCAAATCTGAACCGACGGCTGACGGGAGCTGCGTCTACAGCCTCATCCTCTGACGAACCCCGGCAGGCTTGGCAGACTTTCAGATACCCGAAAATGTCTGCCATCCTGCCAAGGATACTTCATTCGACCGGCCCTATGTTGAAAAGCATAGGAAATCTCATTCTACAGGAGGATTTTAATGCCCGATAAAACCAACAAAAAGGAACATGCTGTCACGCAGAGTGACAGAAAAACTCCCGTCATCTCCGAACGCATCGGGAACACAAACTTTGATATTCATATCCATTTCAGCGAAACCAGCAAGGAGACGTTCACCGATAAGGTTGTCCGTCTCATCCGCAACGACCCCGATCTCAAAATGGGAACCGAATAAAGTGTAGATGTTTTTTATTCGTTCCCTATTGACAACACCCGAAGGGTACGGTGCTGGTAGAGTGCGGCAAAATGCTTGAAAAGGGCGGCTACGTCATCAAGTCGCTGAATACCATCAATTTCCGGAAATCCATGCACTACAACCCTTTCAGCTACATCCGCAGCGAGAAGGACATCCTCAAGCTGGTCAATACGATCATCGTCAACACGAAGGGAGATGGCGATAAGTCCGGCGAAGATTTTTGGGTCAAGGCGGAAAAGCTCTACTACACAGCTCTCATCGGTTACATCTGGTACGAGGCACCCGACCACGAGAAAAACTTTACTACCCTGCTCGAAATGATCAATGCCTCGGAAGCCAGAGAGGACGATGAGACCTTTAAGAACCCCGTGGATGTCATGTTCGATGAGCTGGAAGCCCGCGACCCGGATCACTTTTCGGTCAAGCAATACCGCAAATACAAGCTGGCGGCGGGCGGTGCAGTAAAACGGAGCGCGTGAGCCTAATTGGGCGGACATTCTTATGAGCTTATCACATTCCATCTGTGCTACATATTCTATTTCTGTGTCCTGAAGTAAAACAAGATTGCTGGTTTCTCCAAGTGCGCTCGTTAAACGCTTGAGATAAGGCATAGCGATATCGATTATGGTCTTTGGCGTTTTTTTGATAGCAAAGGCTATATATCCCCTTGCCTAAAAAGTAACGCTTGGTTCTCTTATCCTGATCTATAAAGCCCCTGATCTTCATAGTATTCAAAATATGATATGTGCTGCTGACCCCAAGATCGAGGGCTGCGCTTATCTCGCTTACGGTAAAACCGTCGTCATCAGCATGAAGAAGTTCCAATATATTTAATATTTATTGCCTTATTAATGGAGTTTATTACCTTTGATCCATTTGACACAAGCGTTACCCCCTTATTTGATTGAAATCAATATATATGGATCATTGCAGCTATGCAAAAGAGTACGCAAGCAATGAGCAGGCTTGGATAAAAGCTCAAGAATGCCATTGCCCGGAACAGAGCCGGACACTTGTTGCGTTACATGCTTTTGTTTTAATATTTTATCAGAATATTTTAAAAAGCAATATAATGGGATGTATAGCCATATATAAGCCCCATATCAATAATGTGTAAAAGTGTACAGAATTTAATCTGCTGCTGATTGTAATACGGTTGTCATAAAAAATGTTCTTGACATGCAGAAGGAAAGCGATTATTATATATATAGTAAATATAATTTACTAATATTAAATGTTAAAAGAGGTGTTTTAGATGGTAAACAAAAAAATGGTTATGATCCCTGGACCTACTCCTGTGACTAAATCGATACAGGATCAGATGGGCCGTGAGATACAGGCTTTCGGAGATCCGCGATTCGTAAATGATTATAAACAGCTTATAGATGAGCTTGGTACATTGCTCAACTGCTCCGGAATAACATTTCCTCTTGCCGGAACGGGAACTTTGGCCATGGAGATGAGCCTATCCAACGTGACCAAGCGCGGAGATAATATTCTTATAATAAGTCATGGGTATTTTGGAGATCGCTTCGCCGAAATCGCAGAGCGCAAAGGGCTTAAAACTGACGTTATGCATAGCGAGTGGGGCAAAATCGTTCCGGTGGAAGATATAGAGTCAAAGCTTAGGGAAAAGCACTATGCTGCGATAACGGTGTCACACGTTGATACTTCCACAGGTGTGCTTGCCCCGATAGCCGAGATAGGCGATATGATGAAACGATTTCCAGATACGTTATTTATCGTTGATGGCGTTGCAGCTACAGGCGGAGAGTATACCGATGTTGACCGCATGAATATAGATATTCTTTTTACGGGGTCTCAGAAAGCTTTTGGTGTATGCCCTGGTATGTTTATACTGTGGGCCAGTAAAAAAGCTCTTTTGCGCCGTAAAGAGCTTGGCATTATTCCAGAATACTATGTTGACTTTGAAAAATGGATACCTATAATGGAGAATCCAGCCATGTACTTTGCAACTCCTGCGGTGAACCTTGTTTGGGCCATGCTTGAAGCTACTCATATCATAATGAATGAAGGGTATAAGGCACGCGCAGAGAGACATATAAAAAACGCTCGTGCTATGCAAAAAGCCCTTACCAGCCTTGGTTTTACTATACTTGCCGAGGAGAGTCACCGCGCCAGCACTCTTTCTAACCTTGTATATCCAAATGGACTTGATGACGCTAAATTCAGGGGCTCCCTGTATGAAGAAGGTATTACTGTTGCCGGAGGTCTTGCACAGTATGCAGGACGCATGTTCAGGTTGGGGCATATGGGCAACATTGACATGAACGATGAGGTGGCAGTGCTTGGCGTGATAGAGCGCGCGCTTGCTTCTTGCGGCAGGGATATAGAGTTTGGAAGTTCTATCGGCATTTATCTCAGCGAGATGTCGAAATAACGCACTATCGTTTTCTACATAGATAATTTATTTCTACTTGCTTGCATAAGAGCAGCGTCCATGCCGCAGTTAGACAGGAGCGCTGCTTTTATATGTTTAATAGTCTTTCATGGCTGCATGCGTTGTATGAGCGCCGGAAGAACAGGTTATGTTTTCTTGAAAAAGCACAACAAAAGGATTTATCCAAAAAGCCTCTTATTGTGTTATACAGCGGCGCAGAAGCGGCTGATTTTGTTGGCTGATATGACCCATTTTTTCAGAAAAAGCTTGTGTGGAATGCAATACGGCTTCTGTAAGGATACCTATTCCTTTCCCCTCCAGCCTGTATGCAGGTCCCGAAATGCTCATGGCGGCAATTACATTTCCGCTGGCATTGAAAATTGGAGCGGCTATACATATTACGCCATCCTCTCTTTCGCCCTTATCATATCCAAAGCCCTGTGCGCGTATCGTATCAAGCTCGGACAGAAGAGCCGGAGCATTCGATATGGTGCGCTTAGTAAACGGAATAAAGTCGGTGCTGTTTGCTATGGCCTCGCGTTCCTCTTTGGAGCGGTATGCCAGTATTACTTTCCCGCCGCCTGTACAGTAATATGGCACACGCGCGCCTATTTGCGTAAACGTCTTTATCATATGGTCGCTTACGCTTTGTGCAATATAAACGGCTTCTTTGCCTTGCAAAATAAGCAGGTTGCTTGTCTCATCACAGGCTTTTCTGAGTTCATCAAGCTGGGGCTGGGCAATGCTCAGCAGTGTATTGTGCTTTTCCGCCAGTGCATGTAATCGGAATATTCCTAGACCAATAGTATATTTCTTACTCTCCGGATCCTGATATATGAAATTGCTCCGTTTTAAGGTGTTGAGCAAATGATATGTTGCGCTTACGCCGCTGCCAGTTATATGACTTATTTCGGTTGCGGTAAATCCCATCTCACTATCAGCTATTATATTGAGCACATTAATTGCTTTTTCTACCGAAGCGATTGTCTTAATTCCATTTTGATTTTCAGTCATAGGATTCTCCTCTTGCAACAATTATTTACAAATAGTAAAGCATCTGGCTTTGTTTGTCAATATTACTAAATAAATTGCTGTAACAAAATGTAACCCTTCTTGTATATCCACACGGTTCATGGTAAGCTGAAATCAAAGTCACCAGCTGAACTGGCGGTTCAGTCTGTCAAAATAGTGGCTGGTCGCCACTTTTTTGACACTCTGTGATTCCCCGCAAAGCGGGGAGATCATTATTTACAGCTGCTATAAGCAGTATTTTTCTTGATCTGTGCATACAAAAAGCCCTCCGTAAGGCTATTATCCTCAGAAGGGCTATCATTTATGCGTTTATGTGCCATGAACGGCCGTTAAAAATCGAATCCGAAACCTATTCCCTTTATTCCGGCCGCCTTTTCGGAAAGCTTTTTTATCGGAAAGCCGTTCATGTCTATAACAAAATTCTTCTGCTCACCACCGTCAAAAAGCGCATTCTTTGAAAAATACCACGCGCCTATAAACCTGTCCTCAGCATCGTAATCATCGACGAAGTGGTGGTGTTACAGCTGACACGAAACTTTCTGGCATTCTCGTCAGAAGTCTCATCCCCGCCTTCATCGCACCGCAAAGCTGCTGCATCATGGGCGTGCAGACTTCGCTGCAAACAGACGTCCCGTAAAAAAGCTCGTATTGATTGGATCGCATCCGAAACCGCCTCCTGCGATAAAAGCTACGGTATAAGTGATATCTTCCCTGTAATTAAAACCTTTTGAAATAGAATTATCTCCGATGCCTTCGCATACAAAAGCAGGGCATGGTATATCAAAGCCCATGCCCTAAATAAAGGAGGGGTCACTATTGTCTAAAACTATGGCTTTAAGTATTTGTCGAGCCAATCGCGCATTTCTTCAAGCCTTCTTATCCTGTTCTGCGGACGTCCTGATCTGCAAAGCTCATGCGTTTCACCGCGGAATATGGCCATGCGCGCGGGTATACCGTTTTCCCTTATCGCCGTATACATCATTATTGCCTGAGAAAGATGACAGCGTGTATCGGCTTCCCCATGTATAAATAATGTGGGTGTGGTCACGTTGTAAGCGTACTTAAGGGGAGATCTGTCCCACATATACTCAGGATTTTCATACACGTTAGCCTTCATATGCATCTCGCCGAAGCGTATGGCGTTATCACCGGTCACATCTTTTGAAACGCAGTTGGAGATGCAGCGATCCGATATAGCGCAGGCGAACCTGTGGTTGTGACCTATTATCCAGTTGGTCATGTAACCGCCGTAGCTTCCGCCGCTTACTCCAAGCCTGTCCGAATCTATGGCAGGATACTTACTGAGTACCGCATCTGTAAAGCGCATGATATCATCGTAATCCACCGTTCCCCAGCGGCCGCTGATATCGCCGAAAACATCTCCGCGCCCATCGCTGCCCGAGGGATTGCCGCAGAACACATAGTACCCGCAGCTTGAAAGGAATTGCATCTCATGATAGAATGCATGGCCGAATGCTCCATAGGGGCCGCCGTGTATACACAGCACACCGGGATATTTTTTACCGGGCTGCTCGTTGTATGGGTGGAACACAATGCCGCGTACGGCAAAACCCTCGGAGTTTATGCACTCTATATCGTCCGGCATGATCGATTTAAGCGAACCATTTATATCCGTCAGCTTACGCTCGGCACCATTTTCAACAGCATATATTTCGGGAAGCTCCATATTTCTCAGACCGCAGAAAACGACTCTGCCCGCCTCAATGTCTATTATATCTACCGAACCTTCACCGTGAGTAATGCGTTCGGTTTTTCCTGATAAGTCACACCGGAAAAGCTCTGATCCATACTCAATGGTCGAAGAAAAGTATATACTGCTCCCATCAGTGACAAACAGTCTTGGCATACTTATTATGCGGCAGTCTGTAAGGGTGTTGTTCGCCATGCTCAAACCGTCAGCGGCAAGTTTATGCTGCTCAAAAGTATCAGGATTGATAAGCACGATTTCGGCTGCCTTAAAGTGGCTTTCCAACGCATCGGATGCGCTTATAACAACATATTTGCCAACTGCACCAACGTGCTTAACGCGCCAAGCGCCTTCATTAAGCACCATTTTACCTTCTGATGCAGCCATGTCGTAAAGCCATACGCAATTGGTATCGGGGCGAATAACGTTTATATTCATACCGGCGCAGATCAGCCAGTCGTTAGCCTTGTCGTAAGCAACGGCAGTAACGTCCATATTGGGCGGTGTAAGCAGCTCATATTCGCTATTCTTACAAAGCACAAACACTTGACGACGGATTTTTGAAATATACCCTCTCCCATCATACCAAAAAGGGAACTCGTCAAGCACGCTATAATGTCCATCCTCGTTGGCCTTTTCATTGTTTATGGGTCTATCGGCAGATATAATGATACGGCCGTGCTTATCTATGTTTTCTATCCTTGCCTTAAACGGCACCGAGCCAAAGCAGGCAATACTGCCGTTGAGTTTTGCCGAATAGAAACGTGTCTCGTGTGCAGAATGAGCAGCATATAATACAGTATCGCTATCAATCCACCCCAGAGAGCTTATGCCATCGGATGATGGGATAGCGGTGTCTTTAGCGGTATCGTTATCAACTATGTGTAATTTACTGGCATAGCCCGAAAGATCCTCGGATGCCTGCCGTACTGCATATGCGGTATGTTTACCGTCCGGTGAAAGCTTCAATGCACAGATGAAGCGATAATTCAGTATGTCCCTAAGCTCCGTCTTCATGTTTTAAGACCTCCTTTCAGGTAGTATTCAAACCACTCGGTTATCTCTTCAAGCCTTTTTATGCGGTTTACAGGTTTGCCTGAACGTGAAAGCTCGTGGTTTTCGCCATGAAATAACACCATGCGTACTATACTGCCAGCGCGTACCGCTCCGGCATACACAGCCATAGCCTCGCTCAGGGGACAACGCAGATCCTGATCTGAATGAATAAAAAGCAAGGGGGTTTTAATGTTGAGGGAGTATTTCCCAGGAGATCTATCCCAAGCCCATTCAGGGTTTTCAATAGCGTTGGGTGGGAACATTTCGGAGGATATCCAGTAACCGGTATCACATGCGTATTCATGAACGATCCAGTCTCCTATGCTGCGCTGCGTTGCCGCACATGCGAAACGATCTGTATGCCCAACTATCCAGTTAGTCATATAGCCGCCATAGCTTCCGCCGGTTACGCCGATCCTATCAGGATCTATTGCAGGGTATTTTTCAAGAACATGGTCGGTAAAGCCCATTATATCATCGTAATCTATGCTCCCGTTTATACCCATTATGGTAGAATACGCATCGCCATGGCCGTCGCTTCCCCGAGGGTTGCAGAAGAATACGAAATAACCCATGCTGGCCCAAAGCTGCATCTCGTGAACGTATATGGTTCCATATGCGGTTTTTGGGCCGCCGTGAATATCAAGTATGGCCGGATAGCGTTTGGACTCGTCGTAATCGGAAGGCTTCAATACCCAGCCGGAAACGATAAGGCCTGCGTCATTGGTAAAGTAACAGGGTTCGGGAACGCATATTTTATGGGTTCTTGTGTATTCGCCGTTATAGTTGCTCAGCTGCGTGACGCTGCCGGATGCTTTATCCAGCATATAGAGCTCCTGCAGCTTTTGTGAAAGCATGCCTATAAATACAATTTTGTCATCTGCAACGTCAAAACAGTCAACGGAACCGGGCATGTTTGTCAGTCGCATGCATTCTCGATTACCGTTTATGATATACAGCGGTGCAGATCCATTATCTGCCGCACTGAAATAGATATTATCGTTGTCTGTCTTACACAGTGTGCCGGAACCATAGCGGCAATCGCTGCCAATTCCAAGGCCGCCTATATAGAAGTCAGGACCGGCATAGACTTCAATGCTGCCGGACTGCGGATCTATTGTATAAAAATATGGGTTTTCCATTATGCTGTTGCGGCGGCCTTCGGTGCCTGCAAATATCACATTGTCATCTATCATACCTTGCCAAGTTATGCGAAAGCGGCCCTTTTCGAGTATGGTTTTGCCCTCGCCTGCCACTATGTCATAACAATAAAGCCCTCCGCGTATTATACGTTTATCTTCATATTCATGCCCGTTTGCAATAATTTTCCCCTGCTTCTTGCAAAGCGTAAACCCTGTTGTTTCAAACACTTTTGGAGTTATCGATATAAGGGATTGCTTTTTTTCATCAAATATAAAAAGAGAGTTGCGGGTCCCTGAAATATAGCCTATGCCATTTGACTGTATTGGAAGATCGGTAACAATGAAGCAATCCTCGTCTCTATAGTCATGCGGGACAAGAGGAATGCGTGCGCTTATAAGATATAAGCCAGGCTCTATTTGCTCTATTGTTTTTACCTTGACAGGCAATGTGAAGGCATCTTGCTTGCTTCCATTGAGATACAGTCTTGTAAAAGCGGTTGAATCTCCTTCTATTATTCCAGAGATGAGTTTATCATTACCATCCCAGCAGAATACGGATTTCTTACCGCTGTCAGTAAGGCGTTTATTATCTCCGTTCAAGTCGCTGACACAAATGTATGAGACATAACCGTCGTTAGGCAGATCACAGGCGTGCTGCATATACGCGGCGGTTTTGCCGTCCGGCGAAAGCTTAAGATCGGATAAGAATTTATATTTAAGGAAATCCTTCAATTGAATGCTGTCCATTGTTCCTCCTAAGCATTTTTATGATGTGTTTACCATGGGTGAAGGATGTCTCCGGTATGGAGATATCCTTCTGTATAACAGTTTCTCATTTGGCGTGGCAACACGCCACAAAGTGACCGCTTTCGACTTCGGCAAGCTGAGGCTTTATCTGATAGCATTCTTCCGTGGCATATTCACAGCGGGTGTGGAAGCAGCAGCCTTTAGGCGGGTTGAGAGGGCTTGGCACATCCCCTTTTAGCACACCTTTCATGGTCTTTCTGTCCGGATTTGGAATAGGGATAGCATCAAGCAACGCTTTAGTGTAAGGGTGCTTGGGGTTGTCGAACAGATTGCGCTTATTAGCAATTTCAACTATGTTACCAAGGTACATTACGGCTATCCTATCGCATAAGTGCTCAACAACGCTGAGGTTATGGGATATAAACACATATGTTAGTCCATATCTTTTTTGCAGGTCCTGCATAAGGTTTAATATCTGCGCCTGTATGGAAACATCCAGAGCAGAGACAGGTTCATCGCATACTATGAGTGAAGGATCAAGCGCGAGCGCCCTCGCTATGCCTATCCTTTGACGCTGTCCGCCGGAAAACTCATGCGGATACTTAGTTACCTGCTCTTTGTTAAGGCCTACGTCGTGCATAAGTGAAAAAACCTTTTCCCTGCGTATCTTGGCGTTGCCAATCCTATGCACCTCAAGCGGTTCGGCTATCAGGCGGCCTACGGTGAACCTGGGATCAAGGGATGAGTATGGATCCTGGAATATGATCTGGGCTTTCTTCGCCATTTCCAGCGTATGCTTTTTGGCTTTTGATGAAATGACTTCGCCATCAAACAGTATCTCGCCGGCATAGGGCTCAAGCAGACCAACTATGGCATGACCTGTAGTGGACTTTCCGCATCCGGATTCGCCTACTATGCCGAAAGCTTCACCCTTATAAACTTCAAAGCTAATCCCATCAACAGCTTTAACATAGTTCTTTTTCTGCTTAAAGAAACCGCTTCTGACGGGATAATATATCTTAAGGTCTTTGACCTCTAATAACGGCTTATTCATTCTACGCCTCCCTCATACTTCCAGCAGCATACCTTATGCCTGTTTGGCAGGGTTATAAGATGGGGCTGTTCCAATGCGCACTTCTCGGTTGCATATTCGCAGCGCGGAGAAAAACGGCAGCCCTTTGGATAATCCTTTGCGCTTGGTATATTGCCTTTTATGCTGTAAAGCGAATCTCTCTGTTCGCCCATAACAGGTATTGATTTAAGCAAGCCAACTGTATATGGGTGAAGTGGATTTTTGAATATAGTGTGAACATCGGCATATTCAACAGCCTGTCCGGCATACATTACCATGACGTTTTGCGCTATCTGAGCCACTATTCCCAGATCGTGCGTTATGAGTATTATAGCGGTTTTTGTTTCGCTCTTTATTTTGCCGAGCAACTGCAATATTTGTGCTTGGATCGTAACATCAAGCGCTGTAGTCGGCTCATCGGCAATAAGTATTTTGGGATTGCAGGCAAGCGCCATGGCGATCATTACGCGCTGGCGCATGCCGCCTGAAAGCTGGTGCGGATAGTCGTCTATTACCTTATTGGGAGCAGGAATGCCAACAAGGGTCAGCATCTCAATAGATTTTTTACGCGCTTCTTCCTTGCTCATGCCTTGATGTAGCCTTAACGACTCCCCTATTTGAGTGCCAACGGTAAAGACCGGATTCAATGAAGTGAGCGGTTCCTGGAATATCATAGATATTTCATTGCCGCGGATTTTGCGCATTTCTTTCTCGCTTTTTTTAAGCAAATCCTGACCTTCGTAAAGTATCTCTCCGCTTTCGATTTTGCCCGGAGGAGATGCGAATATACGCAGTATCGACAAACTGGTAACGCTTTTGCCGCAGCCCGATTCGCCGACTATTGCCAGGGTCTCACCCTCATCAAGATTAAAACTCAAACCGTCAACAGCGGGAACCACACCCTCTTCGGTATAAAAGTAAGTTTTCAGATTTTTAACTTCTAATAATGATAATGACCTATGTTCTTTTTCCATAACTGCACCTCAGGATACATTCTTCAGCTTGGGATCAAGCGCGTCGCGCAGGCCGTCTCCCACAAGGCTGAAACTCATGACCACTAACGTTATAGCTAAACCGGGGAATATAGCTTCACTGGGATTAATACGCAGTGCTTCGCGCGCTTTGCTCAGCATCGCTCCCCATTCTGGATTCGGTGGCTGTACGCCAAGGCCCAGGAAAGAAAGGGAGGAAGAAGTCAGTATGGCGGTGCCAAGATTAAGGGTGATGTTGACTATCATCTGCGAAACCGCGTTTGGTATTATATGTGTTCCCACTATGCGCAAACTGCTTTCTCCCATTACCTTGGCAGCACTTATATACTGTGAGTCGCGCAGGCTTATAACAACGCCGCGAACCATTCTGGCTACAGATGGTATAGAAAATATTGCTATTGCAACAGCGGTGTTGAAAAGCCCATTTCCGAGAATTGCTACTATTGTCATAGCTAACAGCAAGCTTGGAAAAGCAAGCATTATGTCAATAAGGCGTGATATTATCGCATCTGCCGCTTTGCCGAAATAACCAGCGCATACACCCAGTATTATACCAATGATGGATCCCGAAAGAACACCGGAGAAGCTGAGCAGCAGAGATATCCTCGCGCCATATACAAGCCGTGTAAAGGTGTCGCGCCCAAGATAATCTGTGCCGAATATATGCTCAACAGACGGGCCCTGATGTATGGCCTTAGTATCCTGACCTAAAGGATCCTGCGTGCACAGAATGGGACCAACCAAAGCCGTGAAAAAGAATATTGCCAACACGACCAGCCCAAATATAGAGACCTTGCGTTTAATAAAGCGCTTAAAAATTGCATTGCTGTACATACAAAGCCTCCTTATTCATACTTTACGCGCGGGTCTGCCAATCCGTACAGCAGATCGACTATAGTATTGACTACAACAAATGTAACGGCAAAAATAAGCACCGTGCTCTGTACAACCGGATAATCACGGTTGCTTATACCATCCACCATAAAACGTCCAAGCCCTGGAATAGAGAAGACGGTTTCTACTAAGGCAGCGCCAGCGAGAAGGTGACCAAATCTTAGACCTATAGCCGTTAGAACCGGTATAAGGGCATTCCTCAGCGCATGTACAAACACTATCTTATTATTGGCTATACCGCGCGATCTTGAAGTGCGGATATAATCCTGATTTATTACGTCAAGCATTGAAGAACGAGTAGTTCGTGATATCATACCAACCGCGCCAAGACCTAACGTGAGTATAGGAAGCACTGCATATGCTGGTCCTTTCAGTCCAAGGCTTGGCAGCCAGCCAAGCTTAAGTGAGAAAAAGAGCATTAGCAGCATTGCAAGAAAGAAAGAAGGAGTTGACACGGCTAACATGGAGAAAACCATGATAACGTTATCTCCAAACTTGTTGTGGTTTATCGCGGCAATTATGCCGAATACCATGCCGACCAGCGAACCCACAACCGTTCCACCTACGGCGAGAATAATCGTATTCTTGTATCTGTTTGCAAGTTCTGTTATTATCGGCTTGTGTGTATAAAGCGAAGTTCCAAGATCGCCTTTGAATATTTTGCCTATCCAGTTTGCATACTGTACTACTAACGGATCATTAAGTCCGTATTGGTCGCGCATGTAGTCGAGGTATTCCTCGTCTGCCCCTCCACTTTCGGAAAGGCCGTATAAAAGCGTTATGGGGTCACCAGGTATAAGGCGTACCATGCTGAACACTATAAATGAAACAATAATCAATGTAGGTATCAGCTGAAGCAGCCTTTTTATTGTATATTTTAGCATATATCCTCCGGTTGAGTAAGAACTTAACGCCTATATGGGTTAATAAACTCCTTTTATGTCCGCACCCGCATTGTAAAGCTGCAATACGGGTGCGGAGTCATAGCATAATCAGTTTAGACTAACGCCTGATCACTCTCTGCACTTGAGGGTTGTATAATTGATGGCATTGCGCATGTCTACTTGGAAACCCTCAACCTTATCACTCATGCAAAAGATAATCTTTCTCTGGTTGGTGAATACAGCGGCGGGATCATCGATGTAAATGATCTGCATGGCTTCTTTGTAGAGTTCCTTGCGCGTTTCTTCATCCATTTCCACCTTAGCTTTATTCAGCAGCTCATCGACCTTTGAGTTAGAGTACCAACCGTAGTTATTATTGTTGTCTCCCTTGTACGATGTCTCCCAAATACGGCGCAAACCTTCGTCAGCATCAAGAGTACCGGGACCAAAGCCCATTATAAACATGCCCCAAGGGAAGTCTTCGCCGGGATACGTTCTATTGGCGCGTGCAGCCTTGAAGGCGGCATTATCAACAACCTCTATGGTAGCAGTAATGCCTACCTTGGCAAGATCGGCTACGATCATCTCAGCAGAAGCAAGAGCGTTATTATAGCCTTCATAGACCTGAATAGAAAACTCAAAACCATCGGGGTAGCCAGCTTCAGCAAGAAGCTGTTTAGACTTTTCAAGATCCTGCTTGATCACGCCAAAATTGTAGTAGCCCCAGACAACCTCGCTCAGAGGTGCAGTTGCGCAATACTCGCCAAGGGGAGCGTAAAGAGCATCAATCATGGCCTCACGATCGATAGCATAGCTGATAGCCTGTCGAATCTTGGTATCCTTAATTATGGGGTGAGCGCAGTTGAACTGGAATCCGTGCAGGCCCTGATAGGGATAGAAGTTGACAACAATACCCATGTCGGCGCCTTCCTCCATGAAGCGAAGAACGTCCTGACTGGAACAACCGTCAGCTATATCCACTTCATGCGTTTCAAGAGCAACAGCCCTTGAAGAGGCTTCGGGCATGACCTGAATAATGAAGTTCTTTGTAGGCGCCTCGCCTTTGAAATAATCGGGGAATGCTTCGAATACCATCTGTTCCCCCATATCCCACTGTTTAAGGACATAAGGCCCAGTGCCGTTACAGGATTCGGCTGTAAGGCCAAGCTCAGTACCATACTTCTCAATGTAATCAGCATCAAGTATAAGGTTTGCCCTGTGGCACAGGGTGGCCAGCATCATCGGGCACGGATCGGCTGTAGTCAGTTCAATGGTATAGTCATCAACCACGTTGCAGCCAGTTATGAGACTCATGGTGGATGTGTAACGGACGGGGTTTTCGGCGTTGAGCAGTCGATCGTAGGAAGCCTTTACATCGGCGGAAGTAAACTGCTTGCCGTTATGCCATTTCACATCTTGACGGAGGTAGAAAGTCCATACGAGACCATCTTCAGAGGTTTCCCAATGGTCGGCAAGATCGCCGACTATGTTGTTTTCACTATCCCTCATAACAAGGCTGGAATATACTGTGCGCAGCACCTTGTCATTGGTGTTATTCATCTGACCGTCCATGTAGTTTTGTTCGGTAGCCGTGGCAAGTATAATTGTGTCTTTATACTTAACATCATCGTTTCCGGCCTGAGCAGGTTCATTGCTGTTTTCCGGCTGACTGCTGTCAGCAGGGCTGTTCGTGTTTTGGGGTGTTGCGGGAGTTTGGGCGCAGCCCACAGCAAGCATGGCAACCATCATAATCGCGATTGCGAATGCAAGCAATCTTTTGGTCATGTTTGTATTCCTCCTTAGTAAAACTGTTTAATCTATCAAACCGCGTTCACGGGCGATAGCGGTGCCTTTAAGATAACCAAATGCGGCCGAAGGCTTAAAACTGGCTATCTTCAAAAGGGTTTCATTGGCCTTTTCTTGATCGTCTATATAGTTATAATAGACGAAAAGGCCAAAGGTAAGAGTTTCGATTTCAAGCTGTACGCGATTTGGGAGTTGTAAGCAATGTTTTTTGATGTGTTCAACATCCATTAACTCTTCCGGCTGAATAATGCCCTTATAGAGTTGAACCCTGCGCCAATACGCATAATCCATTGCAGGGGGTATTATATTTGCATCTATAAGGTCCAACATCTCCTTGGCGCGTTCTCTATTGTTTTGGTCAAGGCAGCAAATGAACAGCCAATCAACCAGCGGATAATGCTCGCATGGCTCTGTTAGCTTGAAGCATTCCATAAAGTCTGCAATAGCATCTTCGCTTTGACCGTTAAGGTTTTCAGCAACGGCACGGTAGTAAAAATAGTTCCATACTTCAGGCTGAAGCCTTATAGCCATTGTCATATCAGCTATGCAATGCCAATAGCAGCGCTTCTTTATGAACCGGCGTCCCCTGCCGAAGTAAAGCTGCGCAGAAAAAGGATTGTAGACAAGCCCCTGAGAAAGAGCTTCTATGCTGGCATCCTCGCCTTGTTCTTCATTTAGCGCCATGCCAAGCTGATACCAAAGTTCCGGATCGGTAGGGGATTCTTTCAGCCTTTCTTTTACCTCGGTACTGTTCGCACGCAGCACAAGCTTGGTTCGCATTTCATCATTTCTTTTCTTATCTATCATATAGTATATCCTCCTTCAGTTTACCATGAAAAAAACATGTATTATTTAACAAGCTCGGCGGTGATGGTAACCTCAACGAGATATCCTTCGTCAAGGCCAACTTCTACGCAGACCCGTCTGGGAGCACAGCCTTCGGGTATCCACTTATCCCAGACTTCGTTAAATTCTGACTTTAGCTTCATATCGGTAACATATATTTCGGCGGACAATATGTGACTCTTGTCTGAACCATACTGTTTGAGCAGTTCATCATACCTTGCAAGCAGCGCCGTAGCCTGCTCTTTCATAGTGGGCTGCTTCCCGCCTGAAACATGCCCTCCAAAGTAGATGAGTCCGTTGTGAATAACAGCACGAGACATGGTCTTGCCTGGTTCTATTCGCTCAATCATAGTTATCTCCTTTCCTTACTAATGCAGTTATTTGATCAGACCGCGCTTGCGGGCGGCAGCTTCTCCCTTTATGCAACCGAAAGCGCCCGGATACATATTGTCCATAAGCCTGAGGAGGGTTTCATCGGCCTTTTTCTGGTCATCTATATACACATAGTACATATAAAGACCAAACAGCAGCGTAGCTATCTCGAGGGTAAATCGATCCTCCTGATCTACCATGCGGGCGCGGATATCATCCTCGTCTATAAACTCTTCAGGGGTAATAAGTCCTTTGTAGAGCAGTACGCGGCGTTTATAGGCATAATGCATCGGCGGGGCTTCAAGATCGGGAGGCATTGCATCGATAACCTCTTTAGCACGCTTCCTATCTCCCATTTCAACATAGGTGACGAACTGCCAGTCTATCAAGCCGTAGCGCTCCCATGGCTCAGTCTGCTCCATAGCGCGCTGGAAGTCATAAATAGCATCTTCATAAGCGCCGCTGAGATTGTTTGTTACTGCGCGATAGTACCAGAAAGAATAGATTTCCGGATCAAGACGGATGGACATGGTAAAGTCCGAAACAGCACGGCGGTAGCGCCTCGCTGAAAGGTTCTTGCGACCGCGGCCAAAATAGAGTATGGGCATAAAAGGATTGCGTATAAGCCCCTCGCAAAATGCGTCTATGGCAGCTTCTCCGTCCTTTAGGGACATCGCGTAGGCATACCAAAGTTCGCCGTTATCCGGATCCTTCTGTAGTGCTGCAATAGCATCTTCTGTCTTCGGCTTAAGTAGAAGCTTTGCACGCATTTCGTCATTCTTCTTTGTTGACATGGCTTAGTTCCTCCTGTGTTGTTTATTCTATAATTCCACGTTTCCTTGCTGCTTCAACACCGCGCTTATAGCCAAAAGCTGCGGGAATTGCTATCTTCATAAGCTCTTTAAGTGCGTAATCGGCAAGGCTGTTGTCATTTATGTACAGGGCATAGGCATACAGGCCGTAATACATGGTGTTTAATTCCAAATTGATGCGGTTTTCATGCTTGAGGCATTTTTCCTGCATATCTTGGATATCTATAAAGCTCTCCGGTTTTATTAATCCCTTATAGAGCTTTACGCAGCGGCAGTAACCATAATCCATTTGTGGTGGGACAGCATCATCCGGTACAAGAGAGAGAGCCTCGACCGCTTTCTCTTTCTCGCCAAGGTCGCAGAGGTAAATCGTATAGAGCCAGTGCACAAAAGGATATCTTTCATACGGCTCAGCCAATTCCGCACACTTCCTGAAGTCCTCTATAGACTCTTCCTTTAAGCCGTGCAAATAGCGGGTGGTTCCGCAATAGTACCAGAATGTCCAGCTTTCAGGCGTTATTCTTGTCGCCAAAGTAAGGTCGGCCATGCCCTGCCAAAACTGACCTATGGCAGCTAGCCTTCGTCCTCGTCCAAAATGATAATAAGCATTGAATGGTTCAAGGCATATTGCCCGCGAAAATGCATTTATACCATCCTCAAAAAGGTTGTTGTTGCAAAGCGCCATGCCAAGCTGATACCAAAGCATTGAATCTTCTGGGGAAGCTTTAAGCTTTGCACGTACTTCTTCCAAATCAGGGCGCATCATAAGCATGTTGCGCATATATTCGTTTCTCTCGCTTTTATTCATGACAACCTCCCCGTTCAGCTCATATACTAATTATCGTATGATCACTATTATTTCCAAACCTGTTTCCAAACACGCAGTAAATTGCCGCCAAGCAGCTTTTTGCAGTCTGCTTCGCTGATGTTGCGAGCGAGCATGTGCTCAACAAGGTTCTCCCACTCGTTGTAATAGTTGAATCCTTCAACGTGCTTGCTATTGCCGTCAAATTTGCCGAAGAATCCCTTTGTTGACCTCTCGAAGCCCACTCGTTTAATGTCGTTGGCCATTGTATTTCTAGACCAGCGGTCAGTCCCTATGCCCGCATGGTCCATACTGCCTGTAACCTCGGCAATATGTATAAATGAGTTGATATAGTCGTCTACAGTAGGACGAACATCCTGATTATTGGTGTTCATTATGCAATGCGGACATACGCATAGCACTCCGCCTTTCTTAGCCAGCGCTTTAATATGTTCATCATTGGTATTGCGCACATGCTTGGTGAGCGCCTGCACACCTGAATGGGAATATATTACAGGATCTTGGGATGCCTCTATGGTTTGCAGAGCTGTGACGTGTCCAACGTGTGAAACGTCTATCACCATACCGACACGATTCATTTCGATTATGGCCTGCTCCCCAAAGTGAGTAAGACCCGTATCGTGTTTTACATAAGAACCGCAGCCGAAAGAGCATTCGTTGTTATAGGTTACCTGGACTATTCTTAACCCAAGCTTATATGCAAGACTTATCTTTCGCAGGTCACTCTGCAAAAAGTCGGATCCCTGCGTACTCATTATCAGGGCGAGTTTGCCTTCTTCTTTTGCCTTTTCTATATCAGCGATGCTTTCTGCTACGGTATACTTTGAGGGTAGTACATCTTCAAGCAGCTTGTAATCATATATGGCGTTGAGCAAGTCGTTGAAAGAAGAGCTGTATTGGTCGGATATTATAGAATCAACCATACAGTTAACTCCACCTTCCAATATCATGTCGACAATGTTTTTGCCGATGCCGCACTCCGGCGGCGGATCCTTCATAAGTGCATGAAACAATCCGTCCACAACTATGGTATTACTCATTAGTGTTCTTGCCTTATCGCTCATGGTTTCCTCCATATATATGTTTTTTTAGGTGAACAATAATCTAAATCTCATAAGGACACTCCTACCTTGATCCATAGCGCCTATAAGAATACCCATTGTTTACTATTGTTCAAAACCTTTTACCTGATTGGAATTATAATGCCTGATATTGTATATGTCAATAGCCAAATTGAGGGCTTTAGTCTATAATAGAGATAAACAAAAATGAGCCGTTGCTGTGTGCAGCATGCCCTTAGTTGCCAATATATCTGATATATTTGATATGTCTTCACAGCTAAAATGACAGGTATTGCCTATTCTCTAAAGAAAGACATTACTTTTCTTTACTTTACTTTAACAGGTGCAATTATTTGGGGGTTGATTTACCATGGGTAAATATGGATATGGTTTGCTATGTGAGTTTTGGATTATGGTATATAGCACTATCGTTGGACTGCGACGATGCTGCGCTCTGAATAGGCCCCGTATCAAGGCAGGATTACTCTATGGGCGAATATACGGCATTGCAATTATAGTGAAGAAAGCTCTTTGCCGAGTTCCTTCGCTGCTTTCTTCAATTCTTCGCTTACCGTTATAAGGTTTTGTTCCGTCATTCTGAATGACGGTCCTGATAGGCTAATGGCTGCAATTGCTGTGTTGTTTGCCCCCAGAACAGGGGCTGCTGCGCATATAACGCCGATTTCTTTTTCCTCCATATCGTAAGCTATTTGTTTATCCCGTATATGCTCTAAATCATCCATTAAGGCCTTTTTTACTATTATGGTATGTGCGGTATACGGCTGCAGCGTAATTGCTTCCAATGCGGCTTTTTGTTCTTCATATGGTTTGAAGGCAAATATAGCCTTGCCTCCGGTGTTGTATGCTCTAAAAGACTTCTTAATCAAGCGGTTGGGAAGTCTCTTAG
>ERZ827108.1712-NODE-1712-length-27227-cov-4.760194_pt1 | contig 27227 bp, 26 predicted proteins | sample MGYA00519921_ERZ827108 | MGnify/ENA primary metagenome ERZ827108 (study PRJEB31778, sample SAMEA3449258) | human gut metagenome | biome: human gut; feature: human-associated habitat; material: faeces | place: United Kingdom | collected 2010/2012 ...
ATGTAGGTGAAGTCACGGCGGCAGTTGCCGTAGTTGAAGATCTGGATCTTCTGACCCTTGACCAGTCTGTCGGTGAATCCGAAGTACGCCATGTCGGGGCGTCCGCAGGGACCGTAGACCGTGAAGAAACGCAGTCCGGTGGAGGGGATGCTGTAGAGCTTGGAGTAGGCGTGCGCCATGAGCTCGTTGCTCTTCTTGGTGGCGGCGTAGAGGCTGACGGGGTTGTCCACCTTGTCGTCGGTGCTGTAGGGCACCTTCCTGTTTGAGCCATAGACGCTGCTGGACGATGCGTAGACCAGATGGTCCACGGGGTGGTGCCGGCATGCCTCCAGGATGTTGTAGAACCCGATGAGGTTGCTCTCCACATACGAGTCGGGGTTTGTGATGGAGTAGCGGACGCCGGCCTGCGCGGCAAGGTTCACGACCACGGAGGGGCGGTATTCGGTGAAGACCCGCTCCACGGCGTCGCGGTCGGCGATGCTGGCGTGGACGAACACGAAACGGTCGCCGAACTGCTCCAGTTCATGCAGACGTTCGTGTTTCAGACTCGTGTCGTAATAGTCGGTGATGGAGTCGATGCCGACGACGCGGCATCCGGGGTAATCACGGAGCAGGCGCAGCGCCAGGTTGGCGCCGATGAAACCTGCGGCACCGGTGACAAGCACCGTGCGTCCGTCAAGGGTTATGTTGGGAGTAAGCATTGTTATAAGTCAGAAGTCAGAGTGAGGAGGATGCAGCAGGCTGCGGACGAGGGGAACCTCGCACACTGAACTATGCTTGACGCGGGAGGGGTGCGGGAGTGAGTGAGGTTGAGTCCATTCGCTGGCGGAGGGAGGTGAGGGCGCGGAGGGGGGCGTCGAAGGGATGGGCGTCGAGGACCAGGCCGGCGCGGACGGCGCGGCTGTAGAGGGCGGAGATACGGCGGATGTAGAACTCGCGGGTGGTGAGCAGCAGCTGGCGGCGCTGCATCCAGCGGTCGAAGTCGGTCATCATCGCGGTGTCGAGGTTGTCAAGGGTCTCGTCGGTGCGGTGCGCTTCATCCAGGAATTTGGCGAAAGCCTTGAGGCCGGCGCGGTATTTCGAGATCTTGTCGCCTCGGCGGGTGCCGTGCAGGGCGGTCTCTTCCTGGATAACGCGGTTGAAGTACACCAGGATGCCGGTGGGTCGGTCGATGGAGGTGCTGGTGGTGTCGATCTGCTGCAGGGCGGTGTCAAGGATGCGGGCGGTGCGGTCCAGTTTGTTCTTCAGCGTGGCGTTTTCGCGGAAGAAGCGCTCCGTGGCGTCGAGGTCTCCGTTGCGCAGGACGGTCATGTCGGGGGTGGCGCCGATCGGCTCGGTGACGCTGAGCTGCCGCTTGCCGTCGGAGACGGTCATCACGATTGAGTTCTGCGGGACGGTTATGAAGCGGTAGGAGAGGGTCATGTCAATTCGATAGAAAGGGTGAGGCTGCGGACGAGGTGAACCTCGTACACAGAACCAATCATGTCAATGCCGGCGAGATTGGAAAAAGTGTATCGGGGATAATTGGATAAGTAGCGGGAAGTGAGGAGGTTGGGGCGTGATTAAAATTGGTGAAGAACCCGGGAATGTGGAGTACTCTTTTCGTCCCCCGGTCCGGTTGCGGAGCGGAGTGCAGAAAGGGTAATTGTCATGCCGGATATTGCCAGTGACATGGTGTGTCTGTCAGAATCTCTAACATAGAGATTTTACCCGTTTCTAAATCATTACTTATCAACGTAATATGATATCCATGACTAGCTTTTTGCAAAACAGAACCTCTTACAGAGGGCTTATGTCTCCTCGGAATATAGGCTTTTTAACGTGCAAAAATTCAATATGTCAAAAAAAAGTTGTACTTTTGCAGTCAATTTAGGTATCTCTATGTTAGAGTGACTTAGAGGCCGTCTCCATTTTCAACTTTTCATTCATATACTTTTTATTCATTAGGAGGCGGGAGATTTTAACGGCAATAATTGTGGGATATGGATTCCGGGGGGTATGTTAGCCGTCCGGATGGGGGATTGCACGACTGCTCCGCAGTCGCCTGGCATCGGCGCGCTGCCCCGCGTCAATCGGCGTTCGCCGATTGACGCGGGGCTACGATGCGCGACCCCGACTGGGGTCGATACTCGCGGCTCGGAGAGCCACGCTGAAACCAAAACATCCCAAAGGGATGTCCGTACATATGCTGTTATTTCAGGGCGTTAAGGATCACGGCGTTGGCGTTGTCGATTGCGGAAGTGTCCAGGCTGGCCAGGTAGATGCGGGTGGTCAGCTCGCTGTCGTGGCCCATCCCTTCGCTGATCACGGAGACTGGAATCCCCTTGGCCTTGGCGGCGGAGGCCCAGCTGTGGCGCGCCACATATAGGGTAAGCGGCACGGCTATGTCGGTCATCTGCGCCACCTGCTTCAGCATTTTGTTGATCTTGTAGCCCATCCTGCGGTAGACGGAACGCTCGTTTACGTTCTTGTTACGGATTATCGGCAGCAGGTACTGGCTGCTGTTGGCGGGATATTTGTCCAGGATCAACTGCATCTCGGACGTCCATGCTATCAGCAGCAGCTGCCCGGTCTTGCGTCGGCGATAGACTACACAGCCGTTCTTCAGGTCGGTTTTCTTCAGGTATGTCATGTCCACGAAACTCATTCCTCGGAGGTAGAAGCTCATCATGAACATGTCGCGGGCATAGTCCAGGTCAGGCAGCGAGCCTAAGTCCAGGTTGCGGATCTTCTTGATCAGGGTGATTGGCAGGGCGCGTTTCACTGTCTTGTCCACGCCGGTGTAGATGCGGCGGAAGGGGTTGCGGTCCGGGATGATCTCGTTCTGCACGGCGCGGTTGTAGATGGCGCGTAGGATGCGTGCGTAAAATGACACGGTGTTGGGCACCACACCACGGGTATGGAGCCATGCCTGGTAGTCCTCCATCAGGTCGGGAGTGATGCGGTCCAGAGGCAGGTCGCGGTTGTCACGGAACTTGCGGAAGCTCATCAAGGCTGCGTGGTAGGTCTCGGATGTACGAATCTTGTCATCCTTCTTCAGACGTGCGATGATGCGCTCCGTGTAGTTGAACAGGGTGTAATCGGTGGCGTAGCGTTGGAATTCGTCGATGATGTCCTGGACTGAGAAGTCGGTGTTTTCGGCGTCCATACGGCGGGCTATGTGCATGATGCGCTCCACGTCGGAGCGGATGTCCTGGCGCAGGCTCAGGACGTACGCGTTGTGAGGGGTGTCGGCTTTCAGACGGACCGTGTTGCGCTTCTCGTCCCATTCGGATGGGAGCAGGCGGTAGTCGGTTACGAACTGGCGTGTCTTGCGTTCGTGGATCACCTGGTAGCAGACGGCGCCTTCGCCGTCCGGGTGGGACGACGGGCGGAATTTCACTTTGACTGATATGTTCATGATTGTGTGCGTTAATTTTTAATTAACGGGCGAGATGCGGGCGAGATGCGGGCGAGGTGAACCTCGCACACAGAACCAGTCCTGTTGACGAGGAGGGCGATGATGGAGGGCGATGATGGAGGGCGATGATGGAGGGCGATGATGGAGGGCGATGATGGAGGGCGATGGGAGGATGGTTGTAAAAGGGGAGGGGGCGTTAATTATTAATGAAATTTGGGGGATTGTTTGGGCGTTTGGGGATTAATGACTAATTTTGTATTCATAAGCGGCTGCATTGCTTTGTTTTTTAATTTTAGGACTGCCGCTTGTGTTGGAATCATGAATTTCAGAGAAATTACCGATGGTATATACTACACGGGTGTGAATGACCGTGTTACGGAGAAATTCGAGGGTATGTGGCCGTTGCCTTACGGCGTGAGCTACAATTCATATGTGGTGATGGGCAGCGAGAAGGTGGCACTGATCGACGGCGTGGACATCGATCTGCTGCATCCCTATCTGAGTGACGTGCATGACACGATCGGCAACCGGAAGATAGACTATATGGTGATCCACCACATGGAGCCGGACCATTCGGGAGCCATTCCCGACGTGCTGCGCCGCTGGCCGGACCTGAAGATCGTAGGCAACACCCAGACCATTGGGATGATCAAGGGATTCTACCAAATAGTGGACGACAGCTGTTTCGTGACCGTCAAGGAGGGCGACACGCTGGACCTGGGCGGTCTGACGCTGAAGTTCGTGATGACTCCGATGGTGCATTGGCCGGAGACGATGATGTCGTATGTGCCGGAGCGCCGTCTGCTGTTCAGCGGCGACGCCTTCGGATGCTTCGGCGCTCTGAACGGTGCCGTGGTGGACTCGGAGATGGACCTGGACCCGTACTGGGACGAGATGTACCGCTACTACAGCAACATCGTTGGCAAGTACGGCAAATTCGTGCAGAAGGCCATGGCCAAGTTAGAGGGCGTGGAACTTGACTACATCTGTTCCACGCACGGACCGGTATGGCATGAGCGGATAGCCGAGGTGACAGGCATCTACGACCGACTGAGCAGGTACGAGAGCGAGCCGGGAGCCACGATCATCTACGGCTCCATGTACGGCAACACGGCCGAGGTGGCCGAGGAGATAGCCCGAGGTCTGGCTGAGGGTGGCGTGAAGACCATAAGGATACATAACGCCAGCACCAGCAGCATGAGCGACATGATCCGCGACGCGTTCCGCTACCGCATCCTGGTGGTGGGGAGCGCCACGTACAGCATGACGCTGTTTCCCCCCGTGGCCGCGTTCCTGACGGCCATGAAGGTGCGCGAGGTCCGGGACAAGGTGTTCGCGGGCTTCGGCGGCTACACCTGGGCACCCAACTCGGTGCGCGCGGAGATCGAGGCGTTCTGCCAGGAGCAGGGAATCGAGCCGCAGGGCTTTGTGGTGATGAAGCAGAGCATGGATGCGGAAGTGCGCCGTCAGGCACGCGAACTTGGAGTGAAACTGAGCCAGCGGTAAGTGCGACCTGCCGCGGGGACCTAAAGGCCACTGCACAGTACCAGTCAAGTCGACGAACAGGCTACGGAAAAGATGCATCTCGCACGCCGTGACAGAAATAATGGATAAGTAAGATTAAACAGATGATATTGGATATGGTTAACCTGGCGATTTTTGACGCCAGCACATTCTTCCAGTGGTTTGTGGAGAACGCGAACTATCTGTTCGTGTTCATCTTCATGGCCATCGAGAGTTCGTTCATACCCTTCCCGTCGGAGGTGGTAGTGCCGCCGGCGGCGTACCTGGCATGCACCAATTCGGGCGCTGGGCAGGACATGAATATATATATGGTGGTGGTTGTGGCCACGCTCGGCGCGCTGTGCGGGGCGTTCATCAATTATTACCTGGCGCTGTGGGTAGGACGCCCGGTTGTGTACCGCTTCGCTGACAGTAAGCTGGGTCATGCATGCATGATCGACCGCGCCAAGGTGGAGAAGGCAGAGAAGTACTTCGACGACCACGGAGCGGTCTCGACGTTCGTGGGACGTCTGATTCCGGCCATCCGTCAGCTGATATCGATTCCGGCGGGTATCTCGCGCATGAACGTCGGGCAGTTCGCGCTGTTCACGGCGTTGGGAGCCGGCTTGTGGAACGCCATCCTGGCCGGCCTGGGGTACTGGCTGTCCACGGCCGTTCCGGCGGACATGCTGTTCGAGAAGGTGGAGGAGTACAACCGCTACCTGACATGGGGCGGCTACGGCATCCTGCTGATATGCGTGGTGGCGATACTCTGGAACGCGTTCAGGAAAAAGGCATAGGCCTTTTTTAATGCGTAATGCGTAATGCGCAATGCGCAATTATTAATGAACAAAAGCAACCTTGAATCTTTAAATCCATAAAACATGAAAGTAAGTCCCTCGCTGTTGGCGGCGAATTTCGCCGACCTGAAACCGGACCTGGAGATGATAAACCGTTCGGACGCGGACTATCTGCACCTGGACGTGATGGACGGAGTGTTCGTGCCGAACATATCCTTCGGTTTCCCGGTGCTGAAGGCGGTGTCGAAGGTGGTAGCCAAGCCGCTTGACGTGCATCTGATGATAGTTGAGCCGCAGAAGTGGATCAGCCAGGTCCGCGACCTTGGCGCCGACATCATGAACGTGCATCAGGAGGCGTGCCTCCATCTGGACCGCTGCATCCATAACATCCACGAGGCCGGGATGAAGGCCGGTGTGACCCTGAACCCCTCCACGCCTGTGGAGATGCTGCGCGATGTGATCCAGGACCTGGAACTGGTGCTGATCATGACGGTTAACCCCGGTTTCGGCGGCCAGCAGTTCATAATGCACAGCCTGGACAAGATCCGCAGGCTGCGCCGGATGATAGAGGAAAGCGGCTCGAAGGCCATGATCGAGGTGGACGGCGGCATCAATGCCGAGACGGCTCCGCTGGTGGCCGCCGCCGGCGCGGACGTGGCTGTATCAGGTTCCTATGTGTTCAAGGCAAAGGATCCGGAGGCAGTGATACGGGAACTGAGAGCCTTGAACTGAAGTTCAAGAGCAGGGACAGAAATATTGGCTAAGCAGATAGAGGCACAGCGCGGCTGCCGGTAGGGGCAGTTGCGCTGTGCTTTATTTCAGCGGAACTGATTGATTGAGGGGATGTATTCGAAGCCGGCCGCCTTGAGGCGGGATTCGAGCAGGTCGCGGTCGATGTCCTCTGCGGAGCAGAATTCGGCCAGGGAGGGGTATTCGTCACGGAGCCTGGTGTTGACCAGGCTCAGAAGCATGAATGGATCGGATGGGAGTGTCATGATTAAGTAAGTATTAAATCGGAGTTATAAGTTACGATGTGGACGCCAGGGGGACCTGAAGGTCCTGCACAGAACCAGTCATGTCGAGGTGGATTCCTGTCAGAGCGTGTCGTGCGGTTCCGGCTTATGGCAGCCTTGACTTTGGCGATCAGGTCCTCGTTATCCCAAGGTTTTGTCACGAAGTCATCGCCGCCACGTTTCATGGCCTCCACGGCAAGGGAGATGTCGCCGAAGGCCGTGATCAGCACAACGGCGGGAGGCTGCGGCATCTCCTTGATGCGCGCCAGCCAGGACAGCCCGTCGCCGCCGTCCAGGCGGGTGTTGTCGAAGTTCATGTCCAGCAGCACGGCGTCGAAGTCTCCCTTGGACAGCAACGCCGGCAGCAACTGAGGGTCGCCGATGGCCAGGATGCTGTCGAACTCGCTGCTCAGTATCAGTTTGAGCGATATCCGCACGGACTTGTTGTCATCGATAATGAGTATCTTCATACTGCAAAATTACTATACGCGGGCGTATGCGCAAAGCAAATAGCCGAAAATCTTGAATCCGACAAGCCGGATTGTCTAAATTTTAGACGATTTAAGGGCCGAAAATGCGGTTTGAGGAAAATAAGCGGGCGAAATGAGTTCCAAGTGTATAATTTTGTGTCGTCAATAACGCGACAGATGAGAAAACAGATACTATCCATATTGCTCAGCATGGTCAGCCAGGGAGTGTCGGCGCAAATGACGCTGAACGACTGTCTGGTCTACGCCCGCGACCATTCGCCCCGCAACCTGGTGAACCGAATCGAGGTGTGTCAGGCCGCGATGGACACCCGCCTCGCGGCATCGGACCTGATGCCCTCAGTTGGTCTGTCATCAGGCGGCAGTCTCAGTTTCGGACGTAACATCGATCCCGAGACCAACACCTACGACAACCGCAAGACCCTGTACACCGGCTTCGGACTCTCGATGTCCCTTCCGCTGTTCGACGGGCTGGTGAGCGTGAACAACCTGAAGGCCGCGAAAGCTGGAAGACTCCGCCGGGAGGAGGCCGCGCGCCTTGCTGAGGACAACCTGTCGCTGGAGGTGATACGTTCGTTCTACAACGTGTCGTACTGCAAGGCGATGGTGGCGCAGATGGAGGAGCAGCTGGAACGGGACTTGAAGAACCTGAAGGCGGCGGAACTTGGACTGGAACTCGGCACCAAGAGCGGGGCGGATGTGGCCGAGATCGAGGCCATAGTGGCGTCGGACCGGTACGAACTGACCAATCAGCAGGGATCGCTGAGCAAGGCATACCTGAAACTGCGGAGCGATATGGGTATGGACCCTGACGGTGGCGAACTGGAACTGGTGGAGGAGGAATACGAGGTTGAGGCGGACGCCGGTTTTGAGCATCCGCGCGTTGCGGAGGCCCGGCTCGGCCTGAGGCAGAGCCGTTACAGCCTGCGAGCCGCCAAAGAAGCGTTCTCGCCTGTCATATACCTGAACGGGGGAGTTTCCACCTCATATTACAAAATCTACGGTCAGGACTACCTGAACCGCCGGTTCTCGCAGCAATGGCGCGACAACATGGGGCAATATGTAGGATTTTCGGTTTCGTTTCCCGTATTTACCGGACTCTCGCGGATAAATCGCCTGAACAAGGCAAGACTGGAGGTGCAGCGTCAGGAATACCTGCTGCAGGAGGCGCGTCAGGAAACGGACCGCGAGAAGGCTGAGGCGCGTCTTGACCTGGAGACGGCCATGCGGGAACTCGGGGCGGCCGACGCCCGAGTCACGGCCGAGGAAACTGCCTACAAGACCGTGCAGCGTAAATTCGAACTCGGAGGCGCGTCGGCGATCGACCTGTATACCTCCGGAGCGAAACTGGCTGCCGCCCGCGCCAACCGGGAGGGGAAACGTATTCAGAAAATAATCAGCCGGATAGTGCTGGGGTACTACAACGGTGAAAAACTGATAAAGTGATGACAAGGAGATAAAACCGAAATACGGAAATATAAAGAAATACGGCATCATCGGCGCGGTGGCGGTCCTGGTTGCCATGGCCGTTGTGATCGCCATCGGCAAGGTCGGCCAATCCACCTACAAGGTTGATGCCGATTCGGTGACCACGGCCGAGGTGAAGCGGGGACTGTCCAACGACTTCAACCGCGTCAACGGTCATGTGGAGACGGGCGTGATAGTGCAGGTATCGGCTCTTGAATCCGGAATCGTGGAGCATAAATGGGTGGAGGAAGGCACTATGGTCCAGGCCGGGGACATCATAGTCACCCTTCAGAATCCGAACCTGCGCCAGCAGATACTTGACTCGGAGTCGCAGTTGGCCGAGAAGCAGAACATGCTTCGCGACACGGAGATAGCGATGGAGAAAGAGCGTGTCCAGGTGAAGCACGACCTGCTGAACACCCGCATGGACCATGTACGCAAGCAACGCGTCATGAAACAGAAGGAGACATTATATAAGGAGAAATTCGTCCCGCGCGAGGAATACCTCCAGGCCAAGGAGGACTGCGAACTGGCCCGTCAGAGTCTTGCTTTGTTGAAGGAACGTCAGCATCAGGACTCGCTCTACCGTCAGGTGCAGGTATCGATGATGCGCGAGAGCCTTCACAACATGCAGGAGAATTTCAATCTGGTGCGTCAGTGCGCCGACAACCTCAATATCCGCGCCTCGCATTCCGGCCAGCTCGGCACTCTGAATGTGGAACTGGGCCAGAACGTCGGAAGCGGGGAGCAGATAGGGCAGATCAACATCCTGGACAATTACAAGATAGTGGTTAGGATAGACGAGAATTACATCGACCGTGTGGAGGCGGGACTCCAGGGAAAGGTGGAGCGTCAGGGGAAGAAATATGATGTGACGCTCTACAAGGTATATCCCGAGGTGGCAGAGGGAACGTTCAAGGCGGATCTGAGACTGGATGGCGTGATGCCGGAGAACATCCGTGTTGGACAGACCTATTACATCAACCTGCAGCTGCCGGAGCCGACGGAGGCGGTGTTGGTGCCGCGCGGGGCGTTTTTCCAGAGCACCGGAGGACACAAGGCATTCGTGCTGAGCCAGGACGGCAAGTCTGCGACATTGCGCGACATAAAGATAGGGCGTCAGAATCCGCAATACTACGAGGTGCTGGAAGGTCTGGAACCTGGCGAACGGATCATAACGAGTTCCTACAAGAACTTCGGCAACGCAACCAATCTAAGATTAAACTGAAAAAAACATAACTATGAAAATCGAGATCAACAACCTGGAGAAAGTGTTCCATACGGATACGGTGAAGACCGTGGCCTTGAATAAGGTGTCGTTCACCATCCAGAACGGCGAGTTCGTGGCGGTGATGGGGCCTTCGGGTTGCGGCAAATCAACACTCCTGAACATCCTGGGTCTTCTGGACAATCCCACCTCGGGCAGTTACAGACTGGACGGCGAGGAGGTTGGAAACCTGCGGGAGTCGGCACGTACCGCATGGCGCAAGGGTCGCATCGGGTTCGTGTTCCAGTCGTTCAACCTGATCGAGGATATGACCGTCCGCGACAACATCATGCTGCCGCTCAACAACCTGAAACTTGACAAGGCGGAGAAGAACCGCCGCGTTGACGAGGCTCTGCGCCGCATGGGAATCAGCCACAGGGCAGGCCACTATCCGTCGCAGTTGTCGGGAGGCCAGCAGCAGCGTGTGGCGATAGCGCGTGCCACCGTCATGAATCCCGGCCTGATATTGGCGGACGAGCCGACCGACAACCTTGACTCAAAGAACGGCGCGGAGGTGATGGCCCTGCTGGAGGAACTGCACCGCGACGGCGCTACCATAGTCATGGTGACGCACTCGCAGCGCGACGCCGCCCATGCGGACTATGTGATCAACCTGTTCGACGGGCAGGTGGTGGAGAACCTTAACGATAAACTGTGACACCATGCTGAAATTCTTTACATCCGACCTGAGACGGAAACTCACGAAGATCTTCTGTCTTACGATAGGTCTAGCCGTAGGGCTGCTGCTGGTGGCCAAGGCGTTCGTGGAGGAATCGTATGACCATTTCATCCCGGAATATGAGAACGTGTACTTAGTCAAGGAAAGTTCGATACAGGATGGAGAGTTCAGGGAATTCAACCAGACTGCCGGAGCCATCGCTCCCGGACTGAAACGGTACGTGCCACAGGTGGTGTCCGCCATGCGTATCACGGAGATGTGGACTGGTACGCTTAGAGTCAGGACTCCGGATGGCCGGGAGTTCGAAGCCGAGGGAATATCCATGGCCGACAGCTGTATGTTCGACGTGCTGCGGCAGCCAGTGGTGAGCGGTAACCCGCAAGAGGCATTGGCCGTAGAGGACCGCTGCGTGATTCCGCGTTCGCTGGCCGAGAAAATCGGAGGTGATGTTGTAGGAATGGTTCTGGTAAGTCCGGATTTCAACGAAAGCTACTCGATAATGATTGACGGAGTCTACGAGGATTTCCCCATAAACTCCACGTTCCGGAATGTGATCTATCTGTCGTTGCCGTCCATCGGGAAATTCAGTTATGACGGCAGGAACAACTGGGTTGGCAACGACCGATACAAGAGTTACGTTCGGCTGGTCAAGGGGGCGTCGATGGAGGATGTGGCTCCGCATGTCAAGCGGATGCTGACTGAAAATGTGGATAAGGAGGTTCTGGAGACCTACGGTTATAATATCGGCCTGACTCCGCTGGTCGGGATGTATACGTCGCAGGAGAGTGTCAAGACCATGATATGGGTCATGGGAATCCTGGCGTTCATAATCCTGATCAGTGCGTCGTTGAACTATCTGCTGATCGTATTCGGACAGTTGGGAAAACGAGGCAAGGAGATGGCCATGCGCAAGTGCTATGGTACTGGAAACGGAAAGATATTCGGCCGGATAATGCTGGAGAGTGTCTTCTTCCTCGCGGTGTCGGTAGGACTGGCTGTGCTGTTGGTGCTGAGTCTGTCGGACCAGTGCGAGATGCTGTTGGGTTATCCGGCTTCTGTATTGCTTTCGAGTCCGAATGTATGGCTTGTAGAGGCGTGCGTATGTGTCGGACTGCTGTTGATCACAGGAGTTGTTCCTGCATGGATCTACTGCCGTACTCCCGTGTCGCACGTGTTCAGCCACAACACTCGCAGGCGTAAGTTCTGGAAACTGGCGTTGCTGTCGGTACAGTTCCTCGCCACGGGACTGATGTTCTGCCTGCTGCTTTTGGTTTACAGACAGTATCATATGATGAGCCACGGCGACATGGGCTATGATTATGAGGATGTGGCAATTATAGAAACATGGTCAATGTCGGGGGACGAGCGTCGGGCGTTGAAGGATGAATTGTCACGACTAGCCTGCGTGGAGGGTGTTTCATCGGCCTACCAGGACTTCACAGGAACGATTGTCTCGGGAAACAACGTATGGATCGAAGGAGACACGAGGCCGGACAATCAGGTTAATGTCACCGATATGTACTACGCCAATCCCGATATATTTGATGTGATGGGGATGGAGTTCGTGCAGGGTGAGACATTCCGCGAGAACGCCGACAGTACCGTTCATCAGGCGATTGTGGAGGAACGGTTCATCGACGTGATGAAGAAACTCACAGGGCAGAATGATGACAATATAGTGTGCAGGCGTTTCAACATGACGGAACACTTGGGTCTGGACGGTTCGGGCGAGTTCGTGATCTGCGGAGTCATCAAGAATATACGTCGCGGAGGTTTCTACAACGAGAGCGCGGACATACGCGCCGGGGTGCTGTTCCCTACGGCCGGAGTGCTGCCGAACCTCTATGTGCGGTTCAACCAACTTACACCGGAAACCCTGAAGGAGGCGCAGAATGTGATAGATAAGAATTACGGCGAGGAGCGGTACATCATACCGTACGAGGCGAAGGTAGAGGCACTTATCGCGCCTGTGAAGCGTTTCGGATTCTCTGTGATGGCCGCCGGACTGGCGATTCTGCTGATTACTATTATCGGACTGATAGGCTACACGGCCGACGAGGTTCAACGGCGTTCCAAGGAGATAGCGATCCGAAAGGTGAACGGCACTACCGTGGGCAAGATCCTGAGGATATTCTGCGTAGACATCCTGAAGGTTGCCGTGCCGTCGCTTCTTGCCGGAGGTATCGCTGCAGTGCTGATAGGCAGGGAATGGCTGTCGCAGTTCACGGTCCAGGTGTCGCTGTCGCCATGGAGCATGGCCCTATGCCTGATTGCCCTGTTGGTCATAATCGTGGCGGTGGTATGCATAAACGCCCTGAAGGTGGCTCGCGGTAACTCGGTGGAGTATCTTAGAACTGAATAATAAGAAAGGGGCGCATGGTGGGTGCGTCCCTTTTTTTGCTTCCGCCTCAGTACGATTAAGAGGACAGTGGACAGTGGGATTATTTCAGGAGGGCCAGGAATTCGTCTTCGGAGAGGATGGGGATGCCAAGGGTCCGGCACTTCTCAAGTTTTGCCGGACCCATGTTTTCTCCGGCAAGCACAAAACTGGTCTTCTTGCTGATGGAACCGGCGTTCTTGCCTCCCTCGCGGGTTATGATTTCCTTGTATTCGTCACGGCTGTGGTGCGAGAAGGTGCCTGAGATCACTATTGTCTTTCCTGCCAGGGCATCCCCAGCAGGCTCCAGTTTGTCGGGACTCAGCTGCATCTGCACTCCGGCGCGGGTCAGCGCGTCGATGTTCGCCACATTTTCCGGCTCGCGCAGGAACTCGTAGATGGCGTTGGCTATGGTGGGTCCGATGTCCTGGATCACGGCAATCTGCTCTACGGTCATTGAGCGCAGGTTCTCCATGCTGCCCACGCCCATGGCAAGGCGCTTGGCCGTGGTCTCGCCCACGTTCGGGATGGACAGAGCGTAGAGCACACGCTCGAACGGCACCTGCTTTGATTCCTCGATACCCTTGATGATGCGTTCGGCGGTCTTCTCGCCGATACGGTCCAGGGTGGCGAGCCTTTCCTTGGTCAGGTCGTAGATCTGGCCGATGGTGCGGCACAATCCGGCGGCGTAGAGCAGTTCGGCCGTCTCCTCGCCGATTCCGTCGATATCCATCATCCGGCGGGCGCAGAAGTGCTCGATACGGCCTGTGATCTGCGGACGGCAGCCGTATTTGTTGGGACAGCACCATGCTGCCTCGCCGAACATACGCCTCAACGGAGTGCCGCATTCGGGACATTCCTTGACAAATACAATCTTGGGAGCGTCTGGATCGCGATGCGACATATCCACGCCCATGATCTGCGGGATGATCTCGCCGGCCTTTTCTACATAGAGCCAGTCGCCCTGGTGGATGTCCAGTTCCTGCATTATGTCGTCGTTATGTAGGGAGGCACGTTTCACGATGGTGCCGGACAGCTGCACCGGTTCCAGGTTGGCCACGGGGGTCACGATACCCATTCGTCCCGTCTCGAACGATACGAAGCGCAGCGGCGTGCATTCCCGCTCGGGATTGAACTTGAAGGCCACGGCCCAGCGGGGCGACTTGGCGGTATAGCCTAAGTTGAGCTGCTGACGCAGGTTGTTGACCTTGAATACCAGTCCGTCGGTGGCCACAGGCAGCGACTTGCGGTGCTCGTCCCAGTAGGCTATGTAACGGTCCACGTCCTCGCGGGTCTTCATCAGAGCCATCTCCTTCGATACCTTGAAACCCCAGTGTTCTGCCTCCAGCATATTCTCGTAATGGTTGCCGTGGGGAAGGCTGTCGCTGAGCAGGTAGTAGAAGCGGGCGTCGAGGTGACGGCGCGCCACCTCTCGCGGATCCTGTGTCTTTAGGGTTCCGGCGGCGGCGTTGCGTGGATTGGCGAAAAGCGGCTCTTCATTATATGCTCGTTCCGCGTTCAGTTTCTCGAACACCTCCCAGGGCATCAGGATCTCGCCGCGGATCTCGAACTCATCGGGCCAGTCGCCGGGCAGGAGCTGCAGCGGAATGCTGCGTATGGTCTTGACGTTTGCGGTAACGTCATCGCCCTGGGTGCCGTCGCCGCGTGTCACGGCACGCAACAGACGCCCGTGGCGGTAAGTCAGGGAGATCGATGTGCCGTCGAATTTCATCTCGCCTACGATATTGAATTCCTGACCTTCCAGTCCATTGCTGACACGGTCGAACCAGTCGTCGACCTCCTGGATGCTGTAGGTGTTGGAAAGCGACATCATCGGCCTGGCATGGACCACATGCTCGAAGCCTTTGGTCAGGTCCGAGCCTACGCGCTGGGTTGGAGAGAGCTCGTCGTAGTATTCCGGATGCTCGGCCTCGAGCCGTTCCAGTTCCTTCATGAGCATGTCGAACTCCTGGTCGGAGATTTCCGGCGTGTTCAGGGAGTAGTAGTTGTAATTATGTCGGTTCAACTCCTGGCGGAGGAAGTCGATTCTTTCTTTCGGGGTCATATTCATAGTTTAGAGTAAGAAACGGCGGCGAGGTGAACCTCGCACCCAGAACTAGTCCTGCTGTCGGGAAGGCAGGCCGGTTAATTTATGAAAGGATAGGTAATGTCCCAGAGGAATAACGCCTGGGGTGGCATCGAGGTTCCGGCCGAGCAGCGGTCGCGGCGGTCGATTATGTCTCGGAGGCCGTCAAGCGAGAGTTTGCCGCGCCCCATGTCCACGAGGGTGCCGACCACGGCGCGGACCATGTTGCGCAGGAAACGGTCTGCCGAGATGGTGAAGACTATTCCAGGCATACCATAATCGTTTGTCCAGGTGTCCCAGCGGGCCTCGGATACGCGGCATATGTTGGTCTTGGTGTCGGAATGCAGTTTTGCGAAGGATGTGAAGTCATCCGTGTGCAGCAGCACCTCGGCGCCACGGTTCATGGCGTCCCTATCCAATGGAGAGGGGGAATGCCAGGACAGGGGAGCAAGGAACGGGGACTTGTCGAAGGTTACGAAGTACCTGTATGTCCTGAGCGTGGCGTCGAAGCGGGCGTGAGCGTCGTCATGGACGGGAATCAACTCATGCAGGGCGATGGCCGGACCGCACAGACGGTTCAGCCCCTGCAGGAACCGGCGCGGGTCGGCCACAGGCTCCGCTGTGTCAAAGTGGGCGTACATTACGCGGGCGTTCACTCCGGTGTCGGTGCGTCCGGCTCCCGTGACGGGAACCGGGACGCGCAGTATGGTAGCCATGGCCTCCTCCAGGGTCTGCTGCACGCTCATGGCGTTGGGTTGCGACTGCCAGCCATGGAACGGTGCCCCCAGGTAACTGAACTTAATGAAATAACGCATCAGTCGCGCTCCAGGTAGGTGCTGCCGTACAGGCCGGCGCGGTAGTTGTTCAGGAACTGGCGACCCTCCTCGGGAGTGATGGCGCCGCGCTTCATGCAGGCGGTTACCCATGTCTCAAGGTTTCGGACCAGTTTCTTGGGATTGTATTCCACATAGTCCAACACGTCGGCAACGGCCTCGCCGTCGATCACCTGGTCGATCTCGTATCCGTCCTTGGTCAGGGAGATGTGAACGGCGTTTGTGTCGCCGAACAGGTTGTGGAGGTCGCCCAGTATCTCCTGATAGGCTCCGACAAGGAAAACGCCTAGGTAATACGGTTCGTTGGGTTTCAGTCCGTGCACGTTCAGGCAGTAGCTGCTGCCCTGCGGGGCGACAAAGTGGCTGATCTTGCCGTCGGAGTCGCATGTCATGTCCTGGATGGTGCACTGATGGGTGGGCTTCTCGTCCAGGCGGGCAATAGGCATTATCGGGAACATCTGGTCGATGGCCCAGGAGTCTGGGAGCGACTGGAACAGGGAGAAGTTGCAGAAGTACTTTTCGGGCAGCATCCGTGCGGCCTTGCGGAGTTCCTCCGGTGGGTGCTTCATGTTGCGTGCCAGGTCGCGTACGTCGCGTGCCACGGACCAGAACAGTTTCTCGATGCGCGCGCGGTCGCGGAGCGACAGCAGTCCGAGGCTGAACAGCTCCAGGGCCTCCTCGCGGATCTGCAGGGCGTCGTGCCAGTCCTCGAACATACGCGCCGGGTCGATCTTGTCCCAGATGTTGTACAGTTCCTTGGCCAGTTCATGGGCGTCCTCGTCCAGAGGTTCGTCATCGTCCCACTGAGGCAGCTGTGTGGTTTCCAGCGCCTGGATTATAAGCACCGAGTGGTGGGCGGTCAGGGAGCGCCCGGACTCTGTGATGATGTTGGGATGTGGCAGGTTGTTCTTGGTGCAGACGTCCACCAGGGCCGAGACGGAGTCGTTGACGTATTCCTGGATGGAGTAGTTCATGGAGTTCTCGCCGCTGCTGGAGCGGGTTCCGTCGTAATCCACGCCGAGGCCGCCGCCGATGTCGACGAACTCGATGTTGAAGCCCAGCTTCTGCAGCTGCACAAAGAACTGCATGGCCTCGCGCAGCGCGTTCTTGATGCGTCGGATCTTGGTGATCTGGCTGCCGATATGGAAGTGTATCAGTTTCAGGCAGTCCATCATTCTGTTCTTCTCCAGGAACTCCAGGGCCTCCAGCAGTTCGCTGGAGTTTAGTCCGAACTTGCTGACGTCGCCGCCGGACTCCTCCCACTTGCCGGATCCGGAGGACGACAGCTTGATGCGGATACCGATCTGTGGAACGACGTTCAGGCGTTTCGATACGCCTGCCACAAGCTTCAGCTCGTTCATCTTCTCCACCACGATGAACACCCGGCGACCCATCTTCTGGGCCAGCAGGGCCAGCTCGATGTAGTCCTCGTCCTTGTAGCCGTTGCAGATTATGATGGAGTCCTCGTGGGTGTTGACGGCCAGAACGGCGTGCAGCTCAGGCTTGGAGCCGGCCTCCAGGCCGATGTTGTACTTGTTGCCGTGACTCACTATCTCCGATACCACAGGCTGCATCTGGTTCACCTTGATGGGGTAGACTATGTAGTTCTTGGACTTGTACTCGTACTCCTGGGCGGCGCGGTGGAAACATTCCGATATCTTGCGGATACGGTCGTCCAGGATATCCGGGAAACGCAGCAGCACGGGAGCCTGTACGTCGCGGAGCTGCAGGGTGTCGATCACTTCCTTCAGGTCAATGGCCGGGCCACCCTCCTTGGGGGTGACCTGTACGTGGCCCTTGTCGTTGATCGAGAAATATTTCAGTCCCCAGCCGGGGATGTTGTAGAGTTCTGCTGAATCTTCAATACGCCATTTACGCATTTCGACGGTAATTTATAATTTCTATTTACTGATTACAACAACTGCTGAATGTAAAATGTCTAATTCGTGTTCTGGGTTTCGGAACGTCCCAGGAGCTCGACGCGGTCCACCAGGATCTCGGTGACACGGCGACGGATCTTGAACTTGTCGTCATATTCGCGGGTGCGGAGCCGTCCTTCCACATACAGGCGCGTGCCCTTGCGGATGTACTTCTCGGCCAGTTCGGCGTTCTTGTGGTTCATGACCAGCTGGTGCCATTCGGTCACTTCGGTGGGAGGATTGCCGTAGGTCTCGTTGGTGGCCAGCGACATGACGGCCATGCGGTATCCGGGCTGCGGGAAGCGTATCTCAGGGTCTCGGCCCACATATCCGATCAGTATGACTTTGTTTACAGACATGGCTCCGGGTTATAGCGGGTGGAAATCGATTGCCTTCAGGGCGAGGCCCACTCGCTCGTGGAGTCCGCACATCAGGTTCAGGATATGGACGGCCTCGCCGGCTCCGCCACGCATGCGACAGTCGGCCGACGCGTCGATGTGCAGCAGGTCAGTCTCAGTCTTATCGAGCGACAGGACGCACTTGTCGGTGCCGGCCACCTCGGAGGGTCCGGCGGGAGCCAGGACGGCGAAGGCGAAATGATGGTCGTCGTACATCTCGTAGATCTTCATCAGTTCCTCCAGGTCCAGGGCGCACCGCATGTCCATGTGGAGCGAGGCCGTGCGACGGGTGTTGGACAACTGGGTGTTGATGGTTACCTTACCGTTGAACGAGGGCTGGGCCATCGTGAGCTGCTCGCGGATCTCCTCGGCCACGGCGGGGATGTCGGTCTCGTCGATGATTCCCTGCGGCGCCTCTATGTCCAGCATGATGTCGTCATGCAGGAGGTTGCTGAGGGCCAGGGGATAGAGTGTCACCAGCGACATCGATGCGAAGGAGTTGGGGACAGCCGCGAAGCGAGCTCCGCGCACCAGTGCCTTGCGGTTGATCTCGGGGAGACCGTAGACCCAGTCGCCTTCGGCGGGGTCGTTGCAGCGGTCCAGTCGGATGAACTTGGCCTCGGGGAAGCGGCGCTCCAGGTCGGCCGTCATCTCGGGCTCTCCATGCTCGCTGAAGTCCAGGACGACATCGCACTTGGCCGGGGCCGGGAGGGAGGTGAAGGTCAGGTCCGTCTCGCCGATCAGGCCGTGGTGGAACGACGACAGCGCGCGTCCCTCCTTGCCGTAGGCCTGGGCGGCCACCAGCTCGATGTCCGGATGCATGGCCAGTATCCGTATCAATTCGCCGGCATCGGGGGTGTCGGCTCCCAATATAATTGTGCGTATCATAATCTTAAGATTGTTGTAGGGGCAGGATTCGGGACAAGGCGGCGCGAGCCTCGTCGTGCGTCACGTCCTCGCGCAGGATGGCGATGATGGTGTCCGAGCCGGGGATGGTGCCCAGTATCTCAGGGAACTCATGCATATCGATGTCGTAGGCCAGTCCGGCGGCGTAGCCGTTGCGGGTCTTGATCACGGCGACGTTGCGCGAGAACTCCAGCGAGATGAACCCGCTCTGATAATTGGTGTTCAGGTCCATGCGGCCGCGTGCCAGCAGTTTGTCCTTCAATGTGTTGGAATCGGGTAGGGTGTAGACGTATGTTCCGCGGTCGGTGGGGACCTTGGTGGTCTTCAGCATCTTCAGGTCGCGCGACAAGGTGGCCTGTGTCACCTTGAAGCCGTGTTCCTCAAGCAACGTGGCAAGCTCGTCCTGACAGCCGATGCACTTGTTACGTATCAACTTGACCATCAATTCAATTCGTTCTTTTCTGTTTTTCATGGATTGGACGGTTGGTTATCAGCGTCATCGCTGTCTTTATGTTCCTGCTCGCGCCGGTCGATCTCCTCCTTGATGCGGGCGGCGCGTTCATAGTCTTCGTTCTCGGCGGCGCGTGCCATGTCTTCCCGGAGAAATTCGGTGGGGAGGTACAGCAGGTCGTTCTCCAGGTCGTTGCCCAGGTCGTTGCCCTGTCCGGACTCAGTCTCGGACTTTGTCCTGGCCTTGGGCTGCATGGAAGCGCGCGCGGGACGTCGAGGCATTGGTTTCTGGCCGGCCTCGAACCCCACTTCGTCCAGAACGGCGGCCGAGGTGTAGATCGGGGCGCCGGTGCGGAGCGCCAGGGCGATCGCGTCGGAGCTGCGGGCGTCCACCATGCGGCTCGCGCCGTCGGAAACCAGTTCCATCTCGGCTGCGAAGACGCCGTTGGAAAGCTTGTGGATGAAAATCTCTTTGAGGCCGATTCCGAAGGAGGCCATCATGTTGACCATCAGGTCGTGGGTCAGCGGACGCGGGGTGACTATCTCCTGCAGTTTGCATTCGATGGCCTGCGCCTCCGGAAACCCGATGATGATGGGGATGCGGCGGGTGCCTCCGTCTTCCTGGAGAATCACGGCGTAGACGCCGGACTCAATCTGGTTGTATGTAATGCCTACCATCTTCAGCAGGCGTTTGTCTTCCTGTTTTGCCATATGTATGTACGATACGGATGGTGTCGGTTAAAGTGTAATCATTCCTGAGCCGTAGCACAGCCGTCGGTCCGGGGAGTATATGATCGCGAACTGGCCGGGGGCGATTCCCTGGATGTCCTGGTCCGAATGGAGCGTCAGCGAGCCGTCGGGATGACGTTCCAGCGTGCCGGTATGGAACTCGGGTGAGTGGCGGGTCTTGAACGATACGGTCGTGTCGCCTGGGTCGCCGCTGATCCAATGCATCTCCTGGATGTCGATGCGGCGTCCGTATTGCTTCGGAGTGTCGTAGCCGTGGCTGACGTAGATCACATTGTCGCGGATGTTCTTGCGCACCACGAACCAGGGGCCGCCTCCCAGTCCCAGACCCTTGCGTTGCCCGATGGTGTAGAACCAGAATCCACGGTGCTCGCCGACCTTGCGCCCGGTCTCGATTTCGATCACCGGACCCCGACGTGTGCCGAGATGCCGCTCGATGAAGTCGGCGTAGTCTATCTTCCCCAGGAAGCAGATTCCCTGGGAGTCCTTGCGTCCGGCGTTTGGCAGCTGCGCCTCCAGAGCCAGCCGCCTTACCTCACGCTTCGGCAGACGTCCCAGCGGGAACATCAGGTGCGACAGCTGTTCCTGGCTGATCTGGGCCAGGAAATCGGTCTGGTCCTTGACAGGGTCGGCCGCGGTGGCCAGCCAATAGCGGCCGTCGCGCTCCACGATGTCGGCGTAATGGCCGGTGGCTGTCTTGTCGAACTCATGTCCCCAGCGCTCCTCGAAGTATCCGAACTTCACCAGTTTGTTGCACATCATGTCGGGATGCGGCGTGCGCCCCTCGGCTACGGTCCGCAGAGTGTAGGCCATGACGGAGTCCCAGTATTCCTGGTGCAGCGACACCACGCGCAGAAGCAAGCCGTATTTGCGGGCTATGAGCGTGCACATCTCGATGTCCTCATCGGCGCTGCAGTCCCCCTCGCCGTTGTCGTTGCCGATGCGGATGTAGAACAATGTCAGGTCGTGGCCCTCCCTGTACAGGCGGTCCACCACCACGGCGCTGTCGACGCCTCCCGATATCAACACGGCTATCCTCATGTCACACCTCCTCAAGTTCGGCCTCGCTCTTGTCGGCACTGTGGAGCAGGTAGAGCGACAGGAAATAATCAATGCTTATCTTGCCCGGTCCAACCAGCATGATGAAGAAGTATATACCCACGAACATCACGGGGAGATAGCCGGGCATGGCCCATGTCAGCATATACACCGGCACCGTCACCACATGCTCCAGGATATGGTATTCGGCGATGCACATCGCTATGAACGGGGGAACTGTCATGATGCGGGTGCAGAACCCCAGCATTATGCACAGCGAGCATAGGATCTCTATGATCATCATCACCACCATCGTGGCCTGCGAAGACATTCCCAGTACGGAGGGGTACATCGGGAGCAGCTCGTCGAAATGATACAGCTGGCGGATGCCGAACTGCATAAGCATCAGGCCGACGAACAATCGCAGGAACAATCGTCCCAGATTGGTGTATGAGTATCCGGTGGACCAGATGTAGAAACGTTTGAAGATGCTGAGCATGGCGGTGGTCATTTAGCGGTTTCGGGAGCGTTGGCGGCCTTCACGGCCTCGCCCATAGCCTGACGGTAACCTACGTTCTTGGCTATGATCTTTCCGTCGCGTCCGATGACGTAGAACGACGGAGTGGACCGTATGTCATAGATGTCGGCCACTGTGTCGGAGGCTCCCGCGTGCCATTTGGGCGAGAAGTCCACCATACCGGTCTGCCAGCCCTCGGATGGGTCTGGGATGATGAACAGCACGTTGACCGCGCCCTTGTCGACCAGTCCGGAGAATGTGACGTCGGTCTCCATCTTCAGCTTGGCCAGACGGCAGTCGTCGCACTCGGGGTCGCCGAACTCGATCACGGTGATCACGCCCGTGGGGGCATACCTGGCGGTGGTGCCTGTCGGTGTTGTGTAGTCGAACGCCTTGGGGTAGTCTCCTACGCGGCTGTTCTCCAGCAGACGCTTGTGACGGATGAAGCGTTCCTTGCGTGCCGAGGGAATCTTCTTGTTGCGGAGCATATTGTCGATGAAGCGGAGGTAGACAGGGTCGGACCAGTAGATGGCCCGCGGGCCATACAGAGCCTCCTCGGCTGCGCGTGTGAACTGCAGCGTCAAGGTCGGGTTTTTCTCAAGATTCTTGAAAAGGGTGTTCAGAGCCTTGTCCACCACGGGATCCGAGGTCCAGCGCATGGGGGAGATGAACACCTGCAGGGCATCGTTCAGGGCGTTCTGGTCAACAGCGTTTTTCCCCTTGAAATCCATCTGGTCCCAGAAATGCTCCACAATCCATTCCGACTTGCCGGTCAGGTCCGGAATCGAGTCCGGAGCCACCGGGTATTCAAACAGCGGCTCGATGATGATGGGGGCCGATGAGGAAACTACGTCCTGGGCCACGGCTGTTGCGGGAAGGGCCAGGGCGGAGGCAATTGTCAATGAGAAAAGAGTCGGTTTAAGTTTCATTTCTTGCTTTGTGTATGGTATGTAATTAGTCCCGGCATCGGAGCGGCCAGAATTGTCCCGACGGACAGGGCGGCCGAGGCGGCGGCCTCGCGCAGGATGTCGCGGAAGACCCGGGCGATCGATCCTGTGAAATGGACCGGCATCTCCTTGGCTCCGGGATACAGCAGCACGTTTCTGGACAGGAAGTCCGAGAACTCCCGGCGCACCAGGGCGGTCATGTATGGGTCATGGATGTTGTCGCTGATGAACGGCACCATCGCCGCCAGGAATCTGTTGGGGGCTGCCAGACGGTATACGCGGTCCAGGATGTCGGGAACCGTCAGGGCGAACCTCCGTATGAACAGTTCCCTGATATGCTCCGGAGCGATGGTCTTGGCTATGTCGCCTAAAAGGCGCTTGCCCAACGAGGCGCCGGAGCCTTCATCACCGAGTATGAACCCCATGGGAGGGATATTCATGATGATCTCAGTGCCGTCGTACAGGCAGGAATTAGAGCCTGTGCCGAGGATGCAGGCTATTCCAGGCTCATGTCCCAGCAACGCGCGGGCCGCGCCAAGAAGGTCCGAGGCCACAAAGACATCCTCTGTGCTTAGGGTGCCGCACAACGCCTGCCGGATCTTGCCGCAGATGGCCTGTGAGGCGCATCCGGCGCCGTAATAGTAAACCTGGTCTACCTGAGCGCGCGGAAGTAACTCACGGACAGCTCCGAGCACGCGGGCCATATCGTCGCCGGAGGCCAGCAGGGCGTTAAGTCCCTCGGTCTGGAACCGGCGCACACCGCCGTCCGGACTCAGGTAAGCCCAGTCGATCTTGGTGGAGCCGGCGTCGGCGATCAGGAGGTTCTTCATTTTGGCGTTAAATCTTAAGTTCGCAAAGTTAATGAATAATTATTAAATATACAAAAAAAGAAGGCCGGAACTGACCGGCCCTCGATTGTATCTATGTCCCGGGATTTAACCCTCGGTGTGATTAGTTGTCCCAGTAGGGATCCCATTCGTTGTAACCGATCACGTGCGTCAGCATGGAGTCGCCGGTGGTACGGAAGTCGGTCAACATGTCGTTGTAAGTCAAGTTGATGGTTGTCAGCAACGGGTCGTAGCTTACATCTACCATCTGCAACTGGTTGTTGGCTGCGTTGACGCGCTGCAGGAAGTTCATGTTGCTGAGGCTCAATGTGGTCAGGTCATTCCACTCTACGTTTACGAAGGCCAGTGTCGGCACATTGCTTACGTTGAAACTGGTCAGGTCGTTGTAGGGCGCCCAGATGTCGTTGACCATCTTGCAGTTCTGAAGTGCGAATTCCTTCATGTGGTTGTCGGAGCAGAGCACCGTGGCCAGAGCGGGAAGATCCTGGATGTAGAGCTTCTGGATGCGGTTGTTGTTGATATTCAGGTTCTGGAGGTTTACGAGCCCGGCCAGTGTGATTGAACTCAGCTTGTTGAACGCTGCGTAGAGGTTCTTCAGGCTCTGGCAGCCGGTCACGTTGAGCGACTCAAGCTTGTTGCCGATCACGTTGAGGGTCTTCAGGTTGAATGCGTATGTAACGTCCAGAGCCTCGAACGCGTTTCCGGAGAGGTTCAGTGTGGTCAGCAGCGGAGTCGAGGAGAGGTCGATCTCGGCCAGACGGTTGCTGTTGAGCTTTATGTTCTGCACCTGCGGACAGCCGCTGACAGCGAATTCTGTAAGACGGTTGTGGCTTGCGTTCACACCTACCAGCGCGGGGTTGTTGGCCAGTGTAAGAGTCTGGATGCGGTTGTCGGAGACGTTGACTTTGGTCAGCGCGGGGAAGCCGGAGAGGTTCAGGTCGCCGGCCAGCTTCTTGTGGCTGAGGTCGATCTCGGTGACATGACCGTTCTCGATCTTCAGGCCGGGGATGGATGCGGCTGCATTGGGGCCTACGCCGAGAGCGGCTGCATTGGTCGTCCCCTCGGCCGACGGCTGTGCAAGGAAGGCATTGAGGCTCTTGGCCTCGTTCTTACTGATCTGCGCCCATGACATTGCGACTGTCATCATAGCGGCAAGAAATAAAACTGTTCTTTTCATAACTCCTATGTGTTTGATGTTTTGTTTGATTTGATTATAGCGGAATTCTTGTTTCCTTTTTTAACTTTGTTTACCTTAATAACATTCCATATCCGATATGGTTCTGTTTTTTTAATATTTTTAAACGCATGTCGTCTTGGCAAGCAACGCGTGGAATTGTCGGTCATCTGGGTTGTCTCCGGGTGCCGTCGCTACGGCGGGAATGCCGCACCAGGGGGTCGAAGACACTGTTGTCGCTGATCACCTCCTGATGCTTCTCCACCTCGTCGCGCAGTCGCGTGGCGTCGGAACTGTCGGAGTCGAACTTGCCGGTGAACACATGGTCCAGCCCCAGCAGCAGCATTATCATAGCCGCCAGGATCACCATTACCAGTATGACTTTGAGAAACATTATCATATATCCCCATAACACCCGCGGAGCGGACTTTGTTCCTTGATTTTGCGGATTCCCGTTTTTTTTATTATTTTTGTATTGTCGCAGGGATGTTCCCGGCGGCATAAACAAAACAGAGATATTATGGAGGAACACAACCATGAGTACGAGTATCAAGGAAGTCTGGTTAACGGATTCCTGATGCTGTTTTTCACATTCATCCTGCTGCCTGTGGTGGCGGCATGGACCGGATGGGCTTATATGAACGACAACGTGGCGCAGTGGCTGATGGTGACGGTCGAGATCATCGCCGCCCTGCTGTTCGTCTTGGGATGCGTGGGATACTTCACTCAACAGCCCAACGAGGCCCGTGTCATGATATTCTTCGGAAAGTACCGCGGCACCTGCCGCAAGGTGGGATTCTACTGGGTGAATCCATTCATGGACAAGAAGAAACTGTCGCTGCGTATCCGCAACATGGACATCGACCCGATTAAGGTCAACGACAAGACGGGCAATCCGGTACTGATCGGAATGGTGCTGGTGTGGCGTGTCCGTGACACATATAAGGTGACGTTCGACCTTGACGCGCAGTCCAGCACGATGCAGGGAGGCGCGGTCAATCCGATGGCTCTGGATTCCTTCGTCAGGGTACAGAGCGACGCCGCGTTGCGCGAGGTGACAGGTCATTTCGCCTACGACAACACTGACACCAACGATCCGAACGAGCTGACGCTTCGCGGCAGCGGCAAGGAAATCAACGAGATGCTTGAGGCGAAGATTAACGAGCGTCTGGCCATGGCCGGACTTGAGGTGATCGAGGCCCGTCTGAACTATCTGGCCTACGCTCCGGAAATCGCGGCCGTGATGCTGCGCCGCCAGCAGGCCGACGCCATCATCTCCGCGCGGGAGAAGATAGTGGAGGGTGCCGTATCGATGGTCGACATGGCCCTGCGAACGCTGCAGGAGCGCGATGTGGCCAAGTTTACCGATGACCAGAAGGCCGCGATGGTCGGCAATCTTCTTACGGTGCTTTGCGCCGACGAGCCGTTGACGCCGACCCTGAACGCTACTGTTTAGCCTCTCCGCCGGCGTCATCGCCGGCAGTGGACTGAGTCGCCGTCTCCGACGGCTTGGAAGCCTCCGATGCGGGCGTATGCTGATTCCTGACGGCCAGCAACCGTCGATAGGAGTCCAGCAGACGGGCCTGCTCGGAGGTTTTCTGTTTCCGGTTGATCAGATTCGTGACGTAAACGGTGAATACAGGAAACATTATGATGCCCATACCGGCCAGGAGGAAGGCCAACGCTTTGCCAACGCCAGTGACCGGACTGATGTCGCAGCCTTCGGTGGTGACGCACATGGCGGCCCACCACAGTGCGTCAAGATATTTGTCCACATCGGCGTTGACATGATGTTCGAACAGGTAGAACGTCAGGGAGCAGAAGTAGACTGTGGAGAGCATCGTGATGATGTATGACAGGAACATTCCGGTGGCTCGGTCGCTGGTGAACCAGGAGACTACATACGCCATGGCGTATCCTCCGCGGATCAGAGGCATGTACCGGATCAGATAGGCTATGTCACGCGGTACATGCCATCCCAGTTTCTCCAATATGTATTGGTAGGGGATGGACACGAGCAGGAATATGACGTGCGTGGCCAGGTACCGCCATTTGCGTTCCGCCACGGTCATCTCGATGAAGAAGTCCGCCATGAAGGCGATACATATCCACAGCTGCCATTTCAGAAAGGAAGGCTCGTTATAGAAAGTGTCGTTGTGGAGGGTATCGATGGAGATCTCCACGATCAGCCATATCGAAAGCGCCAGTACTGTGAGGTGCGATATCCACTGGACGGTGCTTTTGGCCAGATCGCTCCGCAGTTTGGAGGTATTGGATGTATCGGAAGCTGTCATGTTCCAGCAATATAATTAGATAAGGGAACTTCTATAAATTAAATATTTGCATATCAGAGAAATAATTCGTATCTTT
>ERZ827108.1715-NODE-1715-length-27211-cov-5.924694_pt1 | contig 27211 bp, 18 predicted proteins | sample MGYA00519921_ERZ827108 | MGnify/ENA primary metagenome ERZ827108 (study PRJEB31778, sample SAMEA3449258) | human gut metagenome | biome: human gut; feature: human-associated habitat; material: faeces | place: United Kingdom | collected 2010/2012 ...
CGTTAAATTATCTTCCCGTGCGGAACCAATCGCCCCGATTTTTCGTACCTTTGGCTCCATGGTTATTTAGTTTGCACTAATCCCAATTTAACATGAAAGCATTGAAAATCGGAAATTTGCTCGCTCCCGTCCCCATCGTGCAGGGCGGTATGGGCGTAGGCATATCGCTCGCAGGACTGGCTTCGGCCGTTGCCGACCAGGGCGGCATCGGCGTCATTTCGTCGGCCGGCCTGGGAGTGATTTACAAAGACTATTCGAAAGATTACCGTACGGCCTCGATCTGGGGGCTGAAACAGGAACTGAAAAAGGCCCGCGAGGCCACGAAAGGCATCGTCGGCGTGAATGTCATGGTCGCCATGTCCAATTTCGCCGACATGGTCAGAACCGCCATCGCCGAGAAGGCGGACATCATCTTCTCAGGCGCCGGGCTGCCGCTCAACCTGCCGTCGTTCCTTACCGAAGGAGCCAAAACCAAACTGGCACCCATCGTATCGTCGGCGCGCGCCGCGAAACTGCTGTGCCAGAAATGGTTTGCAGAATATAAGTACATTCCCGACGCCATCGTGGTCGAAGGCCCCAAGGCGGGCGGCCACCTCGGCTATAAGGAGGAGCAGCTTGTCGACGAGCACTATGCGCTCGAGAGCATCGTTCCCGAAATCGTCGCCGAAGTACATGCGTTCGAGGCCGAGCACGGCTGCCATATCCCCGTCATCGCCGGCGGCGGTATCTATACCGGCGAGGATATCTACCGCATCATGTCGCTGGGCGCCGAGGGCGTGCAGATGGGCACCCGCTTCGTCACGACCGACGAGTGCGATGCCGACCCGGCCTTCAAGCAGAGCTACCTCGACGCCACGCAGCAGGATATCGAGATCATCAAGAGCCCCGTGGGCATGCCGGGCCGGGCCATCCGCAACTCGTTCCTCGATCGCGTGAAGGAGGGCCTGAAGGTCCCCAAGGCGTGCCCGTTCGACTGCATCAAGACGTGCGACGTGACGCACAGCCCCTACTGCATCATGCTGGCGCTCTACAACGCCTTCAAGGGGAAATTGCAGAACGGCTATGCCTTCTGCGGCGCCAACGCATGGCGGGCCGAAAAGATCCAGTCGGTACGCGACCTGATGGCTTCGCTCAAGGCCGAGTATGACAATTTTTCGCTGAAAGGGAAACTCTTCGGCGTAAAATAATCCGCTCCCCGGGAAAGCTCTCCCTTCCGACTTTTTCAGGGGTGGGGCGAAAAGATGTGACGACCTGATAAATCGGGTCGTCACATCTTTTTTTGAAGGAGAATGGGGAACGGGGGCAACGGTTTTGTTTCCGGTTTCCTGCACGAAAAAACACGCTTCAATTCGACCCGCAGCGAGTTGTGTGCGCTGCGGTCGTGTTGTATATTAGGTGCAGGGCTGCCGATTCGGCAGCCCTGCTTTTTTACGCTTGATCCTGCCCTGCCACCCCGATCAGTCTGGAGTAAAGCTTAACAGATCCAATTTTGGTTGTTATGATAAGGAATGCTGTCTGAACCGTATGCGGTAACGCAGACTGCATACCGGCGCCGCACGAAGCCGCACAAGGCCGTGCGCCCGGAAACCGGGATTTTCGCTTTGCCGGGACAGCCTAAAAGGTGCCGAACCGGAAGACGATCTTCTGGCAATAGAGTTCGCCGGGTCTGAGCAGCGGCGACGGGAAATCGGGGTGGTTCACGGCGTCGGGGTAGTTCTGGCATTCGATCGCCACGCCGTCGTAGTCGTCGTAACGTCCGCCGGTCTTGGTTTCGGGGCATCCGCCTGCGAGCCAGTTGCCGGTGTAGACCATCACGCTGGGCTGCGACGAAAGTACCTTTACGCAGCGCCCCGAACCTTTTTCGCGCAGTTCGCCGACCTCGCCCAGGATATTGGGTTGCCACCCGTCGATGACGAAAGGATGGTCGTACCCCTTGAAATCGCGGATGTGGTTGAACTCCGAGCCGATGCCGGGGCGGAAGGGCCTGAATTGGCGGAAGTCCTGCGGGGTGCCCGCTGCGTCGAGCAATTTCCCGGTCGGGATTTGCTTGTCGTTCATTTCGAGCACCTTCGAGCTGTTCAGGCGCAGTTCGTGGTCGAGGATCGAACCGCTTCCGTCGCCCGCGAGATTGAAATAGACGTGGTTCGTGAGGTTCACGACCGTCGTTTTGTCCGTCTTGGCGAGGTAGGTGATTTCCAGGGCATTGTCGTCGTCGAAATCGAATACGGCTTCGACGTTCAGCTCGCCGGGGTAATTCTGGTCGCCGTCCTCCGACAGGAGCGACATGACGACGCGGTTGGTCTCGACACGGCTTTCCCAAAGACGGTTGGCGAAATTTTTCGTGCCGCCGTGCAGGTGGTTGGGGCCGTTGTTGACCTCCAGCGAATATTCTTTGCCTTCGATGGTCATGCGTCCCGATGCGATGCGGTTGGCGCAGCGGCCGACGCTCTTGCCCGAGGCGGCCCCGTCGAAGAAGTAGCCTTCGGGGTGTTTGTAACCGAGCACCACGTCGGCCATGCGGCCTTCGCGGTCGGGCATCGTCACGGAGACGATCGCCGCCCCGAAATTCGAGATCTTCACTTCGGCGCCCTTGTCGTTGCGCATCGTGTAGAGGATGATCGCCTCTCCTTCGGGCGTCATGCCCCATACGTGTTGTTCGATAGTTACCATATTATTCTGCGGGTTTTAAGGTTGCCAGGATATGGTCGATGCGGCGCAGGGTCTCCTCCTTGCCGATGAACGACGTCACGTCGTACATGCCGGGGCCCTTGCCGGCGCCGACCAGGGCCAGGCGTAGCGTGTTCATCACCTGCCCCATGCCGTAGCCTTTCTGCTCGATCCAGCCGTGTACGATCCGCTCGGTATTTTCCAGCGAGAAATCGTCGATCGCGGCCAGTACGCTGCGCAGTTCGCGCAGGATTTCAGGGTTCTGCCCCTTCCAGTATTTCCTGGTCTGCTTCTCCTCGTATTCGGCCGGGGCCACGAAAAAGAACGACGTCAGATCCCACAGGTCGGTGATGAACGTGGCGCGCTCCTTCATGATGCCGGCGGCGCGGCCTGCGACCTCGTCCGCGACCTCGATGCCGTGCCCGCGCAGGATCGGCTGGTAGAGCGCGGCCAGTTCGGCGTCGCTCTTATGGTGCATGTACTGTGCATTGAACCATTTTGCCTTGTCGGGCTGGAAGCGTGCGCCCGACTTGGAAACGCGTTCCAGCGAGAAATTGTCGATCAGCTCCTGCATCGAGAAAATCTCCTGTTCGGTGCCGGGGTTCCACCCCAGCAGCGCCAGCATGTTGATGAATGCCTCGGGGAAATAGCCGTCCTCGCGGTATCCGTGCGCGGTCTCGCCCGTCGTGGGGGATTTCCAGAAGAGCGGGAATACGGGGAATCCCATCTTGTCGCCGTCGCGTTTCGAGAGCTTGCCGCCGCCCGTGGGTTTGAGCAGCAGGGGCAGGTGGGCGAACGCGGGCTGCGTCGCCGTCCATCCGAATGCCTTGTATAGCAGGTAGTGCAGCGGCAGTGAAGGAAGCCACTCCTCGCCGCGGATGACGTGCGAGACCTCCATCAGGTGGTCGTCGACGATGTTGGCGAGGTGGTAGGTGGGCAGTGCGTCGGCCGATTTGTAGAGCACCTTGTCGTCGAGCGTCGAGGTGTTGACCTCCACGTGGCCGCGGATCAGGTCATCCATTTCGACGACTTCGTTTTCAGGCATCCTGAAACGGATCACCCACTGGTCTCCGCGGTCGATACGCGCCCTGACCTCTTCGGCGGGCAGCGCCAGCGAGGTGGCCAGCTTTTCGCGCACGGTGTAATTGTAGGCGAATGCCTCGCCGCGTCCTTCGGCCTCCCTGCGCAGGGCGTCCAGCTCTTCGGCCGTGTCGAACGCATAGTACGCCCACCCGGCTTCGACCAGCTGCAGGGCGTATTTGAGGTATATCTCACGCCGTTCGCTCTGGCGGTAGGGGGCGTGGGGGCCGCCCGCGCCGACGCCTTCGTCGATCCGGATGCCGCACCACTCGAGCGATTCGAGGATATACTCTTCGGCGCCCGGTACGAAACGCTGCGAGTCGGTGTCCTCGATGCGGAGGATCATTGTGCCGCCCATCTTGCGGGCGAATAGGTAGTTGTAAAGGGCCGTGCGGACGCCGCCGATATGCAGCGGCCCCGTGGGGCTCGGTGCAAAGCGCACTCTTACGGGTCTTGCCATGTTATGATTCTATTTTGTTTTTGTCGTTTCGTTTCAGTTCGTCTTCCCTGCGCCGGGCGTAAGCGTCGTATTCGGGCGTATCCGGGAAATCGCGCCACGCCCTGCCGCACCTGCGCAGCCCGGCGGCCGCGACGATTGCCATGCCCGCGCAGGCTGTTCCCACGATTGCCGCCGTGATAATCCACATCGTGCGGTTACGCAGGATCGCAGCGGCGAGGATCAGGCCGAAAAGCACTCCCTGCGTCCGGCGGGAGAACAGTATGCTGCACAACGTGTCCATGTCCGGGGTGTCCTTATTGCGGGTGTCCGCTGCGTTTCGGTGTGCCGGATGGGGACGTCAGACGTTGAACAGGAAGTGCATGATGTCGCCGTCCTGCACGACGTATTCCTTGCCCTCGATGCCTATTTTACCGGCGTCGCGGCACGCTTTCTCCGAGCCCAGCGCCACGTAGTCGTCGTACTTGATGACCTCGGCGCGGATGAATCCCTTTTCGAAGTCGGTGTGGATGATACCTGCCGTCTGCGGGGCTTTCATGCCGCGCACGTATGTCCAGGCCCGCGACTCGTCGGCGCCCGTGGTGAAGAACGTTTCGAGGTTCAGCAATTTGTAGGCCGATTTTATCAGGCGTGCCACGCCCGATTCCTCGAGGCCGAGGTCTTCGAGGAACATCTGCCTCTCCTCGTAGCTTTCCAGTTCGGCGATGTCGGCCTCCGTCGCTGCTGCGACGACGAGCATTTCGGCTTTCTCGCCGGCGATGGCCGCCTTCACCGCTTCGGTATAGGCATTGCCCGTCACGGCGCTTTTCTCGTCTACGTTGCAGACGTAGAGCACCGGTTTGTCGGTCAGCAGGTTGAGGTCGGCGACCAGCTTGCGGTCTTCCTTCTCCAGTTCCACCGTGCGGGCGCTGTTCCCCTGTTCGAGTGCGGCTTTGTATTGCAGGAGCAGCTCCACGGCACGCCTGGCGTTCTTGTCGCCGCCCGAGGTGGCCTGCTTCTGCGTTTTGGCGAGGCGGTTTTCGACGGTTTCGAGGTCTTTGAGCTGCAACTCCGTGTCGATGATGCCCTTGTCGCGCACGGGGTCGATCGACCCGTCCACATGGGTGATGTTGCCGTTGTCGAAGCAGCGCAATACATGGATGATGGCGTGCGTGTTGCGGATGTTGGCCAGGAATTTGTTGCCGAGCCCTTCGCCTTTCGACGCCCCTTTCACCAGCCCGGCGATGTCCACGATCTCGATCGTGGTCGGGATCACCCGTTTGGGATTGTCGATCTCCGCCAGTTTGACAAGCCGCTGGTCGGGAACCGTGATCACGCCCACATTGGGCTCGATGGTACAGAAAGGAAAGTTCGCCGCCTGCGCCTTCGCATTGGACAGGCAGTTGAAAAGGGTCGATTTACCCACGTTGGGCAAACCTACGATGCCGCATTGTAAAGCCATTCTATTTATTTGTCGTTAGATTTCAATAACGCCTGCAAAGATACGAAATTCTTTTCATATTGTCATCGCAGGCAGGGGCTTTCGCACGGTTCCGCCTGCGATTTCCCGCTTTGCAGGGCATCGCCGGACGGATCGCCCGCAATGAAAAGGCAGCGGCCTGCGCAGGCCGCTGCCTTTTGGGGACAGGCTGGTTTATCGTGCGTAGATGCGGGCTGCATAGCCCCCGCCCGGGGCCATCCGGATCTTCAGCCTGCGATCCTGCGGCAGCTCCGATACGGTCTTCCTGAAGTCGCGGGCTGCCCGGTCGGCGTTGATGCCGTCGGCGAAACTCTCGACGTCGTAGTTGCCGTTGCCGATGAACGACAGATCCAGCTCCAGTTCGCGGGGTGTCCAGTCGGTCATGGCGCCGATGTACCACGTGTCGCCCGAGCGGCGGGCGATGGCGATATATTCGCCCACCGAACCCGTGAGGGCCACCGTTTCATCCCATACGGTCGGGACTGAGGCCATGAAAGCGAAGCACTCGGGTTCCTTCATGTAGTTCGACGGCGAATCGCAGAGCATCGTGATCGGCGACTCGAAGACCACGTACTCGGCCAGCTGGCGGCAGCGGGTGCCCTGGCTCATGGGTTCGCTGTGCACCGGGCGGTAGTTGCCGCGCGAGGCATTGCGCATGGCTCCCTGCGTATAGTCCATCGGCCCGGCGACCATGCGGATGAACGGCATCGTGACGTCGTATTTCACCATGTCGGTCGATTCGGCCGACCATTTCAGCTGTTCGAGGCCGAACACGCCCTCGTAATTGAGTACGTTGGGCCATGTGCGGTTGAGCCCCGTGGGCTTGAATACGCCGTGGAAATCGAGCAGCATCTTATGTTCGGCGCAGACTTCGGCGGCGCGGTGCAGGAAATCGACCATCCGTTGGTCGTCACGATCCATGAAATCGACCTTGAAACCCTTGACGCCCATGTCGGCGTAATGTTTCACGACGCGTTCCATGTCGCGCTCGAAGGCGTAGTAGCCCGCCCAGAGGATGATGCCCACATTGCGCTCGCGGCCGTATTCGACCAGTTCTTCCAGGTCGATCTCCGGCACTACCTGCATCAGGTCTGCCTGTTTGTTCACGGCCCATCCCTCGTCGAGGATCACGTATTCGATCCCGTGCTGCGAGGCGAACCAGATATAATACTTATAGGTTTCGTTGTTGATGCCCGCCTTGAAATCGACGTCGTAGAGGTTCGAGGCGTTCCACCACTCCCAGGCCACTTTGCCGGGTTTGATCCACGAGGTGTCGGCGATCTTCGAGGCCGGGGCGAGGCGGTAGACCAGGTCGTTGTCGAGCAGCTGGCTGTCGTCCTTCGATACGGCCATTACGCGCCACGGGAACGACCGGGTGCCTTCGGTCGCGGCGATGTAGGGTTCGCGCTCCGTGACCAGCATCTGCAACTGGTTGTGGCCGCCCTGTTCCTCTTTTTTGGGATAGGGGGCGAACACGCCCTTCAGCACGGGGGCCTCCGTCGAGTTGTTGAGGAAGAGGCCCGGATAACCCTGCAGGTCGGCCTCGGTGATGACCATCTTGCGGCCGCCGGGAAGTTCCACCAGCACGGGCAGGAAGATCAGTTTGCGGGGGTCGAGCTGCGTCAGCGGGAGACGGGTGTAGGTGTTCTCGAACGAATTGCGGAACTGCCCTTCGAAATCGAGCAGCCGCTTGTGTCCGACATAGGGGGCGTACGCCGTATAATCGCCCGGGAAGGTATAGGCGACCTGCTCGTTCTCGACCAGGATGCCGTCCTTTTTCCGGGTCGTGAAACGGTAGGCCAGCCCGTCGTCGTAAAGGCGGACTACCAGCCCGTAATCGCCGCGCATCGTAAGCTCGAGTTCGTTGTAGTGGTCGCGGACGCTGCTCTTCTTGTAGAACGGCGAGGCGATCCGTGCGTCGGCCGTGTTTTTCCTGGCCCTGGTGACTTTGGGGTTGCTGCCCAGCACTTCGCCGCCGCCGAGCGTCATCGAGACGGGCGACGGGGCGAGCAGCGTTTCGCCGTCGGCCGAGAGCGAGATCCGGAGGTCGGAGCCGGTGGCGACGGTGGCCTGCAGCGTGCCGTCGGGCGAGGTGAGCGTGTAGTTTTTCTGTGCCATGAGCGGCAGCGCGCACAGGGTGCATGCAAATAGGAATAGCGGTTTTAAGGACATAAATTCAGTTTGAACGGTTAATTTGCCCCGAAGATAGTAAATCCTCCGCAAAAAACGGCCGATATGCCTGAATTTTGATCTCCGTGCGCAATGCCCGGGGCGGGACACCTGTTTGCGGGACGGTGCTAACGCCTTTTCGGGGCGACCTGGCTGCGGTATTCCGACGGGGTGAGGCCTTTGAGCTGGCGGAACGTGCGCGAGACGTTCTTGATGTCGGAGAAACCCAGCTCGGCGGCCGCCTCGGATACGCTCAGCCCTTCGCACAGCAGCTGCATCATCTTTTCGATGCGTGTCTGGATGATGTAATCGTAGATCGAGGTGCCCATGCCCTTCTTGAAGCGGGTTTCGAGCAGGCGGCGCGACAGGGGCACCAGTTTCACCAGGTCGTCCACCGTGATCTTCTGGCTGATATTCTCATGGATGTAGCGCAATACTTCGGCGATGTGCGGGTCGTTGTTGGCATAGATGTCCGTCGATTGCCGGGTGATGATGTTGAGCGGCATCACCATGACGTCTTCCCATTCCGCTTCGGGGTTGCGGATCAGCCGGTCGATCAGCCGTGCCACGTCGTAGCCGCCCTGCTCGACGCCCTGGCTGAGCGACGAAAGGTTCGGGGCGGAGAGCTTGCAGATCGTCTCGTCGTTGTCTACCCCCAGGATGGCTATGTCGTTGGGGATGCGCGAATTTCCCCCCCCCCCTCGATCTGGAGGCACGCTTCGGTGATATGGTACGCCTGGTTGTCGTCGCAGGCCATGATAGCCACCGGTTTGGGCAGCGATTGCAGCCACGTGATGAGCTGCGCCGTGTCATAGTACCACAGGTCGTTCTGGGCTCCGCTGCGCAGCGACGAGAAGGTGAAATCGGGGTTCGCCTGCTCGATGGTCTCGCGGAAACCCTGGCAGCGTTCGTCCGAGAAGTCGATGCCCCGCGTCCCGTAGAAGGCGAAGTTGCGGAACCCCTTTTTCAGGAAATACTCCGCGGCCATGCGGCCGGCAAGGTGGTGCGGCCCGGTGATGTTGGGGATCGTCGTGAAACGCTTCTTGAAATCCTGCGCGATGGCGATGATGCCGTTTTCGCGGAACAGACCGACGTTGTCCGTGTTGTAGAACTGCCCGATCACGGCGTCGGCCTTCATCCGCACGGCCCATTCGACCACCGCCTCTATGCCGAACTTGTCGCGTATCGACAACGGCAGCCGGCAAAGGCTCCACGCCTGCGCCGTGTCGTGCGCATAGCGGGCCATGCCGAGCAGCAGTTCGCGGGCATAGGCTTCGGAAAAATCGGTCAGGAAAATTACGCGTGCCATGGTCTGGTTGGGTCTCTTCGAGGGTAAAGATAGCTTTTTTTCGGGAATTTTCTGCCCCAGGACGGAATTTCGGGCGAAAAGGCACTCCTGCCGGGGTTTCGGCGCCGGATAGGAAGGTTCTGCGCGATGTGAGGATGTAAAAGCGCAAATAGCCACGGACGGGACGCTTCTCTTCTCTTATATTTGTATAACCTAAACTGCGACCGGTTCCGATGCTGCGCAGATACGGCTGCCGGGGTTTGCAATACCGCCCCGGAATCCTTATCTTTGATGGAACGCTTTACGGACGGGGCGCATACACCGAAACTGCCATGACCAAAAAACTTACCTTCGCCTTGCTGGCCCTCGGGCTCCTTGCGTGCGCGCCGCGGCCGGCCGGCCCGGTCGATTATGTAGACCCGTTCATCGGCACGGGCTACCACGGGCATACCTACCCGGGCGCAACGACGCCGTTCGGCATGGTGCAGCTCAGCCCCGACACGCGTGCCGGGGACTGGGACGCCTGCGCCGGATACCATTACGACGATACGACCATCGACGGTTTTTCGCATACGCACCTCAGCGGTACGGGGTGTGCCGACCTGGCCGACATCCTGTTCCATCCCACCACGCGCGAAATCGTGTTGCACGACGGCGCCTGCGTCCTGCAGCCCTATTTCTTTTCGCACGGGGACGAGAAGGCCTCCTGCGGCTATTATGCCGTGGAGTTACCCGGTGAAAATATCCGGGTGGAGCTTACGGCGGCGCCCCGTACGGGCGTGCACCGCTATACCTTTACGGGCAAGGGGCCGCGGCAGGTGGTCGTCGACCTGATGCACACGATCGCCGAGGAGCAGGTCGACATGCGCGAATTGCGGACGACGGCGCCCGATGAGATCGCCGGGATGCGCCGCACGCAGGGGTGGGTGCCCGACCAGTATGTCTTTTTCTCCGCCCGTTTTTCGGAGCCTTTCGCCGACGTGCGGCTGCTGGGCGACAAACAGGCCGTGCTGACCTTTGCGCCGGACACCGAAACGCTTACGATAGCCGTCGGGTTGTCGTCGGTCAGCGCTGAGAATGCCCGTCTCAACAGCGTCGCCGAGGTGCCGGAGCTGGATTTCGATGCCGTGCATGCGCGTGCCGCCGCGCTGTGGCGCGAAGCGCTGGGCGACATCGTCGTCGAGGGCGGTTCGCGCGACGAAATGGTCAATTTCTATACGGCGCAGTACCATACCAAGCTGACGCCCAATCTGATGAGCGATGTCAACGGCGAGTACCGCCGTCACGACCAGCGCATCGCGCGTATGCCGCAGGGCGGGGCCTACTATTCGACATTCTCGCTGTGGGACACTTTCCGCGCGTGGAACCCGTTGCAGACGCTGGTGGATACGACGTTAGTCAACGACATGATCCGCAGTATGCTCGACATGTACGACATAACGGGCGAGCTTCCGATCTGGCCGCTCGCGTCGGGCGAGACGGGGACGATGATCGGCTACCATGCCGCGTCGGTCATTGCCGACGCCTACCTGAAAGGTATCCGCGGATACGATGCCGAAAAGGCCCTCGATGCGATGATCCGCTCGTCGAACATCAATAAGAAAGGTTCCGATTACTATGTGGCACAGGGGTTTATACCTTCCAATATCAAGCGCGAGTCGGTCTCCTGCACGCTGGAATATGCCTACGACGACTGGGCGATCTCCCGCATGGCCGGGGCCATGGGCCGGGACGACGTCGCCCGGGAGTATGCGCAGCGGGCGCTCAACTACGCCAATGTCTTCGACGGGTCGACCTGTTTCTTCCGCGGCCGCGGGACGGACGGCAACTGGTCTGAGCCGTTCGAAGAGTTCGCCACGGGGCGCGACTATACCGAGGCCACGCCGTGGCACTACCGTTTCTTCGTGCCGCACGACGTGAACGGGCTCGCCGGGCTTTTCGGCAGCCGCGAGGCATTCGTCCGTGAACTGGATCGGCTCTTTACGCTCGAATCGGACGAGATGCAGCTCGACGTAAGCGACGTGACGGGGCTCATGGGGCAGTATGCCCACGGCAACGAACCCAGCCACCACATGGCCTACCTCTACAATTATGTCGGGCAGCCGTGGCGGACACAGGAGCTCACGCGCAGCCTGCTGCACGGGATGTACGCCCCGACGCCTGCGGGGATCATCGGCAACGAGGACTGCGGCCAGATGTCGGCGTGGTACATCTTCTCCAGCCTGGGCTTCTATCCCGTCTGCCCCGGCTCGAACCAGTTTGCGCTGACCGCCCCCCAGTTCCCGAAGGCCGTCGTGCGCCTGGCCAATGGCCGCACGCTGACCGTTACGGCAAACAACCCCCGCCGCAATACCTATATCGCTTCGGTGACGCTCGACGGAGTGCCCGTGACCGAAAATTTCATCACCTACGAACAACTGATGCAGGGGGGAGAACTGCACTTTACGCTCCGGCAGCGCCCTGACTTCACGCGCGGTACGGAGGCTGCCGCGGAACCCTATTCGCTCACGCGCGGCCAGGTCGTTTCGATCCCCTATACCACGCAGAACGTGAGCCTCTTCACCGAGCCTGTGGCCGTCGCCCTGGCCACGACGACGGCCGGGGCCGAAATCCGCTATACGCTCGACGGCTCGGAGCCGGACGAAACCTCGGCGCTCTATGCCGGGCCCGTCGTTGTCGACCGCTCGCTGACACTCAAGGCGCGGGGATTCAAACCCGGGGCTGCACCGAGCCGTACGCTGACGCTCCAAGCCGAGAAGGCCGTATTCCGCAAAGGGCTGTCCGGAGCGGGCGCGGCCATGCGTCCGGGCGTCGCCTATGCCTGTTACGAAGGCGTGTTCTCGCATGTGGACGAGATTCGCCGGGGGAAGCTCGTAGCGTCCGGGACAATGCCCGAGCCGTCGATTGCCGATGCCCCGCAGGAAGACCATTTCGGATATATTTTCAACGGCTGGATCCGCATTCCCGAACGGGGCGTGTGGGAGTTCATGACCAAGAGCGACGACGGCAGCGTGCTCGTGATCGGCGACCGGAAGGTGGTCGACAACGACGGGTCGCACGCTTCGGTCATGGCGACCGGGCGCGTGGCGCTCGAAGCGGGTCTGCATCCCTATACGCTCATGTATTTCGAGGATTACGAGGGGCAGGATCTCTCCTGGGGCTGGAGGGCGCCCGGAGCGGCTCTCTTCGAGCAGATCCCCGCGGAGCGTCTGTGCGTCGAATTTCCCAATTGTCCCGGTGATTAAACTATAAAGTTATGAAACGATTGTTCTATCTTCTGGCGGCAGCGGCGTTCACTGCCTGCGGTTCGGCCACGACGCTCAGCGTCATGACCTTCAACATGCGTTACGACAACCCCGAAGACGGGGCGGACAACTGGCGTTTCCGCCGCGGGCGGGTCGCCGAGGTGATCGCTTCGCACGGCGTCGACGTTTTCGGTACGCAGGAGCTGCTTGCCAACCAGCTCGGCGACCTGAAGCGTTTGCTGCCCGGCTATGCTGCGGTGGGCGTCGGCCGTGAGGACGGTGCCGAGGCGGGCGAGTTCAGTGCCGTATTTTACCGGCGGGATCGTTTTACGCCCCTCGAATCCGGGACTTTCTGGCTGAGCGAAACCCCCGACGTCGCAGGCTCGAAAGGGTGGGACGGCGCCTGCGAGCGCGTGGCAACCTGGGTCGTACTGCATGACAGGGAAGGGGGCCGGGAGTTCCTCTTCGTCAACACCCACCTCGACCATGTAGGGCAGGTCGCCCGCGACGAAGGCGTGAACCTGCTCAGGGAGCGCATCGAAGCGCTGCGCGGGGATCGGCCTGTGATCCTGACGGGCGATTTCAATTCCGAGCCCGGCTCGTCGGTCGTGGCGCACGTGCAGAAAGACGGCGTGCTGCATGACGTGAAGCAGGTCGCCGCCCGTAAATCCGGCACGGAGTGGAGTTTTTCCGACTTCGGGCAGATACCCGAGGCCGAACGCCCGTTGCTCGACTACATCTTCGTGAGCGACGGCATCGCCGCCGACCTTTACGAGGTGCTGCCCGATACGCTCGGTGGCGGTTATGTCTCCGACCATGCCCCCGTGATGGCCATTGTCAAATTCGAAAAATAACATCCCGCAATGAAAAAGATACTCAAAAGCTGGCTGCTGTTCGCAGCACTGTGCACCTGCGCCACGGCTGTGGCCGAGCGCCCCATCCTGATCCATTCGCACAACGATTATTGCCGCCGTGCCCCTTTCTGGCAGGCGTACGCCCAGCAGGTCTATTCCATCGAGGCCGACGTGTTCCTGCACGGCGGCAAGCTGCTCGTGGGGCACGAGGTCGAAGACCTTTCGCCCGGCATGACCTTCGAGGCGCTCTACGTCGAACCGCTGGTGACGCTCTTCGGGCGTAACGGCGGGCGGGCATGGAAGGATTCCGGCGAACACCTTCAACTGATGGTCGAGCTCAAGTCTGCTACCGAACCGACTTTACAGGCCGTTGCGGCATTGCTGGGCCGCTATCCCGAGGTGTTCGACCCGGCGGTGAACCCCGAGGCTGTGCGGATCGTTGTCACGGGGCGTGTCCCGGCACCGGCCGATTTCGGCAAATATCCCTCCTATATCCGTTTCGACGGGGTGTGGGATGCCGACTATACGCCCGCGCAACTGGAGCGCATCGCCCTGATAAGCGCCGATTTCAGCGACTATTCGCAGTGGAACGGCAAGGGCTCGATCATCCCGGCCGAGCGTGCGGAACTGGAGACGGTCATCGACCGCGCACATGCCTGGGGAAAACCCGTGCGTTTCTGGGGCGCCCCCGAAGGGACGACGGTTTACTATACCTTTTATGATATGGGTATCGACTACCTCAATACCGACCATCCCGAGGCGTGCGCCGCGTTCTTCGATGATTTCGGCAACAAGAATTTCCAGATCGGGGAGCGCCGCACGGCCGCCGAAGGCGTGACGGGCACCAAGCGCCTGGACAAGACCACGCGCGATTTCCGGGGCTTCCAGAACGACAAACTGCAACTCTCCAAGGGCATCGACGTCTACACCCCGACTTACCGCAACGACGGGGGCCGGGGACGGGTTCGCAACGTGATCTACCTGATCGGCGACGGCATGGGGCTGTCGCAGATCGTGGCGGCTTTCTATGCCAACAAGGGGCTGTCGACCCTGCAGATGAAATATATCGGCCTGCAACAGAACAATGCGCTGGATGCCTTCACGACCGACTCGGCTGCCGGCGGCAGCGCCCTGGCCACGGGCGAACGCCACGATAACCGCCATATCTCGATGAGCCCGGAGGGCGTGCCCTATCCCTCGCTGAGCGATTTCTTCCACGACAGGGGGCTGCCCGTGGGCGTTGTGACGCTGGGTAACATTGCCGATGCCACGCCGACGGCCTTCTACGGGCATTCGGTCGAGCGCGACAATGCCGACGAGCTGACCCGCTGCCTCATGGACGGGCGCATCGACCTGCTCTGCGGCAGCGGCATCCGTGAATTTACACGCCGCAAGGACGGGATCGACCTGGTCGGGGAGCTGGAGAAACAATACGATTTCGTGCGTTCAGTCGATGGGATCGATGCCGCGAAGGGCAAGGTCATCTGCATCGACGAGGCGATGGACGATGCGGCCGAGGAGGCCAACCTGACACTGCTGGCCGATGCCACGCGCGCTTCGATCGCCAAATTGCAGGAACGCGGCGGCGAAGGGTTTTTCCTGATGGTCGAGGGCGCCAAGATCGACTATGCGGGGCACTCGCGCTGCCTGCCCGGTTCGGTCATCGAGACACTGAGCTTCGACCTGGCCGTTGCCGAGGCGCTGAAATTCGCCGACACGAACGGCGAGACGCTCGTCATCGTCACGGCCGACCATGAAACCGGCGGCCTGGTGGTGGTCGACGGCGACGAGCATACGGGGCGTGTGACGGGCGTCTATGTTTCCGACGACCATACGCCCGCCATGCTTCCGGTATTCGCCTACGGCCCGGGCGCCGACAAGTTCTGCGGCACCTACATGAATACCGAGATTGCACGCAGGATAAAATCACTGATAAAATAACCGCATACTATGACGCTACGCAAACAAATCGCGGCATTCGTGTCGCTGGTCTTCGCAGCGGGCACGGCAGGGGCGCAAGACCTCAAATCGGGGCCCTACAAGCTGCCCTACAAAAACACCTATGTAAAGGAGGTATTCGTGGCCGAGAACGAGTTCCGCACGGCCAAACCCGAACACATCAAACCCCGGACGTTCGCCGAGGCGCGCAAGATCCTGCCCTCGCCCGTGTGGGAAGGGCATGAAAAGGAGGTCGAGATGTACTGGCACGCCTGGCAGATCGCCGTGGGCAACATCCGCCAGCCGCAGGAGGGCTCGGGGTTCGTGTCGCCTTACCTCGATATTGCCTACAACGGCAATATCTTCATGTGGGACGCTTCGTTCATGATGATGTTCGCCCGCTACGGTTACCGCTTTTTCCCGTTCCAGCGCACGCTGGACAACTTCTACGCCAAGCAGCATCCCGACGGGTTCATCTGCCGCGAGATCCGTGCCGACGGCTCCGACTGCTTCGAGCGCTACGATCCCACCTCGACGGGGCCCAACCTGCTGCCGTGGGTCGAACTGATGTATTACCGCCAGTTCGGCGACATCGACCGCCTGCACAAGGTTTTCCCCGCCCTGTGCGCCTATGCCAAGTGGTGGCGGCTCAACCGCACGTGGCCCGACGGCACCTACTGGTCGAGCGGATGGGGGACGGGCATGGACAACATGCCCCGCGTGAAGCCCGAATACAACCCGATCTTCTCGCACGGCCACATGGTCTGGCTCGATACCAACCTGCAGCAGATGCTGGTCGACGAGTCGCTGCTCAACATCGGTTTCCACATCGAACGCTGGCAGGAGATCGAGGACATGGAGGACGAGATGAAACGGCTGCGCGCCTATGTCAACGAGCACCTGTGGGACGACGCGACGGGTTTCCTCTACGACCGCTACGGCGACGGGTCGCTCTGCACGACCAAGGGGATCGGCGCCTTCTGGGCCCTGCAGGCCGACGCGCTGGACAAGGGGCGGATGGACCGCATGGTGGCGCACCTGGCGGACACGGCCGAATTCGACCGTCCGCACCGCGTGCCGTCGCTCTCGGCCGACCACCCGAAATACAACCCGACGGGCCGTTACTGGCAGGGCGGCGTATGGCCGGGTGCCAATTACATGGTCATCGACGGCCTCTACCGCAAGGGCTACCATGACCTTGCGCTGGAGGTGGCCGAAAACCATTTCAACGCCGTATTCGAAGTGTGGAAGAATACCGGGACTTTCTGGGAGTACTATGCCCCCGAGAAGATCGAACCCGGGTTCATGGCCCGCAAGGACTTCGTGGGCTGGGCGGGGCTGCCGCCGATCGCGGTGTTCATCGAGTATATCCTCGGCATCAAATCCGACTATTCCGAGGGGCGTATCGTGTGGGACATCAACCATACCGAGGCCCACGGCATCGACCGCTATCCCTATGGCCCCGAGGGTGTCGTGGGGCTGAAGGTCAAAGGCCGCAATTCAGCCGGGGACGTGCCTGCGGTGAGCGTTACGACCAACGTGCCGTTCGACCTGACGGTGACGTGGGGCGACGGGCAGAGCCGCACCGTCCGCGTGGAGAAAAGCGGCAGTGTGAAACTGAACTAAGGAACCTAACCTACCTATGAAAAAGATAACGACTCTTATGTGTGCCGTCGCCTTGTGGTGTTCGGCACAGGCACAGGCGCCCGCCCTGCATTTCGGCCGGGACGGCAAATTCCGGATCGCACAGTTCACCGACGTGCACCTCGACCTCGGTACGCCTTACCGCCGGGCGCAGGCGGAAAAAACCATCGCTCAGATGCGCTACATCCTCGATGCGGAGCATCCCGACCTGGTGGTCTTCACGGGCGACGTGGTGACGGGCAAGCCCGCCGCCGAAGCGTGGCACCGCGTGTTGGAGCCCGTCGCGGAACGCAACCTGCCGTTTTGCGTGGTGCTGGGGAACCACGACGCCGAGCAGGATCTCACACGCGCGGAGATCGGCCGCATCGTCACCTCGTATGCCGGCACGCTCAATACGCTCGGCGCCGGGGGCGAACTGGCCGACGTGGTGCTGGAGATCGCCGGGACGAAGAAACCTGCGGCGTTGCTCTACTGCCTCGATTCGCACGATTATTCAACAATCCCGTCTATTGACGGCTACGGTTGGTTTACTCAGGAGCAGGTGGGCTGGTACCGCGCCCGCAGCGCCGCCTATACCGCGGCCAACGGCGGGAAGCCGCTGCCGGCGCTGGCGTTTTTCCATATCGCCCTGCCCGAATACGTCGCTGCATGGCGGAACCCCGACAATACGCATGTCGGCCGTGCCGCCGAGGATGAATGCCCCGGGGCGCTGAACCCCGGCATGTTCGCCGCGATGGTCGAGTGCGGCGATGTGATGGGCACCTTCGTGGGACACGACCACGACATCGACTATGTGGTGGCCGAGAAGGGCATCGCTCTGGGGTACGGCCGTTTTTCGGGCGACGATACGACCTACAACAACCTGCGGCCGGGGGTGCGCATCCTCGTGCTGACCGAGGGCGAGCGAGGCTTCGAGACGTGGATACACGAGCGCGACGGCCGGATCGCAGACCATGTGGAATTCCGCGGCGGGAAAGTCGCGAAAGTTGGAAATAACAACTGATTGCGCGATGAGGATTGGTGTGGATTTGGGCGGCACGAACGTGCGCGCCGGCCTGGTGAAGGATGGCCGCATCGTGCGGTTGCTCTCCGAACCCTGCAAAGCCGACCGCCCCGAAGGGGAGGTCGTGGATCATATTGCCTCGCTCATCGGGAAGCTCATCACCCCCGACGTCGCCCGCATCGGCATCGGCGTGCCGTCGGTCGTGGATGCAGCGCGCGGGATCGTCTACAATGTCGTAGGCATCCCGTCGTGGCGCGAGGTGTACCTGAAGGATCTGCTCGAAAAACGGTTCGGCGTCCCGGTATATGTCAACAACGACTGCAATTGCTTTGCTCTGGGCGTCAGCCGCTTCGGCGAGGCGAGCGCATACAGCGACGTGGTGTGCGTGGCGCTCGGCACGGGTGTCGGCGCGGGGATCGTGATCGGCGGCGAACTCTATTGCGGGCACGATACGGGCGCCGGGGAGATCGGGAGCATCCCGTACCTCGACCGCGACTACGAATACTATTGCAGCAGCCGTTTCTTCGTAGGCCGCGGCACGACGGGCAAGGAAGCCTACGAGCGTGCCCTGGCGGGCGATCCCGCGGCGCTGGCGCTGTGGCACGAATTCGGCGGGCACATCGGGCGGCTGGTGATGATGATTCTCTATGCCTACGACCCCGAAGCGATCGTTTTCGGCGGGAGCATCGCCCGTGCCTTCGGTTTTTTCCGGGAGGCGATGTACGAGCAGCTCAAACAGTTCCCGTATGCCAAGACGGTCGAACGGCTCCATATCTGCTGTTCGTCGGTCGAACACGTGGGGCTGCTGGGGGCTTCGGCGTGCGAATAACGGGCCGGGGTTTTGATTTCTCCGTTTTTTGCCTTATTTTTACCTTGTGTTCCTGAGCAACCCCATTTAAAACAAGCCCGATATGAAGAGACTTATACTCCTCGTTGTCCTCTGTGCGGCCCTCTGCGGCTGCGGTAAGGTAATTCCCGCCGACGATGAAGTCGCGGTGGTGCCGCTCCCCGAACGTGTCGTGAAAGGGCAGGGAACCTTTTTGCTGACCGCTTCGACCGAAGCGGTGCTGCTGTCCGGCGACGACAGTCTGGCCTGTGTGACCGGGGCGCTCGACGAAGTGCTGGAACCGGTGTTCGGCAAAGGGTTGCGGGTGCGGCATGCCGACGTGCCCCTCGACGGGGCGCTGAATATCTCGTGCGACGCGGCGATGCCGGCGGATGGCTACCGCCTGGAGATTACGCCCGGGCGTGCGGAGATTGTTGCCGGAAGCGCAGCCGGGGCGTTCTATGCGGTGCAGACGCTCCGCCAGCTGATCCCCGCTGCGGCTTACGGTGCGGCCAACGTGCGGGCCGTGGAGCTGCCCGTCGTGACGATCGAGGACAAACCGTGCCTGGGCTACCGGGGCATGATGCTCGACGTCTGCCGCCATTTCTTCACGGTCGACGAAGTGAAGGAGGCGCTCGACATCATGGCCCTGCATAAGCTCAACGTGTTCCACTGGCACCTTACCGACGACCAGGGGTGGCGTATCGAGATTAAGAAATACCCGAAGCTGACCGAGGTGGGTTCCGTACGCAGCCGTACGCTGATCGGCCGCGACCCGGGCGGCGAGTACGACGAAAACTGCAAGTTCGACGAAACGCCCTATGGCGGTTACTATACGCAGGACGAGATCCGCGACATCGTGGACTACGCTGCGAAGCGTTTTATCACGGTGATCCCCGAGATCGAATTCCCCGGACATGCCGTGGGTGCGCTGGCCTCCTATCCGTGGCTCGGCTGCACGGGCGAGCAATACGAGGTGCGCCAGACCTGGGACATCGACGATAGGGTGTTCTGCATCGGCAAGGAGACGACCTTCGAATTCATCGAGGGGGTGCTGGAAGAGGTCGTCGGCCTTTTCCCGTCGGAATACATCCATATCGGCGGCGACGAATGCCCGACGGTGATGTGGGAGAAGTGCCCGCATTGCAAGGCGCGCATGAAGGCCGAAGGGCTGAGGCGTCCGCGCCAGTTGCAGAACTACGCCACGGCGCGCGTCGAGAAGTTCCTGAATGCCCGCGGACGCCGCCTGATCGGCTGGGACGAGATACTCGAAGGCGATGTCACCCCGACGGCGACCATCATGTCGTGGCGCGGTGCGAAAGGGGGCATCGAAGCCGCCAGGCAGGGCAACCATGCCATCATGGCGCCGACCACGAACTGCTACCTGGATTACTACCAGACGCGAGATACGGCCCGCGAACCCCTTGCCATCGGCGGGTACGTACCCGTGGAGAAGGTCTACGAACTCGATCCTTACGAGCAGCTCACGCCTGCCGAGCAGGCTTGTATTCTGGGCGTGCAGGCCAACCTGTGGACGGAGTATATCGCGACATGGCCCCATGCCGAATATATGCTTCTGCCGCGCCTGAGCGCGCTGGCCGAAGTGGGGTGGAGCCTCGACCGGAAGGATTATGCCGGCTATCTGCACCGTGTCCGCCGCCTGGCGCGGATCTACGATGCCTGCGGGTATAATTATGCGCGGCACATTTTCGGAGAGTAGGGCGACGCCCGCATACGGACGGGGATCGGCTGAGTGTCGATCCCCGTTTTTTGTGCCCCGCAGCGGCACCGCAGGCCCTCGGGGATATTATCTCGGGTTTTGCACGGTGTGTTCGTAAATTTTTGCTATCTTTGGAGGCAAAAAGTGTGCGGATTATGGATTTGAAATACGTGCGGAGCGAATTGCGCAAGCTCTCGGAAATTGTTGAAGGCTGGAATGCGACCCAGGAGATCGGCTCCCTCGAGCGGGATCTCGCACTCGATAAATTGCGGACACTCTACGAGGCCGTGCGTTTCGGTACGGAGGAGGAACCCGCCGCGGCCGACGCCGTCCGGCAGGAACCCTTCCCGACGGAGATCCCGGTCAGCCTTGACCTGGGCGAAGTGCTTTCGATCGAGCCTCTGCCCGTGGCGGAACCCGAATTGCCGTCGCTCTCCGGATCCGGGCCGGAACCCGAATCCGGGTTCATTGCGCCCCAGGCCGGCCTGCCCGTGGCGGAGCCCGGGGCAGCTTTCCCCGATTGCGATACCGCGGCGGAAACGGTGGCCGAATCTGTGCAGGATTCCGTGCCGGCGGACGGACAAGAGCCGGCCGGGGGTGTTGCGGAACCTGCCGAAATCCCGGCTGAACCGGCTGCGGGGCGAACTGCGGAGGCTGAACCCCCGGTTGCCGGGCTGGTTCCCGATCCTGAAACCCCGGCTGCGGAAGAAATCCCTGCGCCCGAATCGACTGGAAATAGCGCCGGCAAGGAAGTGCCGGCTGAAAATATTGCGGCGGCATCCGAATCGCATGGGGATTCCGGCTCGCAGGAGTTTGCCCGTGTGCCGGGGGCATCCGGGCCGCAAGGGGTAACCGACCCCCGGGACGAGCCCGCACACCGGGAAGCACCCTCGGGGATGCCCGAACCGGAAGCAATTGCCGGATCAGGGGCGGAAACGGGCGTTACCCACCCGGCTCCCGGAGCGGGGACGCATCCTGCGGCAGCGCAGCAGCCGATCGCGCCGACCTTGTTCGGCATCGAAGAGGAGACCCAGCGCCACCGCCATAAACAGCGGGTAATCATGTCGCTTTACAATCCCGAACCCACGGCTGCACGGCCGACGGCCGAAAAGCCTGCTCCGGCACCTGCCGCGGGGGACGCCGCAAAACCCGTGGCAGGGCGGCCGCAGCTTCCAACCGACAGTCCGGCAACCGACAGCCCGGAACCGGCATCCGGCCCTGGCGCTTCGGCTCCCGGGGCTCCGCGTATGTTCGCCGGGGATGAGGCCCCTGCCGAAGGTGCGTATGCGGCGTCCGTGCCGCAGCGTCCGGCGCCCGTATCCGACACCGGGGATGACGACGAAGAGCCCGATTTCGAGGAGATTACCCTTGCAGGGAACGGGGCGCCGAATAACGGGGCCGTACTGGGCGAAGTGATCAACCATGACAAACAGACGCTGGCCGATACGATTGTGCCGCCGCGCGACATGGCCTCGGAACTGCGCCGCAGCGAGCCCGTCACCGACCTGAGGCGTGCCATCGGCATCAACGACAAGTTCCTGATGATACGCGACCTGTTCGACGGCGATGCCCGGGCTTACGAAGCGGCGCTCGACAAGCTCGATGCCTTCGGCGATTTCGACGACTGCATGATCTACATTGCCGAGAATTATGCCTGGAATGCCAATTCCGACGGCGCGAAGTTCCTGATGGAACTGCTCGAACGTAAATTCGCATAGCTCCATGGCCAAGCTCTATATCGTACCTACGCCGATCGGGAACCTCGACGATATCACGCTGCGGGCGGTCAATGTGCTGCGCGAGGTGGATTTCATCCTCGCCGAGGATACGCGTACTACGTCGTTCCTGCTCAGACACCTCGGTATCGAGAAAAAACTTCATTCGCACCACAAGTTCAACGAACACGCCACGGTCAAGATGGTGGCCGGGTCGATTGCCGCCGGACGCAATGCCGCGTTGGTTTCGGACGCCGGGACACCCGGTATCTCCGACCCGGGGTTCCTGCTCGTCAGGACTTGTGTCGAGGCCGGCATCGAAGTTGAGACGCTGCCCGGTGCCACGGCGCTCATCCCCGCCCTCGTGCAGAGCGGCTTCCCGTGCGACCGGTTTTGTTTCGAGGGGTTCCTGCCCCAGAAAAAGGGGCGGACGAAGCAGTTGCAGGCGCTCGCCGACGAGGAGCGTACGATGATATTTTATGAATCGCCCTACCGGGTGGTGAAATGCCTCGAACAGTTTGCCGAAGTGTTCGGCCCCGGGCGCCGGGTGTCCGTATCGCGCGAACTGACCAAGAAGTTCGAGCAGACCGTGCGGGGCACTGTCGCCGAGGTGCTGGAGCATTTCCGCACGACCGAACCCAAAGGCGAATTCGTGATCGTGCTGGCCGGAAAACCCAAGCCCGGACGGGAAACGCAGGGGGACGGCGACGAACAAAAGATCGGATATGATGAATAACAACGATACGCATCGGGTCAAACGCTCTTTCTCGGCATGGCTGGGGGAGATGCGCGAATTCCTCCGGGGGCGTTTCAGCCTCGATGAGGATAAGGCGCAGCGCGACGAGGTCGTGGCGTCGATTTCCAAGGGGGTGGTATTTCGCGGGGTCAACCTGTGGGTACTGATCTTTGCGACGATGATCGCGTCGCTGGGCCTGAATGTCAACTCGGCCGCCGTGATCATCGGCGCCATGCTCATCTCGCCCATCATGGGGCCGATCATGGGCATCGGCCTTTCGCTGGGTATCAACGATTTCGAACTGCTCAAAAAGTCGCTGCGCAATTATGCGCTGATGTTCGTCGTGGCGATCGTCACCTCGACGGTCTATTTCCTGGTGTCGCCCCTGTCGTCGAACAGCAGCGAGTTGCTGGCACGCACCGTGCCGACGACCTACGACGTGCTGATCGCATTGTTCGGCGGTCTGGCGGGCATCGTGGCGCAGACGCGGCAGGATCGCACGTCGACCGTGATCCCGGGCGTGGCGATCGCTACGGCGCTGATCCCGCCCCTCTGTACCGCGGGCTTCGGCCTTGCCACGGGGCAGATGCGCTTCTTCTTCGGGGCGTTCTACCTCTTTTTCATCAACTCGGTATTCATCGCCCTGGCGACCTATGCCATGGTGCGGTTCCTGAAATACGAGAAAAAGGCGTTCATCGACAAGGTGCGCGAGCGCAACGTGAAGCGGCTGATGATGGTCATCACGCTGGTGACCTTCATCCCGAGCGTCGTCATCGGGTTCCACATGGTCAGAGTGTCGCTTTTCGAAGCGGCGGCCGACAAATATGTCTCGCAGGTCTTCAATTTCCCCCATACGCGCGTGATCGAGTGTAATAAGCGTTACGCGCACCGCGGGCATCCGTCGCAGATCGAACTGCTGCTCCTGGGGGAGCCGCTCGACGACGGGACGATCGAGAACGCCCGCACCCAGATGCGCAGCTTCGGGCTCGACAAAGCCGAGCTGGTCGTCCGCCAGGCGAACACCACGGACAAGATCGACGTGGCGTCGCTGCAACAGAGTTACCTCGAACTCCTGGAAGAGAAGAACAGGCGCATCGGCGAGATGGCTGCGCAGCTGAAACGCTACCGTGTCACGAATGTCGAGGTGGACGACATTTCGCGCGAGGTGGGCGCCATGACCACGAACGTCAGGGCCATATCGCTGATGAAGGGCATTACGTTCGACGTTTCGGGCACGCCGCTCGATACGACGCTCGTCTGCGTGGTCACGCCGAAAGTCCCTTCCGACTCCATCGACCGGACGACACTTGCGAACTGGCTGAGAATCCGCACCAAGGTCGCCAACGTAAAACTTTTCGTCGAACCGTAACCGCTGATTTGCCGGATGAAACGTACAGAGCTGAATTTCGTACAAAAGGTATGGTTGGAGTCCCTGTGGCTCGGGGCGCGGGTGTTTGCCATGATGCCCTACTGGTTCAAATACTACATTGTTGAAAACCTGCTCTTTTTCATCATATATTATTGCCTGCGCTACCGCATGAAGGTCGTGAAGGCCAATTTGCGGAACTCGTTCCCCGAAAAAAGCGAGCAGGAACGGGCGGCCGTCTGCCGCAGTTTTTACCGTACGCTTGCCGAGATTTTCGTCGATACGGTCAATATGGCCCACATGGGCGAGGAAAAAGGCCGTACGGTTCTCACCGTAAAAGGGTTCGAGGAACATTATGCGAAGGTGCACGGCCGCGACTGGATCGCCATGACGGCCCATTTCGGCTGCTGGGAGTATTGCTCCTACTGGGGGCTTTACGAACGCTCGCAGATGCTCGTGGCCGTTTACCACCCGCTGCGCAGCAAAGTGATGGAATGCCTTTACCAGCGCCTGCGCAACTACGAGAATTCGATGACCGTGGCGATGAAGGATTCGCTGCGCTTCTACCTGCGCAACCGGGAACGCGGCATCGAGGGCAAGAACCTCGTGATGGGGCTTATCGCCGACCAGAACCCGCCGCGCCGCCCCGACAGCCATTGGTTCCGCTTTCTCAACCAGGATACGATCTTCTTCGACGGCGGGGAGAAACTGGCGCTGCGCTGTAACCTGCCGGTCTATTTCGTCCGGATGGAGCGCTTGCAGCGGGGACGTTACCAGATGTCGTTCGAACCGATCTACGACGGTGTGGAGGAGGTCGCCGAATACGAAATCACGGAACGCTACGTTAGACGTTTGGAAGCCATGATCCGCGAGCATCCCGAGCTCTGGATGTGGTCGCACCGCCGCTGGAAACACAAACGCACGAATGCCAATCGTTAAAATCGTCATACTCAACTGGAACGGCGCGGAACATCTGCGCCGCTTCCTGCCGAGCGTCGTGGCCGCGGCTCCCGCCGGGGTCGGGGTCGTCGTCGCCGACAACGGTTCGACGGACGGGTCGCTGGCGGTGCTGGCGGAGGAGTTCCCGACCGTCGCCGTGGTGCGCCTCGACCGGAATTACGGTTTTGCGGGCGGTTACAACCGCGCTTTGGCGCAGGTCGAGGCGGATTATTACCTGCTGCTCAATTCCGATGTCGAGACACCCCGGGGATGGCTGGAGCCGATCCTCGGCGTCCTGGAGCGTGAGCCCGACGTGGCGGTCGTTTCGCCCAAGCTGGTTTCGTGGCTCGACCGTACGAGATTCGAGTACGCAGGGGCTTCCGGGGGCTTTATCGACTTCCTGGGCTATCCTTTTTGCCGGGGGCGTATCCTCAAGCGGGTCGAAGCCGACGAGGGGCAGTACGACGACGCCCGCGACGTATTCTGGGTCAGCGGAGCGGCTTTTTGCTGCCGTGCCGACGTGTTCCGCGCATTGGGGGGCTTCGACGACGATTTCTTCGCCCACATGGAGGAGATCGACCTCTGCTGGCGCATGCAGCTCGCGGGTTACCGCGTGCGGGTCGTGCCCGGGAGTACGGTCTACCACCTCGGCGGCGGGACGCTGACGACCGATTCCCCGACCAAGGTGTTCTACAACCATCGCAATAACCTGGCGATGCTCTACAAGTGTGCTTCTCCCGTGCAGCGTGCCGTCGTGGCCGTCGTGCGCCCCGTGCTCGACCTGATGGCTGCATTGTCGTACCTGGCACAGGGGCGGGGCGATAATTTCCGTGCCGTATTCCGCGCCTGGCGCGATTTTCTCCGCTGGCACGGCAGCCTGTCGCGCAAGCGGAAGGAGATTCGGCAGCAGTGCAGGGGGACGGTCGCCGGGAAGGTTTACCGCGGATCTGTAGTCCTGCGTTACCTTTTGGGGCGAAAGACCTTCGGGCGGATGATGTGACCCGGCGGAAAAACTCAGGACGGAGATTTGCCTTCCGGCGGAATAACCTAAAATAAGACCTCCCGGTTTTGCCGGGAGGTCTTATTTTAACAGTATTCGGTGTTTTCCTACTTGTTGATTTTCGCCCACGAATCCTTGAGCGTCACCGTACGGTTGAACACGGGGTGTTCGGGTGTCGAGTCGGTGTCGGGGCAGAAGTAGCCTACGCGCTCGAACTGCACGGCCTGCCCTATGGGTATGTCGCGCAGCGACGGCTCCAGGTAGCCCGTGACCTTGACCATGGATTCGGGGTTGAGGTTGTCCTCCCAGGTCTGTCCTTCCTCCACGTCGTCGGGGTTCTCCTTCGTGAAGAGCGGGTTAAACAGGCGGATTTCGGCCTCCACGGCATCTTTGGCCGATACCCAGTGGATGACGCCCTTCACGCGGCGGCCGTCGCTCGACGAACCTCCGCCCGACATCGGGTCGTAGGTGCAGCGCAGCTCGGTGATGTTGCCCGCGGCATCCTTGATGACCTCTTCGCACCTGATCAGGTACGAATAGCGCAGGCGCACCTCGCCGCCGGGTGCCAGGCGGAAGAACTTTTTGGGCGGCTCCTCCATGAAATCGTCGCGCTCGATGTAGATGACCTTCGAGAAGGGCACCTGCCGCGTGCCGGCCGATTCGTCCTCGGGGTTGTTGATCGCCGTGAAGAGCTCGGTCTTGCCTTCCTCGTAGTTGGTGATGACCACCTTCAGCGGGTTGAGCACTGCCATGCGGCGCTCTGCGATCTTGTTCAGGTCTTCGCGCACGCAGTATTCGAGCTTGCCCAGGTCGATCACGTTGTCGCGCTTGGCTACGCCCACCATCTCGGCGAAGTTCCGCACCGAGGCCGGGGTATAGCCCTTGCGGCGCAGTGCGCAGATCGTCGGCATGCGGGGGTCGTCCCAGCCCATCACGGCGCCTTCCTGCACGAGTTTGAGCAGCTTGCGCTTCGACATCATCGTGTAGGTGAGGTTCAGCCGGGCGAATTCGTACTGGTGCGAAGGGTAGATCTCCAGCGCCTGGATGAACCAGTCGTAGAGCGGACGGTGCACGTCGAATTCGAGCGTGCAGATCGAATGGGTGA
>ERZ827108.1716-NODE-1716-length-27209-cov-9.016867_pt1 | contig 27209 bp, 41 predicted proteins | sample MGYA00519921_ERZ827108 | MGnify/ENA primary metagenome ERZ827108 (study PRJEB31778, sample SAMEA3449258) | human gut metagenome | biome: human gut; feature: human-associated habitat; material: faeces | place: United Kingdom | collected 2010/2012 ...
CCACACTTGTGACTACAACTGGAATCATTGCTACTATCCACATTATTTTTTTCATCTCTTTTTTCCTCCAAACTGATTAACCCATATAATTAATTCATCAAAAACTGTAGTATTGATTTCATAATAAACAAAGTTTTTTTCTTTATATTCAGATACTAAATCAGCACTCTTTAACAGTTTCAAATGATAAGAAAGTGCCGCTGGTGTAATTTGCAATTCTTCCGCAATCTCTCCAGCATTTAATCGTCCATTCTTTAGCATAGTAAGAATATCTCTTCTTTGACTGTCTGCTAACACTTTAAAAATATTTGTTTCTCCCATATCTCTTACCTATTTAAAATTTTCTTTAAATAGACATTAACACACCTTTCTTTAATTTACAAGAGGTATTTAAAAATATTTTTAAATAGAAAAAACACGCTGAAAAACCAACGTGTCCATTCTATCGATATAAAAAGCAAATAATTAACCAGCTGTTAACTTCAAATTCATGCGCGCTTTCAATCTCACCGGAAGACTGAAATTTACTGCAATACCCAATCCTCTCTTTTTAGAATGTTTACCTCATTTTCTTCCGTTGTACCGAATGCTGTCTCATAGGTATCAAATGCATAGTGCTTGAAACCACTTTTTTCCTGAACTCTATGAGATTGCTCATTCCACAAGAAGTGACCACAGAAGATTACATCAAGATTAGCGTTCTCAAAGAGAAAACGAATTACTTCTTTCAACGCTTCCGGCATCAAACCTTGTCCCCAATATTCTTTGCTCAGAACATAGCCTATCTCACGGCATTTCTTATTTTCAAATTCCGGGAAGTGAGTTTCATTGTATTTTTCGATCCCAACAGAACCTATTACTTTGCCCTGATATTCGAGTGCAAATGTTTTCTTATGACTAATGAACATATCAAGAATAATCTTAGATTCTTCCTTGCTTTTATGAGGCTTCCAACCCGCCATTTGTCCGACTCCATCTACTGAAGCGTAGGAATAAAAGTCATCAAGGTCGGATTGCCGCCACGGGCGAATCAACAAACGCTCTGTTTTTAGGATAACATTACTTATATCTATTTCAGGATTCATAGTATTTTACTCCTCTAAATTCAAATTTATTTTTCTAAAACAAATCATGCTACTTTAACATTCCCATCCATTTCCATAGACACTATATCAAATCCACATTTTTCTGTATAAAACTTTACATTTTCCTTTTTGTCTATGGGGGTGACTAAAGTAAATTTATCCCAATCCTCGTAGTGCGATGTTATAAATTTAATTGCTTGAGTTCCTATTCCTTTTCCTTGAAACTCTGGAACAACACACAAACAGCCCACCTCATATATTCCTTTTTCCACCTTCTTACAAGAAATGCAACCGACTGGTTCGGTATTATATAAAATAATAAATTTAGGATAATCTATTATAGATTTCTCCATCATTTCTTTTGTTTTTCCATAAGCAGGACATTCACCATATTTAATATAATCACTATAAAATGTAGAATTATAAATATCTATCAGTAATTCTGCATCTGCAACATCCGCTTTTCTATATTCATTCTTCATAAACAATACCTCTACAAATATCCTATTTCATAGTTTCAAACTCATTTCTTAATATTGAAAAATACAATCTTCCAACATATTCTCCGCTCATATAGAAATAGTCTCTCAATGTTCCTTCATATACAAAACCACATTTTTCTATTACTCGTTTTGATGGTGCATTAATAGTCTTAGTACAAATTTGAACCTTGTGCAAATTCATTCTATCGAATCCATATGCAATAACTGCTTTTGTTGCCTCTGTTGCAAAACCTTTACACTGAAAATCCGAACCAATGCAATATTCAATTTCAGCAAAATAATTCTTACTATCAACCAAAAAATATGCTATCTGTCCTATACATTCACCCGTTGTTTTTTCAACAACAGCCCAACGATAATAGTCATTCTTTTCATAAGAACCTATATACTTGTCAAGCAATCCTTTTACCTCATCTTTAGTAGAGTACACTGGTTCAGAATATAATGATTGTATTTTCTCGTCTGCAACCCAATATTTAAGCATTGCGTCGTCATCTGTATATTCGAACCTTCGAAGTATTAATCTCTCTGTCTCTATTGTATTTGTGCCAACATGTGTAAGCATTTTTATTCCTCCGTCAACTTCAAATTCGTCTTCCAGTATTAAATAGCCAATTTTAATAAAATCTCATTCCATTCTTCTATCGTAATATAGGCCTCACTAATTTCAATATTTTATAAATCATATCTTGATTCTGCTTTTATATACTCCAAATTTGAAGTAGCCAAAACTCGTACCATACTTCCATTGCTAACAGCAAATATCAGACAATTATTATCAGAGAAAGCTACTGGTGAAATATCAAATCTATAATCCTCATCCATATCCCAATCTTCCGGGAAACGTAAATTATATATTTTTATAAATGCTTCATATTCGAACCTAAACTTCATCAGCATAGCCTGCAAAAAGCTCAATGTGCATCCGTGAGACACGACAAGGATCTTCTCATCGGGGCTTTCGACTATCTGCTTACAGAAGGGCTCTATTCTGTTCCAAAGGTCTCTGTCAGACTCGGCATCCTCAAAAGGTCTGTAATCGGGATCATAGCCGGCCGGAGGGATCTTATGCTCGTCATACCAATCCCACGGCTTGCCATTGCCCTCGCCCGCATTCACCTCTCTGATAAGTTCTGAGAACTTGGGCGTGATATGAAGCGTCTTATTCATCTCATCTGCCGTCTGCGCTGCACGGGTCAAATCTGAACAGTACATGATGTATCCGTCGTCACAGCCTTCAGTTAAGAGCCATTTTCCGATCTCAAAAGCCTGCTGATGCCCCTTCTTTGTGAGCGGCCAATTACCCCAGGCTCCGGCATGTCCGTTAAGATGGTGCTCCGATTCAGTATGCTGAACTGTGATTATCGTTTTGTTCATGACTATACTCCTTAATCCATTATCCTGATGAGTTATCATACTAAGCTTTCTCTAAATATTTTTGCTTCCAAATTAAAATATATCATAAGACTTATATTCTGAATAGATGAAATAAGACGCCTATAAGTACTTCTACTCATAGACGCCATATCCTGATCTGCAATTATAGTCCCCTTATAGAAAAGATCCTCCGTTGTGTCATGTATTGTTTTTCCACATTTGCATAAAAATTTCATGATAATTCTCTACCTTCTATTCTTCCTCAATAAACTCCGGGTATTTCTCGGAAAGCTTCTGTACCATAGTGTTCTTTCCGCTTCCCTGTAATCCTTCAACAAAATAATTCAAGCCACTACTTCCTGTTATTTAGAGCAATAAATCTGTATTGCCTTATCGACAAACTCTCCCGTTCCCTTGCCTCCGGCCTTATCTATATTCCGGTTCATTTCACCTTCTGCACTGTAAGCATGTCCCAGACTTGAAAGGATTGTATTCGTACATTTATAAAACTTATCGGTAATATAATCCTGAAGTTTCTTTACCTGCTTCTGAACTTTAGGCGAAGCTGGATCCATATCTTTCATACCGCCGAACTGAGTGAAGATCTTCATTAGCTCTGTATTGATTCCCGCATTTTCTTCCGATGTCCTATCTGCATTCTTTTCTTCAAACTCCTTAAATGCAGCCGTATCTCCCCAGTATTCTCTGGCTTTGGCGATATAATCATCTATCTTTGCCGTATCAAATGCAGTGAAATCCGTCATATCCTTTACTCCGCTTTTCTTCACACCTCGTGCAAGATCTATCAGATTCTCTATATGTTCCTTCTTTAGTTCAAGGATATGTATCTGCTGTTCAAGAGCCTTCTCTCTGTCAAAAACGGGGCTTTCAATAATCCTTCTTATATCCTTAAGCGGGAACTCGAGCTCTCTGAAAAGGAGGATTATCTGCAGCTTCTGAAGAGTCTCATCATCATAAAGCCTGTAACCGACCTCAGTATAATCCGCCGGTGGAAGAAGTCCGATCTTATCATAATATTGCAATGTCCTTATACTTACACCCGTAAGACGACTCACCTCGTTTACGATCATCATTTTCTTTTCACTCATAATAGTTCCTCTTAGAATATTATTTAAAATGTATCCGTGCTCCAGAATTCTTCAACCGCACCGAGTATATCCTCTGCCGGAAGTATCGTTGCATCTTCTATAGCCGTTCCTGTCTTTTCAAGATAATACCTGATCAGATAATATCCCGTAGCATAACCGGCACAGTAAGGAAGTCCTACTTTCGGATAGTGCTGCATTTCAGCCATTTCATCACCGTAAAGATAAGCGGTAATATTATCAAGACCCGTAGCATCCATTCCCTTATATATAATTTCTTTTATCAGCGGGAACAGTTCCTTATCTGTCTTAGTAACCCACGGCCCGAGAAATTCCTCACCGAATACAGTCGTTGCATAATTTTCTGCAAGTCCTTCACTTACAAGCATCTCTCCAAGTGTTATATCATTGGTCCATTTAATAAACTGATATCTGACATTATGATTTGTCTCATGTACGAGAGCCGCCGGAAGACACCTTATCGTTTCTTCTCCCGGAACAAGCCAAGCCATTATATATCCCGGAATACCACCGTCTCCGCAATAGCCCTCATTCATAATAGTATAGGCATTGTCAGGATTAGCAAGAAGTATGGAATAAAGATATTCCTTTTCCGGAAGCTCGATACCTTTCTTTTCAAATCTTGAAAGAGCTGTCTCTATTGCTTTCTCACAGTCATTCCATAAAGAATTATCAGAAAGCATATCTATAGCCTTCTCCCAACCTTTATCTATGATATCAGGCGGAAGAAGGCCCATCATCTTATTCGCCATTATGATATCGTATCCGCCTTCATATTGAGCCTTAAGCGGGATATGATAACAGTCCCATTTTCCCTTAAACGGCATCATCATTTCATAGCGATATATATCATCCTTCTTATCATATTCAGCATCCATGATCTTCTTATAAATGTCCGCCGAATATAAACGTTTAATGTTCATTATTTCATCCTCCGTAACTAAAATTTATCCTATCATAAACTATTACGTTACGTCAGAGTCAATACCGTTATAAAACCTGCACACGGAATAATGCGAGTAGAGGTTTAGTTATTTGTGTATTTGCAATATGATATTTTATCGAAACCTGTCAGTAATACAATATATCAGTAGTATGATTTTGGCTTTTTTACTTGATAGCCCAGATGCCTGCCTGAAGATAAGAAGCCCATAACATATTAACTGAAATAAACATTAACAAAATCTGTTTCCCACAATTCAATCATTATCCCTGATTTTCTCCTTCTTATATTTATATGCTCCCACAAAGAAAAGTAGCCCTCCTATGGCAGCAACGATATACGCTAAAACATCTGGAACGGCTGTCAGTTTAGTGTCAATCAACACTACAAGTAATATAACAAAAATTCCAAAGCACATCCAATTAATACCTGCTTTTCTCTGCTTTTCTCTGCTTTTCTCTGCTTTTCTCTTCATTTCATTCACCTATCCTTTCTAAAAGCTAACGATTAAACAACACAAAATGGAATTAAATTTTTCACATTTTCTAACCTGCCGTGATATGAGAAATAGCCTGTATTTATGGCATTTTTTAACCTTAACTCGTTTTATTATGCTGTCCTTTATTCTATCTTTTTGAAACTTGTAAAGGACAGACCAAGGACAACGTTATGGTCATACTCCTGTTGTATTTTCCTTAAGCTATGTCAGTTCAAATTTATTCCACAATCAGCTTAATGATTATCATCTGCGAGTATGATAGTTTGGCTTCGCAACTCCGTACAACTGTCCTAAAGTCTTAGTATATAAATATTTCTTTTTACGCAATTGATTTTTTTATATCGGTTTTGGTAAAATGGATAAAGCCAATACAATAGCAAACAATAGTAAACACAAAACTGCCTATAAGAAAACTATTTACTTGATCATCAGACCGCAAAGGAAAAAAGATTAAATTTCCCTGCATGATACTTATGTATTTTATTACTTCGAATTTTGCAAAAAAAGATGAAATGATTTGTAAAAGAAAAGACATAGCAATAAAACAAATAGATATTCTGGTTATATCAACTAAAAAGAAACATATAAGGCTTCCAAGTGAAATGATGGAAACAGAATAAATAACTGCCAAAAAAAGGGATTTGATCCAGAAATTATAATCAAAATTACCAGCACCAAATATAATTGTTGAAGAAAAAAGTATTGATAAAATGATGATAATATTTATAGACAAATGCGTCAATAGAACAGTAAGCATTTTAGTTAACCAATATTGACTTCGTTTGTAGCCATAACCAATAACGTCATCAGTATATCCTGAAGAAAAATCACTGCTTATTATTTCAGCAGATGGTATGAAAATACATATCTGGAATACATTATAGAAATTTCTGATGACTTGGTATGAATTTTCACCATTTAGGTTAAAACCACAAATCTTATATATCAACGGATATACCAAACCGAAAAGGAATGAAATAATCAATGATATCAATATTAATTTTCTTTTTTTTATTTTTATAAGCTCTATTTTTATTAAGTTATACATTTTGGTTCCCTTCTAAGGAATTCCCTATTGTTGTCTTGAAATAATCTTCCAACGTTTCTGTGTTCCTTGAAAATTCATAGATATTAATTTTATCATCTATATCGGATATCTTTTTTACTAACTTGCCCCCAGTAAGATCTTCAGGCGAATTATAAACATATACATTATTCCCATTAATTTTTGATTTAAGCTCAAATGTTTTTTCAATAAGTTCGGAAAGTTTCTCCGGAGAATCGGTATTTATTTTCATACATATGTTATCATTGTTATGTATTTCATCAATAGAAAGCTGTTTTATCATTTTTCCATTTTTGATGATTCCGAAGTTTGTAGCAATTTCTTCCATTTCTTTCAGTATATGGCTGCAAATCAATATTGTAATACCCTCGGAATTTAATTTCATTATAAGATTTCTAAAATCTATTATACCGATAGGATCAAGCCCGTTTGTTGGTTCGTCTAAAATAAGGAATTCGGGGTGAGACATTAATGCTTTTGCTATTCCTAATCTTTGTTTCATGCCAAGAGAAAAATCTTTAACTTTTTTTTTATTATTTTCAAGGCCCACTAATTCAAGCAGTTCTTTTGAACGATTTTTATCATTAATATTTTTGAGCTTTCTGTTAATTTCGAGATTTTCAAAAGCTGACATCGTTTTATAAAATGTTGGATATTCTATTAAAGTTCCGATTTTTTTTCTTGCTTCGGATAAACCTTCTTCATCAGTTTTTCCAAAGATACAAATGGATCCATTTGTAGGATCAGAAAGGCCCATTATGATTCGTATTAAAGTCGTTTTTCCAGCACCATTGGGTCCGATAATTGCATAACGCGCACCTTTGTTTATTTCAATACTAAAAGAATTCAGTGCAAATTTGTCTTTATATTGTTTAGTCAAATCATCGATTTTTAAAATAGCATTGCTCATATTGTATTCCTTTCATTAACGGGTTCTGAACATTTGGATAAATATAATCATTTGTAATCATTAGCGTTAACCCCATATTTTATTATTTGAATTCTCTTTTTTTGAATGTTACATAAGAAATATAACCAACTAATAACAAATGTATTGAACAGCCTATTATAATTTTTAAAATTGTTGTAAGATCAATATTAAATGCGCTTAAATCAAGAGTCAAATAGAATATTGTCCATTTAAGACTTGATATATCAGCTCCAAGTGCAGGCGGCATCTGGATTATAAGATTTTCGAATAAAGCCATTCCAATAATAAATAGAGAAGAGGGAATAAGCATAACTAAACAATCAGTTATAAATGCAATCGAAAAATAATAAAATAGCATTATCAAAACAAACATTATTGTTCTGGGCAATATTTCTGAATTGAATTCCGATGGACAATTTTTAAGTATTAAAGGAACTATCATTGAGATCATGAATAACAATGAAAAAAGCGCCGAAACACAAGCCGTTGGAATAACTTTTCCAAATAAGACCTGTTCGCGCTTGTATCCAAAAGCCATAAGATCCCTAAAATAGTATGCATTATTATCAATTGGTATAACAGCGCTGTAGAAGTTAGAAATAAAAAAAGGTAAAATAAACATCGTTTTGGAATTTATCAATCCGAAAAACTGATCTATATTCCAATGCTGCAATTCAGTTTCTTCTTCAGCCATAGAAAGCATTGCAGGAATCATCAATATAATATAAATCATAATTCCCCAAAACATTTTGCTTTTTTTTAGTTTGTATAATTCCAATTTAATTATTTCGTACATTTTAATATCTCTTCAAAACATCAGATAAACATCGTTGTTACATAGCTATAAATAAATAATTAATACGTTTGTTTGAGTTTTTTATAAAAGTAAAAAATTATCTTACGCCGTCGCCAATTACCCAAGCTCCAGCGATGAGGCAAGCACTGATACCCTTAAAGCCACCCTTTTCCCAGCAGACATAACCGATACCTACACAAGTGCCTACGCAACCAGCGCCAGCTTCACCGTCAGCAACAAGCATCTGAGCTTCTGTGAGTTCGTTAAAATTCCTCTGTTCTTACCGGACTTCTTCGATATCTCTTTCTTGACTCCATCCGTTGGATTCTTTCTAATAATATCGTCTCTTACTGCCAGCTCGAAGGTCGGACGCAAAACACAGTGTACGTTGTCCAGAGTTCCAAGAGCCAGCCCCTCCACATTCACAAGATGCAGATAGAACTGGAGAACATCTGAGAACTTCACATCAACAAGCTTCTTCTTTCCGAAGGTATCTCTTACGAACTTATTGTAGGTATAAAGATAGTTGCTTCTTGTTGAGTCTCGCAAATCATATTTATGTGCTATATACCGGTCAAAGGTATTGTTGACAGTTGCTTTTCCTGCCGCATAAAGATCAAGACCGTCCAGCTGATCCCTCATGAGTTTCTTTTCCTTCTCACGAAGTACAACCAGATCGGATGCATACACCCACTTTCTTCTTCCAAGCGGATCCGTGTAAGTATATGTATATCTCTGATCTTGTTCTCTCCAGCTTTCACCCTTACGAAGCATTCTGCCTCTCGGGTCCTTTCTAGATTTCGCCATGTATTATCTCCTTTCCATAAAAAAGAGGAACATGACTTTTCTCCGGCAGAGAACAATGTTTTTCTATCCTATATATTATCGCTCTTTGGGCAGTAAAAAATCAAGTAAAATTTGTCATATTCCCCAAAATCTTGCAATTATGGGCATTTTTTTGCATTAATGCTGTCCGTTAATTTTCCTTAAATGTTTCCATGAACTCTCGTAGAGCCCCATAGTTAATCAAAACCACCCTATCAACCTTGTAATATGCCCCACACTCACGCGCCAACTCCTCTATTTTGTTCGGGCCCATATTGAATACAATCATTGCCTGCTTTAATCTCAGATACTCAGGCTTAATATTTTCTTCTCTTACTCTTCTATATGACATCGCTGTTTCCTCCCTTATAAATGCTGATACTTCCTTATCAATATGCTGCTTGTCTGTTCAAATACGACTTTCTTGATCCTGCATATCTGCATCTTCAGCGCCTCCGGCTTTATGTCCAACTCGTAGGCCAGCTTCCCAGTATGTCTTCCACACTGCAGATACTTTTCAAACGAATCCACGTCTGCAGGTTCTAAGTAGAAGAACTGATTTCTCAGGATCTGGTAATCTTCTCTCATGTTCTGAATGGTTACCACTTCTCTCTGGTATTTCATTACCACCTGCTCATCAAGCTCCGAAGTGACACTTTCCAGATTACCCTTTTGAATTGCCTCCATGATCATTATGTTCTCAATAGCTGCCTTGGCTGTCGGATCACCTGTTCCGGAGTTCTGTACTCTCACACCAAGATCTCCCATGGCACTTTTTCTCGCGTAAGCTTTTTCTTCTTTGATAATGAAGCTTAAGCTCTGCTCATAGCCTTCCACCAGGCGAATAAAGTTAGGATAGTATTTAATAAGAAGCTCTATCCTTGCCGGAACATCAGCTCCGGCGTACTGCTCTACTATATTTGCTCCGCCGCTCATCTCTTACTCCTTTGCTTTGATGTTCGACCAAACTTTAACCGGTTATTGCTTGTCTTGTTGTCCTTGACAAGTATTATTCTATCGGGAATAACCGGAAGAAACAGCGCCCCATCCGGAAACATAAGTTGCCTGTGCGGAAACTTTACATATATCAATATATGAAGCTTTTCTGCATATACTATCTGTATATCACTTCATAAAACAAATTATTTTTGTTTTTGTCTTGTGCACAGAACGCATTTGATATATAATTGTTTCGTAGATTGGAGGTTTAATTATGAACAGAGATACTCTAAAACAGATCATGGTTGATCAGAAGGATATTTACTTAAACAATCCATTAATTTCCAGACATTATCCTTTGGAAGAAAATATAAACTATTGCTTTGTCGGTATCAGAAGATGTGGCAAATCCTATATGATGTATCAGCAGATACAAAACCTGCTTGAAAAGAAAATTCCTTTATCACAGATTGTCTATGTGAATTTCGAAGACGAACGTCTTTTGGAAATGACAGCTGATGATTTGAATACCATCCTGGAGATAGGGCTTGAGTTTTCGGGAGCAGGTAATAAGCCATATTTATTTCTTGATGAAATACAAAATATTGACGGATGGGAAAAATTCGTACGCAGAATTGCGGATATGAAATACAGAATAAGTATCACCGGAAGCAACAGCAAAATGCTCAGCAGTGAGATTGCCTCCACACTTGGTGGCCGATTCGTTATCATGAATATATATCCTTACTCCTTTACCGAATATCTAATCGCAAACGGTAAGGAAAAGAATTACCTGGATACCATCAGTACAAGTGATAAAGCAGACCTACTTTCACAGTATAATGAATATGTTACTTACGGAGCTTTTCCAGAACTTGTGGAAATCAAAAATAAAAGAACCTTCTTAAGCAGCATTTATCAGACAGTTTATCTTGGAGACATTATTACAAGAAATAAGATCACAAATAACTTTGCGGTTAAGCTTATACTAAAGAAAATTGCAGAATCCATTACCAAACCGTTATCCTTTACCAGACTAACTAATATCGTAAAGAGTGCCGGTACATCTCTTGGTAAACAGACAGTAATCAATTATGTTGGATATATGAATGATTCCTATCTCATATTCCCTCTGACTAATTATGCTGCAAAGCTTGTTGAAAAAGAAACCTCCCCTAAATATTACTTTATGGATACCGGGCTTGTAGGTCTGATGCTTTTAGACTGTAAATCTGCGCAATTAGAGAACCTTGTAGCACTAGAACTTGTCAGACGCTATGGCCAGGAAAATGTCTTCTACTTTGAAAACAATGTGGAGATTGACTTCTACGTTCCTGACGAAAAGCTTGCTATCCAGGTTTCACTGCAGGTTCTCGATTGTCTGGATACACGGGAGCGTGAAACCAGAGCTTTCGTAAAACTTCATAACTTTGTACCGGAATCCAAATGCCTTATCATTACAAATAGTGAAGAAGCATCTATAGAATGTGACGGAATCCCGATTTCAGTACTTCCTGCATGGAAGTGGCTTTTAGAAACTCCATAAATCAATTTGAGCTTACCCGAATATCAATATCAGGTGCAAACCTTTTTCTGTCTGTCGTAGTAATAGAGACACGCGGGAAGAATTCTCATAAGAGCTCCATTACCATTTGCATATTCCCCTGTAGAACCACAAGTCTTAATATCAGGAACTTTTGCAAACTTATAAATAGCACTGCTACAGGTATTGCCCTGATTAAAAGCCTCGCCAAAAGGTGTATATTCCCCTTTCAGCTCCCACTTCACAAAACGCATCATAATATCTGCCGGATCTGCTTCCTTCTTTTCTATGATGCTTGCAAGTGTTGCCAGTGCCATCGAACTATCATCGGACCAAGTTCCTTCCGGCATATTATAAACACCGCCAGCTTCCATTCCTGTCACAAGCCCTTCTGGTCTATTCTTTATTTCATCCCTTGATAAAAACTGTACCGGAACTCCAAGTGCATCTCCAACAACAAGTCCCATCATACCATCAAGCCAAATATTCTTTTTCATAATAGCAACACCCCGATTCTGTCCTACGCACGATGTCTCTTCTTGTAATCTTCCATAATTGGTGCACAACATGCCTCAAACATCTCATCCATATCTGCTTCATCATCACATTCGCAAGCTCTGAATTCACTTACAGTTCTACTGAGCACCTCATAATTTAACTGTGTACCTTTACTGTCACATTCATAATTGATTGCCCTGTTTGCAGCGATTCCAAATCTACCTGCAACTTCTATAGCATCAATATTGGCTCCTAAGAATAAGAACTCCCATCCATACTTTTTCTTCTGACGTTCCACCATCTTCTTAACCTTCTCATAAGAATACTGGTGGCTTGAGTTCTCCATCCCGTCTGTAGTAATTATGAATAAAGTCTTTTCCGGTCTGTCCTCTTCTCTCGCATACTTATGTACATTTCCAATGTGATGAATAGCTCCACCAAGAGCATCCAGAAGAGCAGTGCAACCTCTAACGTAATACTGCTTATCATTCATCGGCTCAACCTTGCTTACCGGTACCCTATCATAAAGCACCTCTGTCTGATCATCAAAGAGAACCGTAGAAATGTAAGCTTCTCCCTCTTCCTTCTTCTGCTTTGCAATCATGGAATTAAAACCACCAATCGTATCAGCCTCAAGCCCACTCATAGAACCACTTCTGTCCAAAATAAAAATAACTTCTGTTAAACCCTTACGCATAAAATTTGCCCTCCTTAATCTGTTCTGCATCTGTGATTTACCTTATGGGCTCATTATATATGAAGTAAGATAAAAACAGGTCGCTGCTAGAGCGACCGTTTTAAATCTATGAAATAATGCATGGAAGTCCATGCTCTTCAAGCTGAATATCGATATCAATGACATCGTAATGCTTATGTTCTATAAAAAATGTAAAGATAATATCTGTTAAATCTGCCGGCGACAAAGCATATCCTGCTCTGGCAAGTAAATCCTCCGTTTCGTCCAGATTAAGCTTTGCTCCTACGCATAAAAGTAATGCCTTAATCTTCTCCGGATGAAAATCCTTATTCTTATTAATCTTATGAAAATACTGCTTCGTCAGACACGCTCTCTTATATACTTCAACATTCATCATATTCTTTGATTCTATCAAGTAAAGAAGATATTCAGAAAAAGTATCTGCCTTATGTGCCAGTCTTTCATTCAGTTTCTTCTCCAGTTCAAACGCAGCATCCTCATCATCCCACAAATCAAATGCATCTTCATCGCATTCATCAAAATCAGATTCATCAGCAATGCTCATACAACAGTTCCCGTTTTTCCTGTAATAAATGATGGACTCATCGGTTTTTCTACTATCAGTAAAAATGCGCATGATACAATATCGTCCTCGTCCCTTGCAACATACACCAACAAATCATTGTTTAGGTGTTTTTCATAATAACTTGGCAACGACGATTTTATCAATTCCAAGTCTGTGTCTGTAATTTCTCCTAAATCCTCTTGCAAGTATATAAGTCTCAATTCAGTCAATATACATATATCTAGAACAGTTGCTTTTTCAAATATCATTGTCATTTCCCCCCAAACTCTTGTCTAAACAATAGTGAATCCGCTTTTAGCAATCATTTATTTCGACTATATTTTATCCCTGTAAAAAAACACATAAATGGTATCCTAATACTTATTTCGCAACAAACAAATGTTATCAAGTACGCCAAAAGCACGGTGCCTACAAACAAAACTACAGTGTTGTTTCCAACAACTCCATACAACATGTACTGAAACAAGACAACCCATATAAAATGATAAATATAAAACAGAAACGACCTTTTATTCATGTAATCTGCTACTTTACCACTAACATTCCAATACTTCTTTGCCAAACCAAGTAAAGCAATGATCATAATCCACTCGGACACATATTTGGTAACTGTATTCATCAAAGCAAATTCTTTATCTGCCCAAATAAAGAGATATGTATTTAGAATTGTTGCTACGAATCCAATACCAAACAACAGCCAACAATTCTTTTCTGCCTTATTTATATTTTTTTCATCAGCAAATACATAATAGCCAAGCATAAAGAGATACATATATTCTACAAGGCTTTTCCCACCTATAGACAGCAACTCGCTTAATAATGGCAAAGGCAACCCCAAAAGGCAAACAAGCCAAAATGGGATTATTATTTCTGATTTCAAAACAATTCTTTTTGATAGGGTAATTACTCCTACACCTACAACAGAAATAATGAACAGGTATAGTAAAAACCAAAATTGACCTAACGAAAATCCTCCATCCGCTCCAATCAAATCCGTATATTTTGTAAAAAATATAGCATAGTGTTCCACAAAGCCACCACTGTAGGAATAGTTAAATCGATCCGCCAAATACGTCATAATCGGCATTAAAACGATTGTTCCAAACACAAGCGGTACAAACAATCTTTTTACCCTCTCGACTAGGTATTCCTTATTGGTCCTCTTTTGCAACGCAAATTTCGTACTTACTCCTGCTAATACAAACAACAATGGCATAAAATACGGACTGAAAAATACAATAATACTGCTAATGAATCTATTTCCTCCAAAATAAATATAATTCGGTTCGCCCCATGTATTCCACGCCTGAGCCGCATGATATGGTATAAGTATCAAAAGTATAATCCATCTTAAATTGTCAACATAATGCTTTCGCATACTTAAATTCATATCTTTGCCCCATATATACTCTCAATCATTTCCAACATTTCAGCTCTTTTATCATCATCAACCATGCACCAAAAACAACCATTATCCATTTTACTTCCTCCATGGCATTCAATTTACCAATTTTTCATCATTCAATATGATAGTCCTATGTCACACATTATACCATCTACAAAAAATGACTACAACCAACAAAAAGAAGTCCTATACAGCATTTTCTCTGCTTAGGACTTCTCAAATTTCTGTCAGGCTTTTAACATTCTTCATCAGATACACGTTTCAATGCCTCATTCTTCATATAATATCTTACTAATCAAACCATCAAAATAGACAAAATCTCCATCCGGATAGTTCCATATCGCTTTAAACTTGGTCGGATGCCTTGTATTCCTCATCCAGAAAATCATATATCGGCTTCAAATACTTCCGGTCTGTCCAGTCACATTTCTGTCCGACTGCGCCCATTAAAGCCTTCTCCCATATTTCATAAGTGGAAGGGTCTTTCTTACCAACAGCCTTTTGCAACATCTTACACAGGGTTCGATCTCCAAATGTCATTGCCTCCTCATCCCAAGCACCGCGACAGTAGACCAGTGGTATATCTTTCAATTCTTCTTTGAAATGAAGACTTCGAGCCTGCTCAATGGCAGCTTCATCATAAGGAGAGGCGCCAACACAAAATACAATCATTTTCTTTCCAGCAAGAGCATCTATATTCTTTTTCAAAAACGAAAATCCGGCAATTCCTGATGCATATACACCACCACCAAGGATTATCGTGTCATATTCTCTCACCTGCTTAATGTTCGCTGATTTGGTCTCTAGTAAGTCGAATCCCGTTTCCTCATGTAACCACTGTGCATATTTCTTTGTTGCTCCGTACTTTGATTGATATAGGATAATACCTTTACTCATGCTCTGAAACCTCCTTTAAATTATTCTCAATCTGTATAATGGTCTGTATTGTCACTTGTAATTGTTCCTCGGATACGCCTGAGAACAATTTCTTCATAATATCCATGGACATCTCATCATTTTTCGCACAAAATTCCATGCAATAATCGGTAAGTTCAATACGCTGTTTCCTCTTGTCATGTTCATCAACAGCAATATTGACAAAACCCTTCTTTTCTAATTTCAATAAAATCTGTTTTACATTCTGATGAGAGCTACCCATAATCTCTGCAAGCTCCTTCACTGTTGGTTTATCTTTGCACATATTAATGCATATAATGGCAAAGAACTGTTTCCAACTAATCTCTTTCATGGCACTATCTGCCACAGCTTGAAATCTGTTTTCAAATGCACTTAATAGTCCAATTAGAAAATAGGATGATTCAATCCCTGTAAAGTCTACCTTGTCACTTGTAATAACCTCTTTAATATTCATTATGTCCTCAAATAGGTAATATATTACTTTATCAGAATAGTAACATGTTACCTATTTGTTGTCAATAATAAAAAATTAGGTGTGGATTTCTCCACACCTGCTATTAACGGGTTTTACCCCCACTCTTGACAAAGAGCCATTAAAAAAGGCTTTCGAGGAAATCCTCGAAAGCCTTGAATTTACTTAATCTGATGTGATTACTCTACGATTGTAACAACACTTCAAACAAAGAAAATAAAATGCATTTTTCCTTGTATTTTCAAGGCTTTTCCGTTTTGCTTTATCCGTTTTTATGCCCTTTTTGCGTGTCTATTATATTTTTTAGTATCAATTTAGTATCAGCAGGTTATCCATACACCGCTATTCTTTCCGGGGTGCTCATCCACTCTGAACCTTTAGCATATAACCGGCTTCCGTATCTCTCTTGATAATCAATATTTTTTCGTCTCAATGCTCGAAGTGCCTTATGGTGAGTAGTTCTTACTTTTCCGTAATCCATATTCAATCTTTCTCCTGCTGCCCTATAATTCATTTTTTCCCGATATATACAGTGTATAACTGCTACCTGTTCTGGCTCCAGCTCGTCAACATTCTTCCACAACTCATTATATATCTGTTTATCTAAGACCGCATCCATATCTTTACTACGTTCCGGGTCCTTTATTACATCTGCAAGTATTCCACCATCTTCCCCTATTGATGCTTCTAGGCTCGTTATTTGTCCCATATTAGCAGCTTTTAATAATTCGGCTACCTGTCGGGCATTTATTCCTAAATACCGCCCTATTTCGGCTTCTGATGGCTTCCTGCCATACAATGTAGCATACTGGCAGCAGATTTCATTATATTTTCTGATTTGCTCCTGTCTCCATCCCGGGATTTTAACTATGCTGCAACTTTCAGTTAGATACCTTCTGATGTGCCTTTTCAGACAAGGGCAAAAATAGGCTATAAATGTTCCTTCTTTCGGGTTGTACCTTTCCACTGCCTGACACATTACAATATATGCTTCCTGCATCATGTCTTCTATTTCGCATTGTCCATAACAACGTATCACATTATAGATTAGTCCCCGATTATTATTATACAACAGTTCCATGTTTCGGGTGGTATCTTTCCCTTTCTGGATTTCCGATATAATTTTTTCATTTTCAATCATGCCGGATTCCTCCTTTAACCTGTATCTAAAAATGCCCTATACCCTGCATATAGCCGGTATAGGGCATTTATTTAATTATCTAACCCGCTTGTCCTGCTGCCTTTTTCTCTTCATCTGTCAATGGGCGTTCCATGTAATAAATACCTTTTTTCTTATTATCCAGAACAAACGCATCATAGCAGATACGACCTTCCACCAAATCACCGTTAATTCCCGGCGGGTTGCTGTGTGTCCGGTAATCTTCCAGCTTCACAGGTGCCACTGTTGCGGATGGGTGGGCGAGCATAAATTGAAATGTCTTAGGTAACCGATTAGCTGATACTTTTACCACCTGCATTCCGTCCAAATTGGAAATGATGCCTTTTAACCGCATATCAGCTCCAATATCTGTGTTCATAATGATGTCTTTACTCTCCTTCATCAACTGATAAACCGCTGGAGTTACAACCAGCACTCTTCCAGTATCCGGAATGTCTGCATCATCCATAGCAGTACTTGCCTTAATGATTTCACCATAAATATTATCCGCGGTAAGCGTTACCTTGTCACTATCCTTTGCCGGCTTAAAACCTGCTCCTGCAATCATACAGCTATATGTGTGGGTATCCACTTCCGGAATAACCACTTCTCTTACCTGTCTTGCAAGAGCTGAAGCCGCCGCCAGTGCTCCTCCTGTCTCTTCACTATCCAGAGCATCTATCACAAATGTGAAAGACCTATCCTTTGACAATGTAAATTCTTCTGTGGTTGCATCCAATGAACCTACAGAGCCATAACGGCTCCAGTTTCCTTCTGCTGCCCCTGTTCGCCCATAGTCCTGCATTTTAGCAGTACCGACCTTATACACCTTTACTGTGTGTGCTCCTGTCCATGTAAGGTCCTGATTTGTTAAAATACCCTTCTTAGATTCTGCTGTAAATAATTCATCTACATATGGTTGATATTGTGTAACTAATTCAATAGCCATTTTTTCTCCTTTCCGGCATTATAACCCGAAGGCTTCCCGGACTTTGTCCTTTTTCTTCTGACCGGCAATATCACTATTGCCACCAATCCGAAAACCTCCCGGCATAACTGCCTTTTCTTCCCCGGTCTGGCTTCCTACCTTTCCGTATATTTCCGCTAACTTATCAAGTTTTGTTCCGATGTCGGCGGCATCTGTTCCTGTAATTATATCTGCCAACTCTGCCGGCATCTGTCTTTTGTGCAGTTCTTCCCTTACAAGCAACCTATTTTCCCTTTCGGTCAAGTCTGCCAGTCTCTGCTCTATCTCTGCTTGGCTTTCCTTTGCTGCCTGTTTCTTCATCTGGGTAAGCCGAGCTTGGATAAAGTTGTTAACCTCTTCCTGTGTGAATAGCTTCTGCTCTCCCTGTTCTGCTGCCTGCTCTGATGTCTGTACCTTTGCTGCTTCCTGCTCTCCGGTCTTTTCGCCGCCGGTTGCCTGCTCTCTTTCTTTTTCCATGACTTCTCCTGTTTTACGTCCAGTGGACTATATTATACACTCTTATAACTTTCCCCTTGAAACGTTGGAATGAAAGGGGAGTATACAAGCAAATATCCCGCCATCACTACCAAACAAAAAAGCGTAGGAAACAACCGTCAGCAGTCATTCCTTACGCTAGAACAACTACTGTATGTCATTTCCTACGCTTCATAGTCTTTTATGGTGCTATGGCTTCCATTACCTGCCACCATTCCGGCAAATTCTGGAGTACTCAATATTTGCTTGTTAAAAATGAGTATATCACCAGCCATTTAATCTAGTCAAGCAGTATGTATATTTTTTTACGGCCATCCCTTCCGGGGGTTGTCCGGATTCTGACTTCTGCTCCGGTGATTACACGACTTAAAGCCTGCAGCACCTTTTCCGCCTGTGTGTCCTCTGTGTATGATATCCTGATTTGGAGCATGTGCGGTACCTCCTTCCTGTTGATTTTCTTCTTGATATTGCATATAATACAATCAAGATATCTTACAGGAGCTATTCGTAGTACCCATAATCCATCCGGATTGTATAACTGAATAGCTCCTATTTATTTTTTTATAAGCATTTCTTAACATAAGGCTTTTGTCCAAAAGTCTGTATATCCTTTTTTAACCTCAGCATTTCTCAGCATTTTGACCTGGATATATTGCTTAAAGGTTAGCAAATTATAAGTTTTAAACCTTAACATTTCTTAACATTTTAGTTTTTTCGTCCTGCTGCCTATTCTTCTGTTGCACCGGTGCAACATTTCCGGCTAACTATATCTGGACCGACTTATACTATCATCATTACAAATTGCAGCACTCTATCCAGTTTCTTTCTATCCTTCACCTTTTCCAAAAGTATATTAATTGCATTTACTATTTCTTTATTATCCATTGTTATCTGTTCTCCTTTCATAAAACACCCTTACAAAACTGTATATTTTTATTAACCAGTTTTCATTGTCTATTTTACTCAGCATTTCAATAATCTGTCTTTTATACTCCATGCTCTTTTTCTCCTCTATACTGATTACTCCAACAAATCAACGCATTCAGTCTTCGGCTATCCTCTATCTGAAGTATATTATCAATCAATTCTGCATACTTGGGATTTTTCATCATTTCCAGTATCTGGATTCCCTTTTCTATGGTCTCCGGAGTGCAATTCATGAGTATTTCTAGTATCTGAATACTCTTATCTATGGTCCCATTTTTAAGCCCTTTCAACAGACCAGAAAACATCTGCAGCTCTTCCGACGTAAGTTCAATCAAATCTGGCATAAAAGATTTAAGGTCTGGTCTTAATTTAAGAATTACTACTATATCGTTAATATTCATATGTATTCCCCTTTTCTTTTTCCATCTAACTATGTTATCATAGTTAGGTAATATGTTATTTCAATTCATTCCCCTGTTTGTAGTTTCAGCTACATCAGGGGACTTTTTGTCTATTGACCCATTATCCAGCAAAGTTCTTTCCATCTTTGGTAACAGTTCTTGTCTTGCTTCTATTGGCAATTTGACCAGCATAGCAGTTCTATCTACTTCCTGCCGGTATCTTCGCATAAAATCCCTCCTTATATCTCCATCAAGCATATAAGTATCAAGATTTGCCCATGCTTGAATATTACCAGAACCGCCAACCGACTTTCTCACTTCCTCCGGTAATTTTTCATATTCTTCCCTTGAATGATACAACCCTCTTGATATTGCACTTCTCACAAGGTCCCATGCTTCCTGCTCTGTTAATGTATCCTTCATAACCTTTTGTGCTATATAATACTTTAACTGTCCCGGAACTGGTGGAAAGCCTTTTATATCATTCGCAAGGAACATTTCAAACGCTTGTACAGCTTCTGTAAAATCATCATCAGCAAATACCCTTTGCCAAAGGTTAACCTTACATTCCAGACTCTTGGCATTTGATATATTAAAGGCTTTCGGGTACTCCTCCATAATCATGGCTATTAATTTACTAGTTTCCTGCTTATTCACCGTCAAACACTCCATTTCTGTTCATTTCCCTTAATATATCTGCTGGTGTCTGTTGCTGCTTCTGATTTTCTAATACATTAAATACGTTATAATTCCCCTCCAAAACTTTAATGAAATTATCAATCTTAATAAACCAGTCAAACGATATAGTCCAACCAATAGCATTATTTCCACATAAGAACGTGCTAACTCGGATATTATCTATAGCCGTTAATATATCCTCTACTGTATTTTCATCCAACAATTTCATTAACATTTGATACCTAAATGAATATGGTTTAATTTCTGTTATTTTAGGTATCCCATGAACCTCTAAGCTGTTCCATGCTGTTACCACTTCTTTTATTCTGTTAGTATCAATATTTCTCTCCCTATAGTCTTTAGTTATGGGTGTTTTATTTATGTTCTCTTCTTTTATTTCCTCTTCTCTTATCTTCTCTTCGTCACATTCCGTCACAGGTGTGCTACATTGTGACATTCTTATTTTTTCCCGATGTCTTCTCATACGTTCTGCACTGTAACATTCGCTACCCGTAATCTTCAACACTTCCGGTATAAAACAATTGTTATTTTCATCTATAATTGCCATTTTATTAGCTACCATAAACTTCAATGTTTCACTAACAATATCTACCGGTTCATCTAATATTTCCGCCAGTTCTTCCTCTAATGTGTCATATATGCCCTGAAAGTAAATCATCCCTTCCTTATCGACACTTAATAGCATCATCTTGATGTATATTAACTGCATATATTTTCCATGTTCACATCTATTGAGCTTTTTCTGTTCCAACTGTCCGAAATAGTCATTTCGCAATCTGAGCCAATAATAACGCTTTGGCTGCTTTTCTTTCTCCATTGCTTCTCCTTTCGTTCATGTTAACAATTCTCCTTTCATCCTACTTTTACTTCTGCTCCATAGTATCTTTCCTGGAAATACTTCGTTGATACCTTACCGGCTACCGTTATATAGCCTTTTCCGGTCAACTCCTCATTCAGGGTCTTAATAATCTTGTATGCGGTCGGCTTGCTTACTCCAACCGCTTCCGCCACTTCTGTAGCATTCATATATAATTTCATATCACCATCTTCTTTCTTTTCACATTTCCACGCCCGCCCGGCTTGTTAATAATTACTTTTAATTTTAATTCGTAGGCTCCTCGCTTACGTTTTTTTATCTATTTGCTTTCACCTGCCTTTCTGTTCTCCAGTTGCACCGGTGCAACATTTTATTTGTTGCGATGTCGCAATGATGGTTCTGCTACCCTGATTAATCCTCTATGATTTCTGTAACATCACAACCTATCGCTTTCGCAAGCCTTCCGGCTGTTTTGGGCTGAACCATATAATTATTTTTAATAAGGCTGTTAATTGTCCCACTAGATATCCCCGCATCTATAATATCTTTCATATTCAGACACTTTCTAGCCATTGCCACATCTAGCTTTTTTCTGTCAATCTTCATTTTCTATACCTCCTTTTCCGGCAAAGTGAAAACACCGTTTTGGTGTTTATATTTATACTATTATCACCGCTTTGGTGTTTTGTCAATATAATATTGATTAAAAAACACCGATTTGCTATAATACTCTATGTAAAGGCGGTGAAAATGAATGTCAATTGTCGGCGAAAACATTAGAAAATTAAGGATTGAACGAGGTTATACACAAAAAGAACTGGCTGAAATGTTGAATGTATCACAGAATGCCGTTCATAATTGGGAAACCGGAAAACGGGAGCCCAACATGACGATGCTACATAATATAGCTAAAATACTTAATAAATCAATAATTCTATTAGTTGAAGGAACCGAAGATAAATATCCTTTAAGCCAAGATGACTATAGAATTGACTTAGAAAACTCAATGACTGACGATGAAAAGCATTATTTTGCTAATTTTAAGACAGCAAAAATAGCACAGGAAATATATGAGAACAAAGAACTGTCACTTCTCTTCGATGCTGCAAAGGATGCCGCCCCAGAGGACTTACAAACAGTTCACACTATGCTACTGGCATTAAAGAAGAAAGAACGTGGTGAATAAATCGGAACAGAACCCGGTCATTGATACTATATAAGCAACAAATACATATTTTTCACATTTCCACGCCCGTCCGGCAGAAACGGAGGGAAATATATATGCCTGCTTATTATGATGAAAACAAGAAAACATGGTACTGTAAATTTTACTACACAGACTGGCAAGGCCAGCGGAAGCAGAAGTTAAAGCGGGGCTTTAAGCTCCAGCGGGATGCTAAAGAGTGGGAGCGGTCTTTTTTGGAGAAGCTCCAAGGCACCCCAGATATGACCTTTCAAGCACTGTATGAGCTTTATATTGAGGATGCCAGCCATAGGCTAAGAGAAAACAGTGTTAATGGTAAAAAGAATATATTTAAGAACCGTATCTTGCCATACTTCAAGGATAAGCCTATTAATGCTATCACTCCATCAGATGTCCGGCAATGGCAAAATGAACAGATAGAAAAGGGCTATTCTGAAGCATATCTAGACCGCATACAGAACACCCTTACAACCATATTCAATTATGCGGTTCAGTTCTACAGCCTGCCTGTCAATCCCTGTATTAAAGCGGGGCATATGGGAAAGCGTACCCATTCTATGCAGTTCTGGACCCTAGAACAGTTCAATCAGGTTATTGATAGCGTAACAAATCCTGCTGCCTACATTGCTCTTTTAGTTCTATTCTATTCCGGTATGCGATTCGGGGAGCTACTGGCATTGACACTGAATGACCTGAATTTCACTGATAACACAATTAATATTACAAAATCCCTACAACACAGGGCAAAACTAGGTGATTTGGTTACACCACCCAAGACAGCCAATGGCATCCGTAAAATAATAATGCCCTCCGGTGTTATGAATCAGTTATCTGAATACTGTAGCCGCATTTATGGTCTTTCTCCAGATGACCGGGTATTTACATTTACGAAAAGCCTTATTCGCGGAACTATGAACCGTTGTGCAGCTTCTGTCGGTGTTCCCTTTATCCGGATTCATGATTTAAGGCATTCCCATGTATCGCTACTGATTGATATGGGATTTTCTGCCCACCTGATAGCGGAGCGGATCGGGGACACTGTCCAGATGGTCAATAATACTTATGGTCACCTCTACCCAACCAAGCACCAGGAAGTAGCTGATAGATTAGATCAGCTCATAAAATAATTATCACATATAAGAGAAATAAATAAGAGCTATTCAGTTGTACAATCCGGATGGATTATGGGTACTACGAATAACTCTTATAAAAGCACATATTAGAAGTTGTTTTCGCTCCCGGCAACCTTAAAAATTAAGGGCAAAAGGGGGAACAAAACAACTTCTATAAATGGATAATAGCATTATATACTTTAAAAGTCAAAATATTGTCAAATACAGATTGTAGATAAATAGTATCATTTTAGTATCAAAAAAGGACTGTCAGAAATGGCAGTCCTTATATTTATTGATTTTTTAATTATTCAATAATTGTAGCAACACGACCAGAACCTACTGTTCTACCACCTTCACGGTCGAGGTTTAAAAATATTTCCACATTTTCTTATATTTTCGTGTTGTACAAATCTGTTTTAACACCTCATAATTATATGATTTTTGTGTTACTCAGTTTTTTTGTTGCCAAAATGTTGCCAAGGATTATTATAGCAAAATCTTTCAACAATGCAACCTCAATTTGCTTATAAAAGTATTTCAGGTATAAGCGTCATGATCAAGCCTGCTTTCGCACCGCTAACACGGCAAGGGCTTGACAATAACACTTATACCTGAATATTTATGGTTACGCAAATCGTTATTTAATTACATCCAAAAGCAGGTGCAAACTGAAAGTTTACGAACTTCTGAAAACTCGTCCTATCGCTATTTTCACAATACTTTCTTTACCTATTTCTTATACGTAACCTTCATCCCTTTCATATTACCTGCCAGCTTTCCAATCCAATAGAACAAATGCCCGATAGGCTTTTTATAAAAAGCCACTTCAACTCCCGGTGCATAAACCAAACCCTTACGACATTCATCAGTCCAGTATACACCATCTTCTGTCTCATAGTCTGTTCCCGGTACATACGCTAAAGACATCCCACGAAATAAATTGTATGGTATTAACAATTTCGTCTTTGGATTATATAATTTTCTTGATTCCACATCCTTATAAAACTTTTGAACCACCTTTCTCAAAGAACTCAAAGTCTTGTTGTTTGGTACATATGCATTCCAACTAAAAGATGCCCTAGAGAACGTATAGCAACGATTAAATCCAATTCCCAGCAGTGTTCCTTTAACACTTTTAGCAGCCGCATGTCCACCAACCCCACCTGTAGTAGTAATAACCAACGCCTTACTTTTGAAAAAGTGTGGTCTATGAAGCATAAAGCAAAAATGGTCAAATAGATTTTTTAATAATGCAGTTTCTCGCATATTATATGTGGTAGTGGCAATTATAATGCCATCTGCAGTTTCAATTTTTTCTATTATCTTACCAATAACATTATAATGTGGACACTTTTCATGTCCTACTCGAAAACAGTTACTACATCCGATACAAAATGGCAAACCTTCTTCAATTAAATGCACTTCGTCAAATTCAATCTCTTTTTGGCTCTCAACTAAACAGTTTTTTGCCTGTTCTACTAACTTCCACGTATTTCCTCTGTGTGCACTTCCATTTATAATTAAAATTTTCACATTCTTCCCTCCAAACGACCTTTTATTTACATCATCATTTCATACACACTCGGAACTGCTGAAGTAACTAAGATATTAACTGCTGTTGCTACATTTAAGATTCCGTGTCCAATCATAATAGGCAGTGGATTTCTATTTTTGTAATACCAGTAGCAAATCCATAACGTTAATGGTAAAAAAGACAAAAAGCGATACATGATATATCTGCCATCCAATAACAACGGAATAAAACTATAATGAAATAAATTCTCTAACTTTTCTCCCGACATTAGGGAAATAATAATAAATACAGCAATAAACATCAAAGAACGTATCGGCAATAGTAAATACAATCTATTTTTTCTCATTTCTTCCCTCCGCCATACCAAGTGCTCCAATAAAAAGCAATTCTACAAGTGTATCAATATATCTATCACGTTCTGCCTTTATGGTAAGGTCATACCCTAGAATCTCCTTGGACGACCTACCTGACAAAAAGGCAACTTGCATAGTTGATGTAAGCATAAACGCCAGTATTCTTTTATTTTCTTCTCCAATATCATTTCGGATAGCCATAGAAAATCCCTTTTGCGTATATACGGAATTACTTTTTGCCTGATAATTTTGCATATCCCCAAGAATGGAAATACTGGAAATTGCATAATTATCAAAAAGAAAATCGTACACTTGCTTTGCCCAATCTGCCAGTCGCTCCTTATCGGTCAAACTATCTTTCTCATCATAATTCTTTTTATCTGGCGAAAAACACATCACCACATTATTGATAATTCTCTGAACACAAATGGTAATTAGATTTTCTTTACTTCCAAAATGGTAATTAATGAGACCTAATCCTACCTCTGCGCGTCCTGCAATTTTGCGTGAAGTTATTTTAGTAATATTTCCGTCACTTTCTCGAATCAATTCCGTGGTAGCGTGAATAATTACTTCCTTTACATTTCTTAGTTCTTGCATGTATTTCCTCCTTGAACATTGTTCAAATTTGATTATACTGAACATCGTTCAAAAAATCAACACTATAATTATATATGTCTTTTACTATCCCTACATTGTTTCAGAAAAAAAAGCCGCTATAGATTGATTTCTATAATGGCTGCATGCAATTTATTCAATTTTTCACATAACTTGCTACAATTAAAGGTGCAAACTGGAATTTGGGCGTGCATTTACAATTTGAAAATTAAATCTACTTGTAATAGTAAAACCAGTTCCCTGAATAGTCTTTCTCGCACTGTTCTTGAGAGGCAAAATCACAGTTTTTTATTGCTTCTATAGGATATCCATTGTCTTTCATACAAGTCTTGAAGTATTCATTAATATCATCTGTGAGTCCGCTTTCTTTAGCTTCTTCTAATTCTTTGTTTGTATAGAATATGAACGAGACAAAATAATTTATCGGATAAATATATGCCCCAAAATCTAAAGAATTAAATAATTCCGGATATCTCTTCTCGACCAATTTTCGGCTTTTCTCTACAATCTTTTGCCAATTTTCATTTCCATTTATCATTTTATATTCTCCATCAACTTCCGATTGAGATTTCACCTGTTTTAGGGAATTTAATAACTGTTATATTTTGTTATTAAATTCTCTGCAAACCCTTGAAAACACTGGATTTATCGCAGGTGAGCTTTCCCTTATTGTTTCCCTTGTGTTATATCGTCCCGTCAGTGTTTACGAA